>AR_comb_assmDRAFT_10044361_pt1 | contig 12877 bp, 8 predicted proteins | sample ArasoioldDNA_FD_10543 | JGI IMG/M metagenome (IMG submission 10543) | reverse complement strand
ACCGAGAACCCGCAGATTAAGAGTCTGCTGCTCTGCCAATTGAGCTAGCGGCCCACTGTATCGTTCAAGGCATCGGCTATGGCACGCGCCGACGCGGCAGGGACAATTCCCGATTATAGCATTTCCACATCGGGCGCCAAGCGCTGGTCTCTGAACCATCTGTGGCAGTGGAATGCCTGCGCCCCGACGCGCTTCTTCATCTCATCGGCAACAGATCAAGTTTCCGAGAACCAGGACATCGATATCCGTCTTCAGGAAACATCGCACGGCATCGTCGGGTGAGCAGACGATGGGCTCGCCCCTCACGTTGAACGACGTGTTGAGAACCACCGGCACCCCGGTCAACGACTTGAACTCATTGATCAATGTCCAGAAACGTGGATTGTGCCGGCGCGAGACGGTCTGAATGCGAGCCGTTCCATCGACGTGCGTGACGGCCGGCAACTCCTCCTTCCTGTCATCGCGAACACGGCAGACGAACGTCATGAACGGCGACGATCCGCCGAAGTGAAAATAGTCTTCGACGTCTTCCTCGAGCACCGACGGCGCGAACGGACGGTAGGGCTCGCGAAACTTGATCTTGCGGTTGATGATCTCCTTCATGTCCGCGCGGCGAGGATCGGCGAGGATGCTGCGGTTGCCAAGCGCACGCGGCCCCCACTCCATCCGGCCCTGATACCACCCAATCACTTGGCCCTCGGACAACAGCCGCGCAGCCTCTCGCTCCACATCGTCCACGCGGCGGCACGTCAGACCATGCGATCGAATGGCGTCGTGCATCACCGACTCGGAGTACTCAGGTCCCCAGTACGCATGCTCCATCACGAAGCGGCGCCGGTTGCCCAGCCGTTCGTGCCAGATGTGAAATGGAATGCCAAGCGCACACCCGGGATCGCTCGCGGCTGGTTGGACCCAGATGTGTTTGAAAATCTGCTGCTCGAGAATGCGGCCGTTGGCGACGGCATTCAGCGCCACGCCACCGGCGAGGCACAGATCGCTCTCGCCTGTTTCGTTCCTGGCCCAATTCGCCATGTCGAGCAGTACGTCTTCGAGAACTCGCTGACCGCTGGCCGCAACATCCCGGTAGGGTTCGACGTCGACATCACCCTCGCCGCGGCAGGGAGCGCCAAACACTTCGATGAAACGCTGTGAGTAGCAGAGGGCGCTGCCGGTGTGGAACGCGAACCAGGAATTGTCGTTCCGCAACCGACCGTTCTCGAAGCGCACCATCGTCGCCACTGTATCGGCAAATCTCGGCTGTCCGTACGACGCCAACCCCATGACCTTGTATTCGTCGCTGTTGGCTTCGTAGCCCAGGAACTGCGTGAGCGCCGCGTAGAAGATGCCGAGAGAATTCGGTAGGTAGAACCGCTTCATCGGTGCGATCTTGTTTCCGCTGCCACGAGCAAGAAGGGTTGTGCAGTCCTCCCCACAGAGATCGACGGTCAGAATCGCCGCCGACTCGTGCGGCGATACAAGAAACGCACTTGCCGCGTGTGACAGGTGATGGTCGATGAAGTAGAACCGGCCACGAAACCCCATGCGCCACAACTTGAACGGAACGGCGACATGACTCAGGAACGTGCCACTCGAGCCGCGCCAGGCCTTCCCGCCCTGGAACGTCTGCAGCGACGCCGGAAAATACCGAACGAGCCACCATAACCGCTTGAGCAATCCCTTCCAGGGTTGCCAATAGAAGCCCGCGTGTGACACGTCGCGCAGGGAAATGCCGGCCTCGCGCAGACAGTAGTCGATGGCTGACGCGGGAAACCGGTTGTCGTGCTTGGTGCGTGTGAAGCGTTCTTCTTCCGCCGCGGCGACAAGGAGGCCGTTCTTCACGAGCGCAGCGGAGCTCTCGTGGATGTTGCAGCAGATGCCGAGCAGGTAGATATCTGACGATTCGGCCATCGTCACTGCAGCGCTTTCAGCCGCAGCAGCTCCTTCTCGATGACCGGCCGCTGCGGGTGCGCAGGCATCAGCCGCAGCACCTCCTCGAATTCTGCGATCGCCGCTGTCGGATTGCTGGCGTCGAGGAGCAGCGCGCGAACGAGGTGTGCGTGCGCATATGTCGGCCGAATAGCGATCGCGCGATCGACTTTTTCAACCGCGGCACGGACATCTTCATCAGCCCGCCGGTTCAACTCGTCGGCCTCCGCGACTTTGCCTTCCTCGCGAAGGGCTGACGCCCGAGCCGCCGTGCGGGTCGATCGATCCCAGAGCAGCCCGGCCCAATTCGTCATGCTGGCGTAGTTTCCTGGCCAGACCTGGACCGCGCGCTCGTAGAGCGCGAGAGCCTCGTCGAAGCGCTGGTGCAGCGAGAGGATGTTCGCCAGACCATCCATCGGCAGCGCGTACGACGGGTAGATCTTCAGCGCCGTTTCATAGTGCGACTGCGCCGCCGCGTAGAGCCTCTCGGCGTCAGTCGTGCGCCCGGCCTGCGCGGCGGCCTCGGCGAGGCCCATCTGAACCCTGCCGTACTCGGATTGCACCCTGGCGCTGTCGGGAGCGACGGCAACCGCGGCAGACCAGAGCGTGAGATCGTTCTTCCAGTCGCGATTGCGCGTCCACGTCCGCGCGGCGCTGATGAGAATCAGAACGCTCAGCACGACGTAAGCGAGGCGACGCCGCGCTAGCGTGTTACTCGTCAGCGCGTCCAACACAGCGGCTGCGGCGACAAGGAACCCAGCACTTGGCAAGTACATGAGTCGCTCGGCACAGATCGTCCCAATCGTGATCACGAAGTTGCTGACGATGGAGAACGTGAGCGCGAGAAACGCCAGTCCGAACGTAGCGACGGGATTGCGGCGCCACAGCATCACGATCCCGCCGACGCACGCCGCAAGGATGGCCACTCCAATCAAGAAACGTCCATCGAGCGCGCTGGTCACGAGCGGAAGGTGGTTGTAGGAATAGTCCGGCGACAGGCGCGCCGGCCACACGAGCAGCCGGCCGTACTCCGCAACCACAGCAAAAGCGGTCATGAGCGCCTGCACTCCGGTCGCACCCAGGGTCTCGCCAAGAGGAGTTGTCGTGACCGGCACCAATGGATTGTCCAGTGGTGCGATCGCATCCGCGGCGATGAGGATCGAGCCGAGCACAGCGCGCCTCACCGCAAGATAGGCAATAGCCACGACAACGAGCGGGAGATAGTCCGTGACGACGCGGGAACGGAGTCCCGACGGCCGCTTACTGCTGCCTGGCGCAGGGACGATCAGGTCCATTGCCGGCAGTACCAGGAGGAGCGTCATGGCGCTCTCCTTCGCCAGCAACGCGCAGGCAAAGCAGGTGAGGGTTGCGACCCGATAACCGTTGGCGATCCGATCCGCGCCGGCCGCGAGCCGATGAACGTGCATCGCGAGGAGAACGAAGAACGCAGCGAGCAGTTCCGGCCGGCCCGCGATCCCGGTGACGGCCTCGGTGTGGACCGGGTGAGCCGCGAAGGCGAGCCCAGCTACGGTGGCGGCGACCAACGATCCGCCAATGCTGCGTACGAGCGCGAACAGCAAGAGCGAGACGGCCGCATGGAGGGCGATGTTGACTGCCGTGTAGCCGTAGGTCGACACACCGTGCAGTGCATAGTTCGCCGCGTAACTGGCGAGCACCATCGGCCGGTAAAGCGCATTGGTGCCCTCCAGGTCCCAGTACGGCGATGCAAAAAGTCCAGGAACGTTCGCGAGCGAGCGTATGCGGACGTTGTCGCGAATGATGCGGGTGTCGTCCAGCACGAACTCGTTGCCGAAGGCGTTCAGATAGACGATGACTGCAGCCAGTGCGACCGCGAACCCACACATGGTCGCCGCCTGCCGCCAGGGCGTCTGCGAGCGTCTGGTCGACGATGCGTCCGGACCGCGCGTCGCAGTTCTGACGCGGTTGTGCTTCCTTCCCTTTGCCATCAGATCGCGGGTACTGGATTCAGTAGCGCCTCGGCGACGTCCGCGTCGGTCAACCGGTAGATTAGGATCGAGTAGCCGACCATCGCGTCAGGCTGACGGCGTCGGAGGTAGGCGACCAGCCGTCCCGTCCGCAACTGATCGAATTGCACGAACAGCTGCCGCCAGTACTGGTCCCCGGTCTGCCGCATCAGCGCTGACCATGCCTCCTCGCTCGCCGACGCGCGAGCAAAGGCGTTCATGTTCTCGAGCGCCGCCTGGTAGTTCCCTTCATACTCCGGCTTGTAGAACATGTTGCCGAGAACGTCCAGGACGGTGGCGCTTATGCAGTAGACGCCGGCGCCCAGTGGGACGGGCTGCTGCGGTGGCCGTCGATCGATGAAGCCCGGAAGAAGCGTCGCCTGGACGCCATAGTATTCGGGACGCGCGGTGCCAAAGTACGAGAGGTACACTTTGCTCGCGCCCGGCAATCCCTCGCGGTCCAGCCATTGTTTGAGTGCCGGGAGGTCCTGTCCCCAATCCAGCGAACTGTCGGCCAGATGTTTGTAACCCTGCGCGGGTCCACCCGCCAGTCGGTTGAAGTACGCAAGGTAACTCGGGCTGATCGCAACCGATTCGGCGACGTGCCAGGCCAGCAGGCCGATCGTCGCCACACCGACCACCGTGAGTGAACGGGAAGCCGAGTGCGCAACGGCCGTCTGCGACCGCTGCTTGCGACGCGTGCGTCCGGTCTGCGGTTGCGGTGTGCGCATCCGTTCGAAGAATGGCTGAATCCAGAACGCAGCCCCACCAGCCAGAATGCAGAGTGCCGGGTAGATTGGCAGCAGGTGACGCTGACCGATGTTGAGGTTCGTCGTTAGCGCGAAGGCCCAGTAGACGCAGACGAGCGCCAGCAATGGCGCGGCTGCGTAAAGACTCACGGCGGCACCACTCCTCCATCGCGCCGCACACGCGGCGAGCGCGAGCAATCCGATAATCATGCCGGGGATCGTCGTCTTGACCGCGAACGCGTAGGGGAAGTACCACCACCAGCCCGTGGTTGAAAACTGACCGTTGAGAAACGCGGCGCGCTGCTCGGCGAACTGCACCGTGATGCCGGAGGCATAGACGTATGCCTCGGGCAGCACATGAAACCGGCGCGCGAGCGAGAGAAACCACGCGACGACACCGGGCTGGTCTTTCACCTGGCCGAGGAAGGCGTCCTTGCCAGTCGTCGCAGCGGCAAACGCCGTGTAGCGAAAGCCGTAAGATGCCCAGATCAGGGCCCACACCACGAGACCAACGATCGCGACGGCGCCGGCAAGCACGGCAAGTTGCCGCGCACGACTGGTGTACTCGATGGTGTGCCCACGAAATTCAACGCCTAGCGGCCTGCCGCCGACGACCCGCACGGCCAGCATCACAAGCGCGACCGGCACGAGAATCGGCGCGGACAGCTTCGACAGGAAAGCGCCTGCAGCTAGCACCCCGGCAGCCAGTACCGTGACGGGCGTCACCCTGTGCAAGACAGCCCATATCGCGCCGGTTGCTGCCGTGAAGAAGAGTGCGGCGGCCGTGTCCGACGTCACGAGCGGACCGTGTGCCAAGAACGTCGGGCTGAACACGAACAGCACCAGGCTCACCCACGCGCCCGCCGGCGACACGAGCCGTCGTGCCCACGCGAAGACGATGGCGCCAAGCGCTACGCCGAGCAGTGCCATCATCGCGCGCCCGCGATTCAGCATCGTGCTGGCGTCGTTGCCGCTGAAGTACAGGAACTGGTCGCCAATCGCGTAGACGTTCGACGTCGTCCAGGCGGGTTGATCGAGACGTGGGAACGAGGCTCGCGCAAGGACCGCGGGCAGTGCCGCGAGCCGCTGCGGCCAGTTCCCGTTCTCGGGATGTAGCCGGTAGTCGTCCAGGACCCAGTAAGTGTAGCCGGCGGTCAGGTGGGCCATCTCGTCGAACGTCATGCTCTTCTGCGACGCCGCAGAGATCGCCATGCCGTAATAGAGGGCGAGGAGAGCAGCGGCAGCTGCCAAGGCTGGCAGCCGCAGGCGCACGTTCGACGGGACGGTCATTGGGCCGGAGTCCGTCTATCGGTCCCCGGATCTTCGGTCCCTTCTGATCGACCGAAGAAGCGCCGCCGGACGATATAGAGCGGACGTTCTTTGACTTCGTCGTAGATGCGAACCAGATATTCTCCGAGGAGACCAATCGAGAGGAGTTGGACGCCGCCCAGGAAGAGTACGAGCGTCACGAGAGTCGTGAATCCCATCTGGGCTTGCTCGACACCGGCCAGGCGCCTGATCACGAACCGTGCAGCAAGCACGAAGCCTGTCGCGCAGATCACGCTGCCCACCAAGACCATCAGCCGGAGCGGCTTGTACGAAAAGCTGAAGACGCCGTCCAGCGCGTACCGAATCAACCGCGTGAAGCTTTGCTTGGGCAGTCCCGAGGCCCGCTCGTCGCGATCGTAATAGACGTTGCGCTGGTCGAAGCCGACCCAGGCGCGCAGGCCTGGCAGGAAACGGTTCTTCTCCGGCAGGCGGTTGAGCTCGTCGAGCGCCTGGCGGTCGAGCAGCCCGTAGACGCCGACGTCGGAGGGAATCGGGAAGTCCGCCAGCCAACCGAACAGGCGGTGGAATACAGCGAACGACCAGCGCCGAACACCGCGCTCCTGCCGCGTCCGCCGTTGCGCGCGCACGACTTCGGCGCCGGCGCGCCAGCAGGCGACCATCTCGGGGATCAGTTCGGGAGGATCCTGCAGGTCGCCGTCCATGACGACGGTGGCATCCGCCGTTGCGACGGCGAGCCCGGCGGCAATCGCGGCCTGCTGTCCGAAATTCCGCGACAGATCGATCACGGTAAACCGTGGATCGCGGCGGCGCTGCTCGAGCATGATCGCCAGCGAACGGTCCGTGCTCCCGTCGTTGACGTAGATCACCTGGGGGTCGAGATCCTGTAGCTGCTCGAACATCGCGCGCAAGCGGCGAAACAGCTCCTCGAGTCCCGCACTTTCGTTGCAGATTGGAATGACGATGGCCAGCGTTGGCGTGCTGGAAGCGGCTGGAGGGAGGCTGGAACGGTTGACGCTCTCGCCGAGCGCTGGGGTCGCTCCCATCGTGCTGAGTATACAGCCGGAGGGTAGGCCGAGACCGGCTATGTAGGATCCTTTCTAGGCTATGTAGTATGCTTCCTAGATGAGCAAGGGCTTTCTGAGTCTCGCTACGGCAACAATCCTCAACGCGGTGGCCAACGGCTACTCGTTCGGCTTCGACATCGTCGACATCACTGGCATGCCGGGCGGGACCGTCTATCCCGCCCTCAGACGTCTCGAGGAAGCCGGATATCTCACGTCGGAGTGGGAGAAAGAACGCGTGGCTCATGCCGAGCTCCGGCCGCGGCGTAAGTACTACGAGATCACGCGAACCGGCCGTCAGGCGGTGGCCGAGGCGGTGAAGCGTTACCGGCTGCTCGACCAGGCGCAGCTGACGAACATGCGCGAGCCAAAGTCGTCGCGCGCCTAGAGTGCCCGTGCCTCCCCAATCACGCGTCCGCGGCCTGCTCTCGCGACCGCACCTCGTCCTGATTGCGATCATCGGCGTGATCGTGCCGCGACGGCTGCGCGCGGACTGGCGCGAGGAATGGGAAGCCGAGTTGCGATGCCGCGAGGAGCGACTGGCAGATTGGGATCGACTCGACGGCCGTGAGAAATGGGATCTGCTGCGGCGCAGCTCGAGCGCCTTCTGGGATGCGTTGTGGTTGCAAGGGCAACGGCGGGAGGATGAAGTGATACTGGACCTTCGATTCGGGTTGCGGATGCTGGCCAAGAGCCCAACGTTCACGTGCGTCGCCGTACTCACGCTGGCTCTTGGTATCGGTGCGAACACGGCCGTCTTCACCTTCGTCGACGCCTTGCTACTGCGGCCGCTACCCGGCGTGGCAGCGCCCGATCGGCTCGTGCAAGTCGGCCGTCGGTACCCGGACAAGACGTATCTAAGCGATACGAGCTACCCCGAGTACCTCGACTATCGCGATCAGAATACGGTCCTCTCAGGCCTCGTCGCCATCACGCCCACGGCGTTCCATGTCAGCACCGGTGCCGACACCGAGCGAGTCGAGGGCGAATTCGTCACCGGAAACTACTTCGACGTCCTCGGCACGACTGCGGCGCTCGGGCGGTTGCTGTCGTCTTCTGACGACCGCGAGAGTGCCAACGGCCCCGTCGCAGTGATCAGCCACCGGCTGTGGCAGAGGCGCTTTGGCAGCAACCCGGCCGTCCTCGGAACGAGCGTCATGCTGAACGGACATGATTTCACCGTCATCGGCGTGGCAGACGAGCGATTCTCAGGAATCAAGATTGGTTCACCGCGCGATGTGTGGGTACCGCTCGTATCGCTGCAGCGCATCGAGCCAAAAATCGCGGCGAGATTCGACCAGCGGCGGCCGTCGTGGCTGGAAATGTTCGGAAGGCTGGCGCCTGAGGTCAGCTTCGACCAGGCACGCGCCGAGCTCACCGTCATCGCCCGGCGGTTGCAGAACACCTACCCCGAGACGAACGCTCGCGTCGAAGCTGGTGTGGCGCCGGAGCTCGGCCGCGACACAGAGGTGCGGCAACAACTACGTCGATTCGCGTACCTTCCGCTCGCCGCCGTCGGCATCGTGCTGTTGGTTGCCTGCGCCAACGTCGCCGGGTTGCTTCTGGCGCGCGCCGCGAGCCGCCGCAAGGAGATTGCCACGCGAATCGCGCTCGGAGCCGGCCAGACACGCGTGATCCGGCAGCTGCTTACCGAAAGTCTCGTGCTTGCGGCCGCGGGCGGATGTGCGGGGCTCGTCATCGGCCGTTGGCTCACGAGCGGGCTTCGAGCCCTGCTACCCGACAGATACTTGTTCCTGTCGTTCAATCTCGACTTTGGCCTGGACTGGCGGATATTCGCCTTCACGCTCACCATCGCGACCGCGACCGGCATTTTGTTTGGACTGGTGCCGGCGCTTCAGAGCTCGCGTCCAGATGTCCTTCCGGCATTGAAAGAGGGGCGCCTGCCCGGACGCCGCATGTTCGACGTGCGTAGTCTGCTCGTCATCACGCAGTTGGCGCTCTCGGTCGTCCTGCTCGTCGCCGCTGGCCTATTCGTCCGCACGCTCGGCAAGGCAGCCGCGATCGACAAAGGCTACGAGGCCGGACATGTGCTGACGGCGCGCATGGATCTCGGCAAACAAAACTACAACCAGGAGCGTGGATTGCGCCTGGAGCGGAACCTGCTCGAGCGCCTGCAGGCTGTTCCCGGTGTCGAAGCCGCCGGATTCGCGTTCTCGCTGCCGCTGAACGACTCTCGATGGGAAGAGGGCATCCGCCGCGAAGGAGATCCGACGCGCGTGCAGACGTTTCAAAACGCTGTTTCGCCACGATACTTCGAGGCTCTGGACATCGCGCTCATCGCCGGCCGCCGATTCTCCGACGGGGACGGCGAAAAGGCGCCGCTCGTCGCCATTGTCAATCAGACCCTCGCGCGGATGCTGTGGGGCGATGAGAGTCCGATCGGCAGGCGCCTGAGCGCCAAAGGTCAGGCGATCGAAATCGTCGGTCTCGTGCGGGACACCAAGGGTCGCAACCTGTTCGAGCCTCCGGGTCCGATGCTATATCTTCCGCTCTTCCAGTCGTATCAACCGAGCGTCGTGTTGCATGTCCGGTCGGCAGTGCCGCCGATGTCACTGGTCGAACCGCTACATCGCGAGGTGCAGTCGCTCGACAAGAACCTGCCACTCTACGCGGTCACGACCCTCGACCAGCACGTGACGGCGACGTTGACGCCGCAGCGGTTGCTGGCGTACCTCGTCGGCGGCTTTGGCGTCCTGGCGCTGCTGCTCGCCGCGATTGGCCTCTACGGTCTCCTGGCGTATACCGTCGCCGAGCGGACGCCGGAAATCGGGATTCGCATGGCCCTCGGCGCACGCAAGGCTGACGTGATGCGTCTCGTCGTTGCCGGAGGTCTGAGGCTGTCGGCGTCTGGCATCATCCTCGGGTCGGTTGTGGCCTGCGGCGTCACGCCGCTGATGAGAAACCTGCTCTTCGGCGTCAGCCCGCTCGATCCGCTGACGCTGACGGTCGTTCCGATCCTGATGCTCGGCGCGGCGCTGATCGCGTGCTCAGTGCCCGCACGTCGAGCAGCCGGCGCGGATCCAAAGGACGCCTTGCGTTACGAGTGAAGTCGTCGGGCTGCGCTAGACTGTCGTCCAGGCATGATCGGTCGCGCCATTTGCCTCCTCGCGCTCGTATTCGCGAGCCACCAAGCGCCCATCGTTCTCGGCATCGATCACGTCCCGGTGGCAGTTGCCGACCTCGAGCGTGCCGGTGAGCGATATCGCGCGCTTGGATTCACACTCAAGCCCGGACGCCCGCATGACAACGGCATCAGAAACCTGCACGCCAAGTTCGCCGACGGGACGGAGATCGAATTGATCACCGCGCCGGCGGCAACCGATGCACTGACGCGAATGTATCGCGACCACCTGAAGGACGGCGACGGTCCGGCCTTCCTTGCGCTCTTCAGGGCGCCGGACGCCCAGGTGGAGCGTCACCTGAAGGACGCCGGAGTCCAGGTGCCTGCGTATGTGTTCTTCGGACCGCGGAACCACTCGCCAACCGATCGCCCAGAGCATTTCGCGCATGCCAATTCTGCGCACACGGTGACTCGCGTCTGGCTGGCTGGAGACGATCTCGCGGAGGAGCGTGGCATGCTCACGGCGCTCGGCGCCACATTCCGGCGCGAGGCCCTGGACTTCCCCGATCGGGTGGACACCGAGATCGCGGAGTTCCCGCAGGGCTCGGTTGTGCTTCTGCCCGGCCGCCACCAGATCGTCCGTGGACGGAAGATCGCCGGCATCACCGTCGCCGTTCGCGACCTCGACACGGCGGCGCGATTTGCCGGACCTGACGCCCGTCGCACCAGTGCCAGCGTCTTCGTCAGTCCACAGCGAAGCCTGGGCTACTGGCTGGAATTCCACAAGTAGCACGGTCGCTCTCAATCGGTCGGGCGCTCTTCACTGAACAAACCTCAAATCGCAGAGCGCGCGGAGGCGCAGAGGTCCGCTGAGGCTTACTGGATCCTCCCTACGATTGAGAGCCGCCGCGTCGCGTATCGAGGGTCGTCGGAGATCACAAGAGCCGACAGAACTCAGAAGGCTCTTGTGATCTTCGACGACCCTCGATACGGCCCGCGCGAACGCGCGGCGCGGCGGCGCAGATCGGAGGATCGGGATCACGCTCTGCGCCTCTGCGCTCTCTGCGACGAAAAGGTCTTGGACAGTGTGACAGCGAACGTCGTGGACTTCTGATCGTCCACCAACAATCTGGCGATTCTGAACCGACTGCGCGGGAACGAACCAGCGGACATCGTGAACGACGAGGTCAGCGCACCCAACTTCATCCTCGGCAACTTGTGCCGAACGTCAACGCCTGACGGCTTGTGCCAGCGCTGACCGAACACCACGGCTGGAACGGTCTTCAACCGGGCCACGGATGACACGGTCATAGCAGCCACGGAGAACACGGACATCACCGTGGGTTCCGCGTACTCCGTGGCACATTTGCTCGTGTCTTCCGTGAACGTGAGGCCGATAGCCGCACTCCGTGGAGCGTCATTCCCAGACAGCCGTGGGCAGGAAACGGTTGACCAGGAATTGGAACCGTGACGGTGGCGGCGGAGCGTTGACGCGCGACAGCGCCACCGCCAGCGCGTGCGCCGAGTCCAGTCGCGCCGCGGGGTCTTTGGCCATCGCACGAAGAATGACGGTCTCGAGCGAAGGCCAGATCGCCCGGTTCATCACCGACGGCGGTTTCGGGTTCTCATGCCGAATCATCCTGATGAGAGACTCCACGGAATCAGCCACGAACGGCCGGCTGCCGCACGCGAGCTCGTAGAGGACGGTTCCGGCACCGTAGACGTCCGTGCGGGCGTCGACCCGGCTTGACGCCAACTGTTCCGGCGCCATGTAGGGGATCGTGCCAACGACTCCCCCCTCGCTCGTGTCCTGCGACAGTTCAGGCGAGTCGTCACGGGCCAGACCGAAGTCCAGGATCTTCAACCGGCCGTCGGGCGTAAGCCGCAGGTTTTGCGGCTTGATATCGCCGTGCACAACGCCGGCGCGATGCGCCGCCTGCAACCCGCGAGCGAGTTGCTCGCCGAGGCCAGCGACGTGAACCGACGCCATCGGCTGACCGTCGAGCAGTTCCGACAGCGTCTGACCCGGCACGAGCTCCATCACGAGATAGTCACGGCCATATGCCGTGCCGAAGTCGAGGATAGTGGTGACGTTTGCGTGCGACAGCCTGCCGAGCGCCTGGGCTTCGTGCCGAAAACGGCGGCGATCGTCGGCGGTTGCCAGCAACCCCGCGCGCAGCAGCTTGAGCGCGACGACGCGTTGCGACCGGGTGTCCCAGGCTTTGTAGACCACGCCGACCGCACCGGATCCGAGCACGGAATCGAGACGATAGACACCGAGCGTGGTGCCGAGTATCCCGTCGTCGATGACCGCTTCTTCATATCGCCGAAACGAGCCACTCACGTGCGTGAGCGCCTCGGACGTACGCTTTTTGCCTTCCTCAACCCTCGACATGTCGGCCTCCGGACGTGCTGCGGGCGGCATTCGGTGATCGAGCCGCCGCTCGCCCTCTGCAGCTCTATTAGAGGTAACGGTGCCGATCAGTGGTTTGTACGGGGATTTTTCCCCAGTGATGCCAGCGGTGGGATGTAGAGCGTCGCCGCGGCGTTCGGAACAGCTGCGGCGACCTTGCTGAGTGGGACCCAGAGAATCTGCGGCGGGCAGATGGGGTACCAGGACGCTTCGTAGATCGCGACGCGATGTGACGCGGGAAAGTGCTTCCGCAGATACAGGACGAGCGCCCGAAGCCCGGGACGGTTGACGTCGCCCGAGAACTTGATGCTCGGCTCGCCGACGAACCCGACCTGCCACAGCAGCAGAGCTGCGCGCACGTCGATGCGCGG
>AR_comb_assmDRAFT_10007315_pt1 | contig 12877 bp, 8 predicted proteins | sample ArasoioldDNA_FD_10543 | JGI IMG/M metagenome (IMG submission 10543) | reverse complement strand
CCGATTTCCTTCATGGCGTCGCGGAACAGCAGGCGATCCTCGGCCACCTTGATCGCGGGGATCGACGCGCCGATCAGCTCGACCTGGTATTTCTTCAAGATGCCGAGTTCGTCCAGCTGCACGGCGAGGTTGAGCGCGGTCTGGCCGCCGACGGTCGGCAGGATCGCGTCTGGACGCTCGCGTTCGATGATCTTCTCGAGCGCTTCAGGCGTGAGCGGCTCGATGTACGTGCGATCGGACAGCTCCGGGTCGGTCATGATCGTCGCCGGGTTGCTGTTGACGAGGATGACCTCGAGTCCTTCGCTCTTCAGCGCCTTGATCGCCTGGGTGCCCGAATAGTCGAACTCGCACGCCTGCCCGATCACAATCGGGCCGGAGCCAATCACGAGCACGCGCTTGATGTCAGTACGCTTCGGCATTATCGGCTTCCGGCGCTCGGCTTTCGACGACGAGCGACCAACTACTTCTCCATTTCCTGGATGAACTCATCGAACAGGTAGTCCGCATCGTGAGGCCCCGGGGACGCTTCGGGATGGTATTGCACGGAAAAAATCGGCTTGTCGGTATGGCGGAGACCTTCGACCGTGCCATCGTACAGATTCAAGTGCGTGACGCGGACATTCGACGGCAGCGAATCCGGATCGACCGCGAAGCCGTGGTTCTGGGACGTGATTTCGATGGCGCCCGAATCCAGCTGCTTGACCGGATGGTTGCCGCCGCGATGACCGAACTTCAGCTTGTAGGTCTTCGCGCCGAGCGCGAGCCCCATCAGCTGATGCCCGAGGCAGATGCCGAACGTCGGCACATCGGTGTTCGCAATCTCCCTGATGTTGTCGATCGCGTAAGTCACCGCGGCCGGGTCGCCCGGGCCATTGCTGAGGAAGATGCCGTCAGGCTTCCAGGCGAGGAGCTCCGCGGCCGGCGTCGACGCCGGAAACACGCGCACCTGGCAGCCGTGCGCCGCGAGCCGCCGCAGGATATTCAACTTGATGCCGTAGTCGTACGCGGCGACGCGCAGCGGCCGCTTGGCCCGTCGCAGCGGGGCGACACCGTAGCTCGCTTCCGTGACCGCGTCGGCCAGCGACGGCTCGAAGTCGTACGCCTCCTTGCAGGTGACGTCCTTCACGAGGTCGCTGCCCTCCATGTGCGCGATCCGCCGGGTCTTCTCAATCAGCGCCGAGGGATCGACCGTGCCCGTCGCGATGATGCCGCGCATCACACCGGCCGAGCGCAGCTTCTTGGTGAGCGCGCGCGTGTCGATGTCGCCGATGGCGACGATGTTGTAGCGCGTCAGGTAGTCGCGGAGCGTGCCTTGCGCGCGCCAGTTGCTCGAGACCGGCGACGGATCGCGCATCACGAAGCCGGCGACCTGGGGCCGTTCCGACTCCGAATCGGTGTCAGCGACGCCGTAGTTGCCAATCTGCGGCGCGGTCATCGTCACGATCTGTCCGGCGTACGACGGATCGGTCAGCACCTCCTGGTAGCCGGACATGCTGGTGTTGAAGACCACTTCGCCCTCGGTGTGCCCCGGGGCGCCCGCGGAGACGCCCTGGAACCAGGTGCCGTCTTCGAGTGCCAGAATCGCGTTCATTGCTGCTCCACTGCGGTCAACGACGCGGCGGCGCGAGCGCGCTCGCCGGCAACCACCCGTACGGTGGTTGTGACATTGCGGTAGCCGGGCATCGTCATCACGATCTGGTATTCACCCGGCGCGAGATCGTTGATGGTGAGCGGCGTCGTGCCGCTCGGCTTGCCGTTGATCGTCACCGCGGCGCCGGGCGGACGCGAATCGACCGTCAGCGAGCCGGTTGAGACGGCAGGCTTCCCGAGCGTGGCCGGTGTGCCCGGCCGCGGCGCTCCGCTTTCGCCGGGCTTCGGCGAAGCAGGCGCCGGCGCCGCGGCAAGTCGAACGTCAAGCGTGCGCGCCGGGCGCGCCTTGGTGATCGACACCTTGAGCGTCTGGGCGACGTAGCCGGGCCGGTTCACGATGACGTTGCGGGTGCCGATATCGAGATCGCGAAGAGCCAACGGCGTTTCACCGCGGGCCACGCCATCGACCGTGACGCTCGCTCCGCTCGGAAACGATCGCACCAGCAAGCGGCCTGGGTTCACAGGGCTCTTGGAAGCCTCAGGTGCCGGTGCCTCAGGTGCCGGTGCCTTAGGTGCCGGTGACTCGGGTGCCTTTGGTGCCGCTCCTGAGGTACTGGGGGCACCTAAGGCACTTGAGGCACCTCGATCAGGCGCGTCTGCGGGCGGCGCGCTGGCCATGGTTTGTGGCGGCCCCGACTGCAGCGCCCTCGGGCGCGCCATGTAGCCCGCAGCGAATCCGAACACGGCGCCGACGATCACGGCGAAGAAAAGGGCGAACGCGCCGAAACGCGGCGACTCCATTGTTGGTCGTGCTGAAGAAAGGACCGGAGGGTCCCACGCCGGCACTGGCGTAATCGGAGGCGGAGGCGGTGGCGCCGCCACTGGAAGGTCCGGCACCGGAATAATCGGGGCAAGGTCGGGCTGCACCGCGGTCATGATCGACGGTTCGGGAACGATCTTAACGTCGTCAACCGTGAGCGCAGGCAGTTCCGCCAGATCGGCCGCACTGATCGGCGGCGCTTCCGGTGGGTCCTCAGGCGCGAAATCATCGACATCGGCCGCGTCGGCCTCCCTGGCGGCAGCGGCGACGGCTTCGGGGTCGCCGAGCAACGGCAATTCGGGCACGACGGCCGCCGCAAACGCGTCGCAAAACGCACCGCACGAGGCAAAGCGATCGCCAGGCTTCTGCGCCAGCGCCCGCGTAAACGCCTTGGAGAGCGCCTGGCGATCGACGCCGGGCATCGCACGGACCTCGGTCGGGCGATCCCCGCCGTGCGCGATCGGACGGCCGAACAGCCACTCGTAGGCAATGGCGGCAAGCGAGTACTGGTCCGACAGCGGCGTCGCATCCTTGCCGTCGATCACTTCCGGCGCGGCATAAGGCACGCGCGCGGCGGTCCCGGCAATCACCGACGTCGCCTCGTCGTTCACGAAAACTTTGCTGGGATGAAGGGCGCCATGAACGAGACCGGCGCGATGCGCGGCGTCGAGACGACGGGCGATGGCGCGGATCCGCGGGATCAGATCATCGATCGCCGCCGGGCCGAAGTCACGGAGCGCGGTTTCAAGGGAAACACCGCCGGATTCGGGTGAAACCCGAAACGGTCCAGTGTCATCGAAAGCTGAGTCGATCACTCCCTCGTCGTCGTTCAATTTCGACTCCCGATGTTACCATCAACGGTTGACAGCTTTAGTGAGCGTTTGAGACAGTACGTCCCGGTGCCTTCCGACGTCTCACCCACCGCCGGCTCATCTCTGGCGGTAGACATCCGAACATTCCCGTGGATTCGGCGGCTGGCGTCGGACTATGCCTTCGCGTTTGCAAAGGTGGAGCCATTTTTTGCCGGCGATCCGGCGACTCCGTCGGCCTGGGCCGACACGATCACGCGCTCGCAGAGTTTCAAGAGGCAACCTGCTGAGATCGCGCGCGTCATCGCGGCGCAGCAAGCCGGGCGCAATGCGCCGGCGGCATCGCGCGAGTCCGCCACGCGCCTCGCCGATCCCGCCACCCGCGTCGTCATCACCGGGCAGCAAGCCGGGCTGTTTGGCGGCCCGCTCTTTACCCTGTTAAAGGCGATCACCACGATGAAGCTCGCGGCTGAAGTGTCGCGGGAGCATCGCGTGCCCGTCGTCCCCGTGTTCTGGATTGACGCCGAGGATCACGACTGGCCGGAAGTCAGCGGATGTACGGTGCTCGACACCGAGCTCGCACCCGCCACGGTGCGGCTCGAGGATCTCCCCGGCGCCGGCTCCTCGCCGATCGCCCGGCTGACGCTGAACGACGCCGCCCACACCGCCCTCGATCAACTCAACACCGCGCTGCCCGACACCGAGTTCAAGGCCGAGCTCATGGCGGCGCTTCGCACGGCATATGCGCCGGGACGGAGCATGTCCGCGGCCTTCGGCGTGTGGCTCGAGCACGTGCTCGGACCACATGGCCTGGTCGTCTACGATTCGTCCGATCCAGCTTCGAAGCCTCTGGCGCGTGACGTCTTTGTAAAGGAGATCAGCCAGCCGGGCGAGACTGCGCGCATTGCCGCAAAAGCCGGCGACGCCCTGGTCGCCAAGGGGTATCACGCACAGGCCACGCTGCCCGACGGGACCGTTTCACTGTTCCATCTGAACGCCGAGCGCGCGCCCATTCGTATCGAGGGCAAGACGGCGGTGGTCGGCGAACGAAGCATTTCGCTCGACGAGCTCGCGGACGAGACGCGGAACCATCCCGAACATTTCAGTCCGAACGTCCTGCTCCGCCCGCTGGTGCAGGACACGGTGTTCCCGACGATTTGTTACGTGGCCGGACCCAACGAGCTTGCCTATCTCGGACAGCTGAAGGACGTCTACGCGCACTTCGGGATTCCGATGCCGCTCTTCTATCAGCGCGGCACGGCGACGCTCGCCGATTCGGCGACGCTGAGATTCCTGTCGAAGTACGACTTGCCGATCACCGCGCTCCGCGCGCAGGACGAGTGGGCGCTCAACCAGCTGCTCGAAAGCCAGCTGCCGCCGACCGTCGAACAGGCCCTGACGTCAATTTCTTCAATGGTCGACGAGCGGATGGCCGCGGTCGCGTCGGCAGTGCCGCAGATCGATCCGACGCTCGAGGGCGCGGTCAAGTCCACGCTCGGCAAGATGCAGCACGAAGTGCAATCGCTGCACAACAAGGTCATCCAGGCGGCGAAGCGCAAAGATGACACGCTGCGCCGCCAGTTCCAGCGCGCGCAGGCCCTTACCTTCCCCCAGGGCCACCCGCAGGAACGTGAAGTCGGCTTCGTGTGGTTCCTCAACCGCTACGGGCCGGCCCTGGTGGATCGGTTGATGGACGAGCTGCCGCTCGCCATGGGCCACCACTGGGTCTTGACGATTTGAGGAAGAAAAAAACCAGACGCGGCTGGCGCATTCGTTTGGCGCGCCTCCGCTGGCCGGCCCTGCTGGCGCCGTACAAGCGCCCGATCGCGATCGGCCTGGGCATGGTGTGCGTGATCATGCTCGGCGCCGTCACTTATCTCTACGTGTCGTACGGCCGCATCATCGACGAGCGCCTGCACGGCGAGCGCGATCGCGCCGTGCCGCGAATCTTCGCCCGCCCGCTGGCCCTGCAGACCGGCCAGAACATGAGCCAGGCCGAGCTGATTGGCCGGCTGAACGACGTCGGCTACGCGCAGCGCGCGCGAGTCGAGCGGGCCGGTGACTTCGCCATCGATCACGGCAGCATCGTGATCCTGTCGCGCGGTGGCGACCAGGCCGGCAAGGTCGTCACGGTTTCCTTCCCGGAACCGCCCGTTGTCCGCAAGAAAACCGCCACGCCGCCACCGCCGCCGCCGCAGCGCATCGTGAAGATGCAGGCGCAGGCGAAGCCCATCGAGCATGTGACGCTCGACGCCCCGCTATTGACGGCGATGATGACCGGGTCGCGCGAAAAGCGCCGCCGCGTCGCGCTCGAAGCCATTCCGGCGCGGATGAAGGAGGCGGTGCTCGCGATCGAAGACCGTCGTTTCTATTACCATCCCGGCATCGATCCGATCCGCATGGTCGGCGCGGTCTTCACGAATATCTTCGGCAACCGGCCGTATCTGGTCGGCGGCAGCACCATTACGCAGCAGCTGGCGCGCAACTTCTTCCTGACCGAGCAGATGCAGCTGGAGCAACAGACACGCCAGCGTTCCTACGGCCGCAAGATCCTCGAGCAGTTCATGTCGGTCATCCTCGAAACCAAGGCGACCAAGGACGAGATCCTCGAGCTGTACTTGAACGACGTGTATCTCGGCAACCGCGGCTCGTTCGCGCTGCACGGCGTCGCCGAAGCCTCGAAGATCTATTTCAGCAAGGACGTCAGGAACCTGACGCTCTCCGAGGCGGCGCTGATCGCGGGCATCATCCAGTCGCCCTTCAACCACTCGCCGTTCAATAACCCCGATCGCGCCCGCGAACGCCGCAATGTCGTGCTGCGCGCCATGGTGGATGCGGGCTACATCACCGCCGATGCGGCGGATCGGGCGCAGAAAGAACCGATCGCGGTGGTCGCGCGATCGGTCGACAACGAGGCCCCGTATTTCATTGATTACGTCGCCGATGCGCTCGACACCACGTTCCCGGGCGCGGTCTCGAAACCCGGCGCGCTCGATATCTACACGACGCTCGATCTCAACCTGCAGCGCTATGCGCAGGAAGCGGTGAATGCCGGCATCGCCAACGTCGACTCGATCCTGTCGCGACGCAAACGCGGGCCGAAGCGCGTCGCGCAGGCCGCGCTCGTGGCGGTCGATCCAAGGACCGGCGACATCCTCGCTTTCATCGGCGGCCGCTCCTATAGCCAGTCGCAGTTCAACCGCGCCGCCGCGGCGCGCCGGCAAATGGGCTCGACGTTCAAGCCGTTCGTCTATCTCGCGGCGTTCGAGAAGGCCGCCGACGATGGCACCGCCGACATCACGCCGGCGACGATTGTTTACGACGAGCCGACCACCTGGAACTTCGACAACCAGGAGTGGTCGCCGAAGAATTACGACGGCGAGTACGACGGCGCCATCACGCTGCGCCGCGCGCTCGCGATGTCGCGCAACGTCGCCGCGGTGAAGGTGGCCGAACAGACCGGCTACGACCGCGTCGTGTCGCTGTGGAAGAAGACCAAGGTCGGAGTTCCGGATCAGGTGAAGCCGTATCCGTCCGTCGCGCTCGGCGTGGTCGAACTGACGCCGCTCGAGGTCGCCGAGGCGTACACGATCTTTCCAAACCACGGCACGCTGCAGAAGCTCCACGCCATCGTCAGCATCACGAGCGGCGAGGACACGGCCGCACCGAAGATGGAACCGGGACCGAGCGTCGCGAGACCGGCAACCGCGTTCCTGGTCACGCACATGATGCGCAGCGTGCTCAACGAAGGCACTGGCGCCGGGGCTCGCGCGAACGGCTTTACGGCGGACGCAGCCGGCAAGTCCGGGACGACCAACGATCTTCGCGACGCGTGGTTCGTCGGGTTCACGCCGGAGCTTCTCACGGTCGTCTGGGTCGGCCTCGACGACAATCAACCGCTCGGCCTGAGCGGCGCGCAGGCGGCGCTGCCGATCTGGACGTCGTTCATGAAAAACGCCGTGGCCGGCCGCGCCGGCTCGGCGTTCGAGGCGCCGCCGGGCGTCAGCTTCATCGAGATCGATCGCGATACCGGCAAGATCGCGACACCAATTTGCCCACGGCTGACCACCGAGGCATTCCTCGCGGGAACCGAGCCGCTTGCCGCTTGCGAACTGCATCGAAGCCAGTAACCAGATGCCAGCAGCCAGATGCACGTTCTTCTGGCTACTGGCTACCGGATACTGGATACTAATTCCATGAACCACGAAGTCTTTGCCGCGCTCGGCGAGGCGCTGTCGCGCGGCGAAGAGGCGGCCCTGGTGACGATCGTGGCCTCGAACGGATCGACGCCGCAGCGCGTCGGCGCGAAGATGCTCGTCTTCGGCGACGGGCGGATCGTCGGCACCGTCGGCGGCGGCTGCTACGAGCACGATGCGATCGGCAAGGCCCGGCAGGTGTTAGAGACCCGCAAGGCGACGACCGTCAAATACGATCTCAACGACGACTTCGCGGAAGAGACCGGGCTGGTCTGCGGCGGACAGATGGAAGTGTTCATCGAACCCATCGAAGCGTCGCCGGCCGTCTACATCTTCGGCGCCGGGCACGTCGGCTATTACCTCGCCAGGAGTGCGCACGAAGCCGGTTTTGGCGTGCACGTCATCGACGATCGCGCGGCGTTTGCGAACACCGAACGCTTCCCGTTCGCGGCATCGGTTGTCGTCGACGACATCCCGGCCTGGCTCGCGCAAGCACAGATTCCCTCGACCGCCTACGCGGTAATCGTGACACGCGGTCACCGCAACGACCTCGATGCGCTGCGCGCGCTCGCGCCCCGCGACCTCCGCTACATCGGGTTGATTGGCAGCCGCGCCAAGGTTGCGCGGCTTTACGACCAGCTGCTCGCTGAATCGAACGTCGACCCGTCGCTCCTGGAGCGCATCCACGCGCCCATCGGCCTCGATCTGGGCGCCGTGACGCCGCAGGAAATCGCCGTCAGCATCACGGCGGAGCTGATCGCGGTGCGGCGCGGCAAGGCCGACGCGCTCAAGTCTGCCTCGCTGCGATGGTTCCCCAACCTCAAAGCCCTTCGCTGATCATCAGAAACGCCACCATCCTCACCATGAACGACGCCTTCGACGTGATCGAAGGCGATGTGGAGGTTCGCGGCGGACGGATCACCGCGATCGGCCCGTCGACGGATGCGGCGGCCGATCGAGTCATCGATGCTCGCGGCGCGTACCTGCTGCCCGGTTTCATCCAGACCCACATTCATCTCTGTCAGACACTCTTTCGCGGGTACGCCGACGATCTCGCCCTGCTCGAGTGGCTGAAGACGCGGGTGTGGCCGATGGAAGCCGCTCACACTCCCAGGTCTCTTGCCGCGGCGGCACAGCAGGCCGCATCAGAGCTCCTTCGATCGGGCACGACGACCGTGCTGACGATGGAAACGGTTCACGACACCGACGCCGTCTTCGAAGCACTCGAACCGATGGGCCTCCGCGCCGTCGTCGGCAAGTGCATGATGGACGCCGATGCCGCGGTGCCGGCGAGGCTGCTCGAACAGACGTCCCATTCGATCGACGAGAGCGTCGCGATTGCCAGACGCTGGCATGGCCGCGCCGATGGACGCCTTCGCGCGGCGTTCGCGCCGCGGTTCGCGGTGTCGTGCTCCCGCGAGTTGCTCGAAGCGGTCGCCCAGCTGGCGCTCGAACACCAGCTCGTCGTCCACACGCACGCGTCCGAGAATCGCGACGAGATCGCGCTGATCAAGTCGCGCACGGGCCGCAAGAACATCGACTACCTCGCGGACACCGGGCTGACCTCGCCGCATCTCTGCCTGGCCCATTGCGTGTGGGTCGATGACGATGAGCAGGCGTTGATGGCAGAGCGAGGCGTCAAGGTGCTGCACTGCCCGGGATCGAACCTGAAACTGGGATCGGGGCTGGCGCCGGTGGTGGAAATGCGCGCCAGGGGCATCTCGGTCTCGCTCGGGGCAGACGGTGCGGCTTGCAACAATCACCTCGACATGTTCGAGGAGATGCGTCTCGCCGCGGTCTTGCAGGCGGTCCGCCACAAGCCGGGCGCGCTCACGGCCCGTGACGTCGTCTCGATGGCCACCCGGGAAGGGGCGCGCGCGATCGGTCTCGAGAACGAGATTGGCCGCATCGAGGTCGGGAAACGCGCCGACCTCGTCCTGATCGACGCGGAAGGCCCCGATCCGTATTCAACGATCGTCTACGCCAGCCGTGGGACGAATGTCCGATCGACGATCGTCGACGGCCATGTTCTCGTCGACGACTTCCGCCCAACCCGCTGGGATCCCAGCGAGATAGCCGCCACCGCGCGCGTCGAAGCCAAGGCCCTGGCGCGGCGAGCAAACCTTTTCTGATGTGAGATCGTCTACTATGTCGTGTCACGACATATCGTGTTACGCCATACACACCCTGGCACTTCAGGCACCCTGGGCACCCTCCGATGACGCCCGTCAAGCGCGATACGGCACCTTACTTGCCAATGACGCCGGCGGCATTTCACGTGCTGCTGGCGCTCGCCGACGGCCCGAAACACGGCTACCTGATACTCAAGGACGTCGAGGAGCGAACGGGAGGCGAGGTGCGGCTCAGCACCGGCACGCTCTACGGCCTGATCAAGCGCTTCCTGGACGATGAGCTGATCGTCGAGACACGGCCGGACGACGATCGGCGACGGCCCTACAAGCTCACCGCGCTTGGCCGTGACGTGGCCGAAGCCGAGGCGGCGCGACTTGAAAAACTCGTGCACGCCGCCCGCGGCGCGAAGTTGCTGGCCCGCGCGAGGCCGTCATGAATCAACGGGCCTATCGGGCGTTGCTCCACATCCTGCCCAGCGGGTTTCGGGACGAATTCGCTCGGGAGATGACCTCGGTGTTCGCCGAACAGCGCCGGCACACCAGCGGCGCCGGCGTGATCGCTCTTTGGCTGTCGACGGTCGCCGCCGTTACGGGCCTGGCCGTGCGCCTGCGGTCCGATCAGCTCCGCACCGATCTGCGCCACACGCTGCGAAGTCTGTGGCGTCAGAAAACGTTCACCCTGACCGCAGTCACGACGCTCTCCCTTGCCCTTGGCCCGATGACGGCGGTGGTCAGCCTCGTCAACGGCGTGCTGCTCAATCCCCTGCCCGGCGCGAAGAACATGGATCGCGTGGTCACCGTCTGGAGTGAAAATCCCGGGCGCGATCGGCACGAGTTCCCGTGGAGCGAGCTGAATTTCCTCGATCATCGCGCACGCAAGCAGGGCCTGAGCGCCTTCGGCGCGTACGTGTCGACCAGCGCGACCATCGGCGGCGAGGCGCCCGAGCAGGTCGAAGGGGCCTGGGCATCGGAAGACATGTTCGACGTGCTCGGCATTTCGGTTGCGCGCGGGCGGCGATTCGTCGCGGCCGACATGGTTCCGGGGGCGCCGCCAACGATCATCCTGGGGCATGACTTCGCCAGGGCGCGATTTCCGAACGGCGATGCGCTCGGCCAGTCGCTAATGGTCGATGGAAACCCGACCGCGATCATTGGCATCCTGCCCGAGGGATTCCGTTTCCCGGAGGGCGAGGACAGTTTCTGGCAGCCGCTGACGATCGATCCGGCGCGCAGCACGCGCAGCCAGACCTATCTGCGCACAATGGGCCGCCTCGCCGACGGCGCGACCGTCGAGTTCGTTAACCGGCAGATGAACCAGGTCGCTGCCGATCTCGAGACACAGTATCCGGACAGCAATGCCGGCTATCGCGTGGCGGTGACGCCGGCCGCCGCGCAGCTGACGCGAAGCGCGCGCCGGATCATCACGGTGCTCGGCCTCGCGGCGATCGCGATCTTCCTGCTGGCCTGCACGAACATCGCCAGCCTCGTGGTCGTTCGCGCCGCCGGACGGCAGTCCGAATTTTCCGTGCGCACGGCGCTCGGTGCCAGCGCTGCGAGATTGTCGCGGCAGCTGATGATCGAGCATCTGGTCCTTGCCGCGATCGCCGCGGTAACGTCGATCGGCGTGGTCATTGGATTACGCCGCTTGTTGGCGCTCGGACGACTCATCCCGATCGAGCAGCTCGATCGCGCCACGATCGGCGCGGCGCCGATCGTGTGTTTGATCGCGCTGACTGCGATGACGGGCGTCGTGCTCGGCTGGATCGTCTCGCGCCGCGCGTCAAGGACCGCATCGGCGACAGGACTTCGCACACACAGCGCGGCTCGCGAGACCGTCCGCCTGAGGCAAGTGCTCGTCGGCGTCGAGGTTGGCGCTGCTGTCGTCCTGTTGCTGGCGGCGGGACTCCTGCTGCAGTCGGCGGCGCGACTCCTGGCGGTGGATCCGGGATTCCGCTCGGACAACGTCGTCGCGTTCCAGGTCGGCCTGCCGATGAATCGCTACATGGAGCCGGCGGCGCGCGTACGTTTCATCGAAGGCGTCGTCGATCGACTGACCCGGCTCCCCGGCGTCAGCGCGGCGGCCTCCGGCGCGTACTCGCCGATGGGATCGATGCGGGCCACCCGCCGATTCGCAATCGTCGGCAAGCCGTTGCCGGCACCCGGCAGCGAGCCGCTCGCGATCGATTTGCCGGCGGGACCCACCTACGCGAACGTGATGGGCCTGCGCCTCATCGACGGCCGGTGGATCAGCGAACGCGATCGCGCCGACTCGCCACCCGTGGTCGTGATCAGCGAATCGTTCGCGAAGCAACACTTTGCCGGCGAACGCGCGGTCGGGCAGCGGCTTCAGTATTACAGCGGCCGTCCGACGGGCCCACCGGCGCCCGCGCCGGAAATCGTCGGCGTCGTCTCCGACGTGCGGCAGTTCGGCGTGGCCGAGCAGGAGGCGCCGCAGATGTACGTGCCGCACGCCCAGCGCCCGTGGACCTTCACCAGCTTCTTCGTGCGCGCCGCGGGCGATCCCCGTTCGATCATCGCGAGCCTGCCATCGGCCGTGCACGCGATCGATCCGGATCGGCCGCTCGAGCAGGTGCGGACGATTGACGAACTGATTCGCAGCTCGACGGCGGACCGGCGCGCACTGAGCGCATTGCTCGTGCTGGCGGCGGTCGTCGCGCTGCTGATCTCGACGATTGGCGTGTACGGCGTCACGGCCGCCACGACGGCGGCACGGCGCAGGGAGCTGGCGATTCGCGCGGCCATCGGCGCCGATCGCGCCACGCTCATCGTCCTGGTCGTCCGACAGTGCCTGGTCGCCGCGGCGATCGGCGTCGTCGCCGGTTTATTCGCCGCTACTGCCGCGTCGAGCGTGCTCGAGTCGGTGCTCTTTGAAGTGCGGGCGCGCGATCCGTGGACATTCGGCACGGTCGGTTTCGGGCTGCTCGCAGTGTGTGCCGCGGCGACCTATCTCCCGGCGAGACGGGCAGTTTCGGACAGCCCGGCGGTGACGCTGAACGAACCCGCGTGATACACTGTTAGCAGTCTCTTCCGGAGACTGCTAACACACACAATGTCTGGTCCGGCCTTATCCGACCGAACCCGCCGCATCCTGGCGACGCTCGTACGCTCCTACATCGAGACGGGAGAACCTGTCGCGTCGGCGACGCTCGCGCATAAAGCGGGACTCAACGTCTCGTCGGCGACTGTCCGAAACGTCCTGGCCCAGCTCGAAGAGATGGGCTATGTCTGGCAGCCGCACACCTCGGCGGGCCGCGTCCCGACCGACGCGGGGTATCGCTGCTACGTCGATATGCTGCTCGACGCCCGCCG
>AR_comb_assmDRAFT_10181459_pt1 | contig 12883 bp, 7 predicted proteins | sample ArasoioldDNA_FD_10543 | JGI IMG/M metagenome (IMG submission 10543) | reverse complement strand
CGAGACCAGCAGGCTCAATATCGCGCGGCGGTTCGGCTCCGCAATGATTTCGAATATGGATTCCACCCTTCTTATATACTCTATCGAGCATATACTTGTCAAGGCATATAAGCAAGGGCCAACTCTGCGACCTGACCTGCAACCTCTTAATGGCCTTTCGCGTTGGATACCACCACTTCAAATTCGGGAAAGACCGTCACGGTCTCAACCGCGCGGCAACGTAAGAGCGATTGCCAAAGTCGGGCCACGAGGCCTTGGCATGTAGATCGGGGCGTCTTTTCGGAGAGGAAGGATTTGGAGATCGAGTTCTCTTTGGCGCAGCGAGGGCGAGAACGGCTTCAGCCCGGCGATAGCGCACGGAATTTCATCATTCCTTGGTTCGCTTTTGTCCTGCAAACCAGTGCCTCTAGCAGGAGCCGAGTGGCTTGGTTGGACGCTTTTCCGCTCACATGGCCCGGACCTGTTGTTTAGGCTGGGCACCTCCGAATGCATAGATAGCGACCACGATATAAGCGACGAGCGGTACGAGATAGGCCAGCGCGATGCTGTGATAGGTCACAGCAATCCAGCCCATCAACGGCGTCAACACTGCACCACCCACAATGGCCATCACGATGAGTGACCCGCCAATCTTGGTGTTGGGCCCCAGTCCCTTTAATCCAAGCGCAAAGATTGTGGGGAACATCAGCGACATAAACACGCTGGTGAGAAACACCGCACAGAACCCCACCCATCCCGGATGCACTACCCCGACTGCAACGAGAACGACATTCACCGCGGCGTACGTCCCAAGCATTTTGGCCGGAGAGAAAAATCTCATCAGGTAGGCAGAAACAAACCGTGCGACGCCGAAGGCTGCCAGATTGGCGGTCAGTAAGTATCCTGCGATCTTTTCGGGTTGATGCGTGTAGTCTTGAACGTACTGAATGAGATAGCTCCAGGTCCCGACTTGCGCCCCGACGTACATAAACTGGGCCAAGACCGCGAGCAGGAAGTGCCGGTGGCGGAATAGTTCGCGGAAATGCCCATGATCTCCTCCCTCCTCGTGCTCACTTTGGATGGCGGGAAACTTCGTCCGCAGAATCAGCAGCGCCCACAGCACAGCGACAGCGCCCAGGACGAGGTACGGCTTCACCACTCGCAAGGTCTCGGTTTGCCGATAGGCATCGTAAAGATTTTGTGCCTTCAAACCTTCGATCTGCTGAGAATCAAGTTCAACCCCAGAGAAGATAAAGAGTGTACCGCCCAGAGCGCCAACAACGGTACCGAGCGGGTTGAAGGCCTGCGAAAAGTTCAGTCGTCGTTCGGAACTGCCCGGATCTCCCAGTTGCGCAATGAAGGGATTCGAGGCAGTTTCCAGAAACGATAGGCCGCTGGCAATCACGAACTGAGCAAACAGAAAAAACCCGTACTTGCCGACGATTGCAGCCGGCCAAAAAAGGAACGCACCCAGCCCGAACAGCATCAGCCCGATCACGAATCCGGCCTTGTAGCCAAGGCGTCGCATAAGAAGTGCGGCTGGCATGGCCAGCACGAAATAACCCAGATAAAACGCCGACTGCACCAGCCCCGCCTGAAGGCGGTTGATGGCGAATGACTTCATGAATTGCCGGATAAGAACGTCGTTCAAGTTGTTCGGCACGCCCCACAAGAAAAAGAGAAACGTAACCAGAATGAATGGCAGCAAGTGACCGCCGGGAAACAGGGATGTCTCGGTAGGTTTCGTTGGTTCTTTGGGAATCGTCGTATTCGAAACCTTCATAGTCGATCGTCCTACCGGGTTTCTTTGGCCCTACCGATGTACACGACTCATCCGGTAAAGGCAACTGTTTCCGGCTCGAATTTCACAGGGCTGATCTAGTCCGGGAGATGACTCTCTGTGAGTTTACGGTGAAGATTCACGAAAGCGGACAGCTAGCAAGAGTCGATCTGGCAGGAAGCAGACTAAACACCATCCGCCCAGTGGTAGTACATGTCATTCCATCGCAGCTCCTTCATGAAGGTCCGGAGCTTGGTATCGGCGTCGATCAGGAGATATTCCATTCCCGTCATGTCCGCAAAATTCTCTAGGTGTTCCGCAGTGAGTGCACGTGAAAGCGCTGTGTGATGCGCGCCGCCGGCCGCAATCCAGGCAGTGGCCGCGGTTTTCAGGTCGGGCTCGGGAATCCAGAGCGCCCGTGCGACCGGCAGTTTTGGTAGAGGATGTTCCGGCGGAACCAGGTTTACCTGATTCACAATCATTCGAAAGCGGCTTCCCATGTCCACGACGGAAGCATTCACGGCCTTCCCACGTCGCGCGGTGAACACCAGCCGCACTGGGTCTTCCCTTCCACCGATGGACAGAGGATGGATCTCCATCCTCGGCTTGTCCTCTGCAATCGAAGGGCAGACCTCGAGCATGTGCGCGCCTAAAACCTGGCCTCCATTGCGCAGGTGGTAGGTATAGTCCTCCATGAACGACGCTCCACCCTCCAGACCTTGGCTCATGACTTTCACGGCGCGGACCAGCGCGGCGGTTTTCCAATCGCCCTCTGCGCCGAAGCCGTAGCCCTCCGCCATGAGCCGCTGCACGGCGATTCCCGGCAGCTGTTTCAGCCCGTGCAGGTCTTCAAACGTGTCAGTGAAAGCATGCGCACCCGTTTCCTTGAGGAAGCTTCGCAGGCCCAACTCGATCCTGGCCGCGTCATAGAGAGACTCCCGTCGGCCTCCGCCTGCCCGAAGCGGCTCGGCAACACAATAGCTTTCGTCATACTCTCTTGCGAGCTTTTGGACATCGGCATCGGTTGCCTGCTGGACCTTGGTCACCAGATCTCCCACACCGTAGCCATTCACCGCGTAGCAGAGCTTGATCTCCGCCGTCACCTTGTTGCCCTCGGTGACCGCGACGTTCCGCATGTTGTCGCCAAAGCGAGCGACTCTAAGCCGCTTTGCGTCGTGCAGGGCGCAAGCCGCGCGGACCCAGCAGCCGATCTCTTCGTGGACGGCTGCGTCCTGCCAGTAGCCAACCACGATCTTGCGGCGGAGTCGCATGCGGGCTCCGATGAATCCGAACTCGCGGTCGCCGTGAGCGGCCTGGTTCAGATTCATGAAGTCCATGTCGATGGTCGACCAGGGCAGCTCTTGATTGAATTGCGTGTGCAGGTGCAACAGGGGCTTGTCGAGCGCGCGCAGGCCGGCGATCCACATACGCGCCGGGGAGAAGGTATGCATCCAGGTGATGATTCCAACGCAGTCCTTCGCGCTGTTTGCTTCAAGGCAGAGGTTGTGAATGGATTCGCTGCCGGTCATGACCGGCTTCATCACGACCTTCACACGGATGTGGCTCGAGGCGCCCAGGGCGCGGGCGATTTCCGCAGAATGTTGCTCGACCTTCTTCAGCGTCTCTGGTCCGTAGAGATGCTGACTGCCAGTGACAAACCAAAGCTCGAGACTGGAGAGGTCAATCATTCAGAGCCTCAAGAGCAATGCCAAATTGCAAATTCGTTGATCGGACGCCCCAATGTCCTTGCGGCAGTCGGGTTGAAAGCGAAACAAGTAAGGGAGCCTCATGCCGCCCTGGCTGGCTCCCTTTCTTGGACGACTAGTTTACTGGCAACCACTCTCAACAATGCTCAGAAAGTCAGCTTCCCTCCGATCTGCCAGTTTCTCGGCAGTTGCTGACGGATAGCCGCTCCGAACGTGCCATTCGCCAGATTCGGATCGACGAAAAGATTGGGATGATTGAACAAGTTGAAGAACTCAAAGCGCAATTGAAAAGCAACTCGTTCGGTGATGCGCGTGTCCTTGTATGCCGTGAGGTCGGTCTCGGCGAAGCTCGGCTGACGGAATTGCTGAGTCTTTTCATTTCCGTTCGTGCCGGGAGTGGGGGCTGTAAATTGTCCAGGCGAAAAGACGCCATTTAGATATGCGCTGCGGGATGTGCCCTGGTGATAGCTGGCAACGTCTGGATAATCGAGGTTATCTCCGTCAGCGTTGTAGTCGCCGCCCGCACCAAACGGCGCTGTGGTCACAACAGTGAATGGATATCCCGTCTGGTAGATGCTGGTGCCACTGACCCCCCAGCCGCTGGCCAGCAGACCCATTGCTCCATGTCCACCGTTTAAACCGGGGAACTCGTAATTCAGTGTCAGGGAGAAGCGATTGGGAACGTCCCATGGAGAGTATCCGTAAAACTGATGCGGATTCAGCGCCGTCGGGTACGACCCATTACCGAGACTAGCTCCGCCAGTACCGGCATCGTCCTTTGAGCGGGAGCGAGTGTACGAAGCATCAAAGAAAGCTCGCCGCGCACGCCCGCGGAAATCGAATGTGACACCCTGGTAGTTCGCCAAGCGGTCATTATCCGCATAGTTAATCACACCGAAGCTGGAGTTGAGCCTGACAGGGTTAGCATTCACGAGCAAATCGCCGGGCAAGGCGTTGATGTCTGCACCGTAGCTTACGGTGCCCGCCTGATTGCCATTCGCGACGAGATCACTTGAGTGGGAACCGCTGTAAAGCACACTTGCGACAAGGTTGTTGCCAAGCCTTCGCTCCAAGGTGCCGGCCCAAATGTATGCTTTCGGCGTCGAGATATTCGGATTAATTCCACCGATTGTTAGCCCTGCGCCGGGAATGCCTCCCTTCGCGTCGAGACAAGGCGCTGTAGGACAGAGTGTGGTTCCCGCCAGGGGCGGGTAGCTAAACCCAAAGGGAGGCTTGTCACCACTCCCTTGAGTAAAGATCGGCGAGTTGGCTCCAGTCCCTCTAAAGAATGTGGGCGTAACAAGCCCCGGCGGATTGCCTCGAAATTCCTCCTGAATATTTGCTTGGGAGAGCCAGTTCGAATATATGCCGAAGCCGCCTCGTACAACCCAATTACCCTTCCCGGTAACATCCCAAGCGACCCCAACGCGCGGGTCGAATGCCTTGGGAGAACCTTTCAGAGCATGCTTCGTAGGTGTTGCCACGCCATTGGCTACGCGCTCCTGAAAAGTCGCCCCAGATCCGAGATAGAAGTTGCCGAAGACTGTTGTGTCGTTGCGTGAGTATGGGTTCCCCTGATCGTCAAAACGGAAACCGAGCGTCACCGTTAAATTTCGTCTTGCCTTCCACGTGTCCTGCGCAAAAATTCCCCAGGTTCGGGACGCCGCGTTCCATTCCCACAACTGTTGCTGGCCTGTGGTCGGGCTATACATCACGCCGCCCTCGGTATGAGGCGAGTCTTGCGCCAGATCGAGGAGGTTGTCGAATTGGATTTTCGGCGTGGACCATGGTCCCTGAAAAGGTTCCACATCATCTCCAAACCATCCCTCATAGCCGAACTTCAACACGTGCGCGCCTCGAACGTGAGTCAAGACGTCGCGCCAATGGTAATTGTGCTGGATGAAATCTCCCTGGGCAAAACCTTGCCCATAAAAGCCCCCGAAGCCGTCCAGATTGGAGATGCCACTTACACCGGTGGAGGGAATCGTGAAGTCACCAGTTTGAGCCTGTTTTCCCTCAATCCGGTTCTGGGCGAAAATAGCCTCGTTTAGAAGCGTGGGACTGAATGTGTGAGTGTAGTTAATCTGCAGTGCGCGTTGCGTATTGTTATTGGTGGATGAAAACTGAGGAATTGGCGCTGGTCCACCGAAGTTCAGAGTTGTCCGGAAAAAACTGCCATAGATGCGGTCGTTCTTGAAGTATTTGTCAACCCGAATGAAGTATTGATCGCCATTGCGGAAGTTACTGGAGTTGAAGATGCCGGAATCAATGACTGGCAAGGAGCAAGGGATTGATCCAGTGACAGAACCGGGGACCGGAATCGTGGTTTGACCGGTCGGGCACGCAGTCCCCAACAGGTGCTGGTCTGCTGTTGTTGTTGCAGCATTGCCAGCCAGTCCGGTGGGTGCATAGGTGTTGAGGATCAGGGTACCAAAGGTGTCGGGAAAGTTCTGTTGCGCCCACGTAGCGAATTGAGGGTCGGGCGAGTTGATAACCGAGCCCCCTGTGGCAGCCGAGGAGCGCAGTGGCTCAACTGCAAAGAAGAAGAAGAACTGGTGATTGGGAATGATCGGACCACCGATCGCCGCCGACATGTTATTGCCGTGAAAGGGTGAATACTTGTCCTTCGGCGGCCGCATGAATTCCGTCCTGGCATACATGTTCTGGTAGTAAAAATAGTCGCTGACTAGACCATGGAACTGGTCGCCGCCCGATTTGGTTGTGCTCGTCATCTGAATGGAACTGGCGCCGCCATATTCCGACGAAAAAGTGTTGACCTGAACAGTGGATTCTTGGATCGCGTCGGGATTCGGTGTGAGATTGAGCACGCCTTGCCGAATACTGCTATTGACATCAAGTCCATCCATAATGAACTTATTGCCCACGGTTCCCTGCCCGTTCGCGCTCACATCGACGGCCGTTTCGGTAGAGTAGTTATCGACTCCCGATCCGGGCGTCCCACCACCACCTGGAGTACCTCCACCCATTGTTCCCAAGCCTGAGACTCCTGGCGCCAATGTGACCAACGAAATAAAACTGCGACCCGCCAACGGGAGATCGGACAGTGTTTGCGTCTCCAGCGTCAGCTGATTGCGGGTTTCTGCCGTGTTTACCAGCGGGACTTCTGCGGTCACGGTTACCGCCTCCGTCGCGGCTCCCACTTTCATCGAGACAGGCACGTTCAAATTCTGATTCGTTTGCAGAGTGACGTTGACCTCCGATTTGGTGAAGCCGGATGCCTCCGCGGTAATCTTGTACGGGCCGGGGGCGACACTCAAGAATCGGTAGTTTCCCCCGGCGTCGGAGGTCGCACTCGCCGTTATCTGAGTGGCTGTATTGACCAGAACGAGCTTGGCGTTGGCGATGGCCGCGCCGCTCGGGTCCGTCACAATACCCTGAATATTTCCGGTGAATTGTGCCCAGCTGGCGAGAGCGAGGAACGGGAGCGTAGCGCAGACACAAAGAGTCCTGGAAAGCAGCGACGTGGCTTTCATAGCAAGTCCTCCCCCACAAGAGGTCGACGGCGCGGTCGACAGATTCCGAGAAAACGTTTGCTGTAGTGTCCGCGAATATAGTATCCACCTTGCAACACTGTCAAGACTTTTCTAGGGAAACAACCTTAGGACCGACTCCCACCGTCTGGCGCTCGCGCTGGGAAACCTTTGCTGGGGATCACCCCTGAGCCTTCTTTTATCGTGATGAGTTGATTCGCCGATTGGCGCTTAAGGACCTCGTGTCCGCCGGCAGGCCAGTAAATCTCGACGTCTGCCTGAGTATTGACACCCAGTCCAAAGTGTAATCGCGGATCATTCGAGGAGTAGAAGCTTGACTGGCTGAGCACGGCCTGGGCCTGTGATTTTCCTCCGTAATGCACAACGACTCGTGCACCGATTGCGCTGCGGTTCGATTTCACACCCTCCAGTCTCACCTTCAGCCAGTTCTGTTTCCCTTTCAGGTCATTGCGCAGGAGAGAGGGTGGTTCGTTCAAATTGACGACGAGCACATCCACGTCCCCGTCATTGTCAAAATCCCCAAAGGCACAGCCGCGACTGCAATGTGCAGCGGCAACCCCCGGGCCGGCAGCATCCGTCAGTTCCTCAAACTTCCCTTCCCCAAGATTGCGAAACACGGCCCGCGGCGTTTTGTTGGCATATTGCGCGAGTTTCTTTTCGACTTCCGGATACACGCTGCCGGTCACCATGAACAAGTCGGGATAGCCATCGTTGTCGAGATCGATGATTCCGGCGCCCCAGCAGATGTAACGCGTTTCCACGCCAACTCGCGACGTGCGAGTAACATCGTCGAAATTCGCGGAGCCGTCGTTGTGATAGAGGACGTTGGCATCGTCAGCAAAATGGGTCTTGAAGAGATCGAGATGACCGTCCAGGTCATAGTCGCCTACACCAACACCCATGCCGGCCTGTTCGGCGCCATCGTCGCTCAGCGCAACGCCCCGCTCGACGCCTTCTTCGCGAAAAGTTCCGTCGTGGTTGTTCATGAAGAGCAGACTGGGCGTGGAATCGGAAGCGACGTAGATATCCGGCCAGCCGTCTTCATCGAGATCGGCTGCGACCACGGTCATCCCGTAAGAATTGGCGGCCTTTGCAATGCCCGATTGCCGGGTCACGTCGGTAAAAGTTCCGTCGCCATTATTGCGGTAGAGAGAGTGCTGTCCCATGGGAAGGCCGCGCGGCCCGCACAGAACAGGAATCCCCTTCCAGTTGCAGTTGCTGTTCTGGCCGGGAATCGGCGCATGCTCAAACGAGAAGCGCACGTAGTTGGAGACGAAGAGATCAAGATGGCCGTCACGGTTGTAATCGAGAAAGCTGCAGCCTGCGCCCCAGCGCGGTTCGGCGTTCGACAGGCCGGCTTCTTTGGTTACGTCGGTGAAAGTGCCGTCACCGTTGTTGCGATACAGACGGTTCTGCCCGAAGTACGTGCAGAACAGATCCTCGAACCCGTCGTTGTTGTAGTCCCCAACGCAAACTGCAGAGGCCCAGCCCACCGCGCTGAGGCCAGCCTTCTCTGTGACGTCAGTGAATGTGCCGTCCCGGTTGTTCCTGTAGAGCCGATTGGACGTGCCCGCGGGTACGCCCTCCAGACGAGTGCCTGACAAGATAAAGATGTCCATCCAGCCGTCGTTGTCGTAGTCGATGAAGGCGCAGCCGCAGCCCATCGTTTCCAGAATGTATTTCTTGCTGGGTACCTCTCCATAAATGACCGGCGCGGTCAGCCCCGCGGCGGCAGCGACATCAATAAAGTGCGCGTTGAATGGACGTCCGGAGGGAGCAGGACGGGCCAGTGGTTTGGCGGTATGCGTCGAAACTCCCTGCGCCCACAGACGGTCACCGGCGAGCGAGATTGCTGAGCCCAGAGAAAGCCGCATGAAACCACGGCGCGATAAGGCCATTACGGAACAGGTCCCCTAAGAACTGTATCGTTGCAAGGGCTTCATTATCGCTGTTGCTGTGCGGGCGAGTAAAGGTTTACACCGGCTGACAATACGAATTAGGAGTTGGCTCACGGTTGAGACGATTGAACTGGTGCCGTGGGAATGGCCTCGTCTCCCACGAGTTTGTATCGGTAGCGCTCCCTCTCTTCCTGCGTTGCTTGCGCGCGCAACTCGGCCAGCCGTTTTAGCAGTCCGGGAATCTCTGCCTTCTGTCCTGACTTGCGCAGTGCCTGGATCAGCCGATACACCGTGGTCTGATCCTTGGGATCAATCTCGAGCGCCTTTCGACACTGCGCAATCGCGTCCGGATACTGTCCGGTTTGCAGGTAGAGTTTTGCCAGAACGGCGCGTGCGCTTGCCAAGGTGGGCTGCAAAGCTACCGCCCGCTTTGCGGACTGCATGGCCTTCTGAAATTCCGGCGTTCCTGGATCCACGCCCTTCTGCGTCAGAAAGTCCGCCTGCAGGTAGAGGAGGTAGGCATCGTCCGGTTTCTTGGCGAGTTTCTTCTGCACGGCATCGAGCGCTTTCCCGATATCGTTTTGTTGGACTGCAGCCAGGCCTTGAGCGGCAGAGCTGAGTGATTGGTTGGGGTCCAACTCGTGGGCGCGCTCAAAATCAGCCTCTGCTTTTTCGTAGTCGGCGAGTTGAACGTAGAGAACTCCTCGCGCGAGGTAGAGCTTTGCGGCATCCGGCTTCACGCGCATACCGTCGGTGATGACATCGATGCCAACCTGAAACGACTGATGAGCCAGGCATAGGCTGGCGAAGTCCAGATAGAAATTTACATTGTTGGGATCGCGCAAAATTGCTTGCCTGAGCGTGCTGACTGCCTGCGGAGTGTTTCCTGCATCTTCGTAGGCGGTGGAGGCCAATTCCAGCGTCTCGGCTTCGGTGGAATCCCCTTGCAGCAGAGGCCCTAGCGTCGCAATTGCATCCTGCGGCTTCTTGGCCATCACCTGCACCGAGGCAAGTAACTGACGCTCCCGTCGATCATCGGGATTGGCAGAGACGGTCCGCTGAAAAACTTTCGTGGCGTCCTCAAGCCTGTTCAGTCGGACCAGACAAGTTCCATAGGCGTGTTGGGCATCCAACTGCGCAGCAAGCAGGTCGCCGGCTCTTTCAAAGTGTCCGACCGCCGCCTCGCACTTACCTTCGCGATACCCAAGGACGGCCAACATAGCGTGAGCTGTGGGATCGTCAGGACGAAGGCTCAACATCCGATTCAGGACCGGGATGGCCTTGACGTCACCCTGCTGGTAAAGAATCTGTGCGCTGCCTGCCAGAGCCGCCAGGTAGTCCGGAGAAATCTTCAGCGCCTGCTCGAAGGCAGCCAGCGCATTCTTGCTCTCGCCTTTGCTCGCAAAAGCGATGCCCTGCAGTGACCACAACTGGGCATTGTTGGGCGACTGCTTCAGTGCCGTGCGGCTCAATTCCACGGCTTTGTCGAAATCGCGGGCACGCAAAGCTGCCGTGATCGGCTCAGTCGTAGGGTGGGGAGCCTGAGCCAGGGCAAGAGAACCGAACATGATGATTGCGCACGCGAGTCTGTTAAGGGAGAACATTCCGCCACCGCGCCCAAAGAGCGAGAGAACTTTTTCCAGAATAGCCCATCCGGGGAAACGCGGAGTGAATTTGACCGGCGACCAGCGCCAGTGATATAGAGGCAAACTGCAGGAAAACGTTTGCCCCATATTGGCTTAAAAAGCGCAAGCACGGAGGAGGACGGTTATGTATCTCACGTCGAGACGGCAATTTCTGAAAGCAGCAGCCCTCACAACCGGCGGTGTCTGGACTTCGCGATCCCTGCCGGCGTGGGCCGGCTCCAAAGTCGAAGTCTCAGTCGTTCCTCCGATATCAGTGTTTAACTACTCCCAGGTTGAATTGCTGGGAGGATTGTTTCGCTCACAGTTCGACATAAACCACAAAGTGCTTCTGGTCATGGACGAGGATGGCCTATTGAAGCCCTTCCGACAACGTCAGGGCATGCCCGCGCCCGGCCCGGACCTGGGAGGCTGGTACGACAACAGCGATGACTTCAATCCAGAAAATAATTTCCACGGCTTCATTCCCGGCCACACCTTCGGCCAGTACCTCTCTGGGATGGCGCGCGCCTATGCAGTGACGGGTGACAAGAAAACGCAAGCCAAAGTACAGCGTCTGGTGAAGACCTTCGGCGAAACGGTGGAACCGACGGGAAAGTTCTATGTCGACTATCGCCTTCCCGGCTACACCTTCGACAAAACATGCTGCGGCCTGATCGACGCGCACGAGTTCGCCGCCGATCCAAACGCGCTGGGCGTGCTGAAACGCGCTACCGACGCTGTCCTCCCGCATCTTCCCGAAAAGGCGCTCAGCCGCGCGGAACAAGAAGCTCGTCCGCACAAGACGATCGCCTACACTTGGGACGAGACCTACACTCTGCCCGAAAATTTCTTCCTTGCTTATCGGCGGAGTGGCGACGTGCGATATCGCGACCTTGGCAAGCGCTTCATCTATCACGAGTACTACGATGCCTTGGCCGAAAACCACAATGCTTTGCCGGGCAAACATGCTTACAGTCACGTCAACACGTTCAGCTCCGCCATGCAGGCTTATCTCGTATTAGGAGACGAGAAGCATCTGCGCGCTGCGACCAATGGCCTGCGAATGGTGCAGGAACAGAGTTATGCGACGGGTGGGTGGGGACCGAATGAAGCGTTCGTTGAGCCCGGAAAAGGACTGCTGGCAGCCAGTTTGGACACGAGCCACTCAAGCTTTGAGACTCCCTGCGGAGCCTACGGTCAATTCAAGATCACGCGTTATCTGTTGCGCGTCACGCGGGATTCCCGGTACGGCGATAGCATGGAGCGAGTTCTCTACGGCACGATTGCCGGCGCCAAACCTCTGTTCTCAGATGGCCAAAGCTTCTACTACTCCGACTACAACAACAAGGACGCCAAGAAGGTCTATTACAAGGACAAGTGGCCATGTTGTTCCGGGACGTTCCCGCAGTTGACGGCCGACTACGGAATCAGCGCCTACTACCCCGGCGACAATGGTCTCTACCTCAACTTGTTTATCCCCTCGAAACTCAAGTGGGAGCAAAACAAGAGCCGGTACACGCTCACGCAAAAGACGAACTACCCAACGACGAATACCACGGAACTCCATTTCGAAACGCAGCGTCCCGAAAATTTCGCGGTCTATCTACGCATTCCCGCCTGGGCTGACGCCAAGACGCGGGTCTCCATCAACGGAAAACGCGTGGACAACGAAGTAGTTCCCGGAAAATTCCTGGCCTTGCAGCGCACGTGGAAGAACGGAGACCGTGTCGAATTCGAAATCGGCATGCCGCTGCGTCTCGAAGCGGTCGATGAGCAGAACCCGAATGTGGTTGCGCTGGTGCACGGCCCCGTGCCACTGTTTGCAGTTGGTGAACTCCCTGCGAAGATGACACGGGCGCAACTGCTGGCGGCCACAGCGTTTGGCCAATCATCAGAAGACTGGGTTGCAGGCACGGGCGCGAACAAGGTCACGCTTCGGCCTTTTGCGGCCATTGGAGATGAGACCTACCGCTTATATCAGAAGGTCGAATCCTGATTATAGAGTCTCTGATTAGGTCTGGTTTTGAAAGGGGCGGCCTTCAGGCCGCCCGTTCGAAACAAAATCAATGCGGCTTCAGCCGCTGAGGGACTGCGCTTCGATCCGAGTGCCCTAAACTTGAGATCTTGCGACTACTGGACCACCAACGTGATGGGAGTGGTCTGCGAGAATGTGCCCGAAGTAGCAGAAACCGTAATGGTATACGTCCCGGGAGGTGTTCCCGTGGTCGTGGTGGTGGAACTGTGACCACCGCAAGCAGGCTGCAGCACGACTAACGTCGTCAACAGCAAAAGCAGCAGTCCGCCCACAATGCGTCCCTTGCCACGCCCGCGGCTACGCAACCCCACGCCCAGAAATGCGAAACCGGCTATTGGCAGGCAGATC
>AR_comb_assmDRAFT_10026838_pt1 | contig 12883 bp, 22 predicted proteins | sample ArasoioldDNA_FD_10543 | JGI IMG/M metagenome (IMG submission 10543) | reverse complement strand
CACCGGACTTCCCGTAGGTCGAGAGCGACATCGGCGACCCGCCGCCGAAGCCGAAGTTGGTGATCCGCGACAGCTCCGGCGTCTCGTTCGCGACGCCGCTGACGCCGAACGCGGAGAGCTGGTGCCGCGTCGGCGACTGGTTGTAGTTGACGGTCAGCACCGTCCCGTTCGGAATCGTACCGCTCGCGGCGTAGAGCCGGCAGATGGTCGCGCGGCCGTTATAGCCACCCGTCGGACTGACGATACCGAAGTCAGGAAGAACCCAGGCGGGTGCTCCCGTGATGCTCGTGATCAGCGTCTCCGTCGCGAGCCGAGTCGAGACGAAGATGAACAGCGTGTCGCCCTGCGGCACGTCCGCCGTCGTCGTGATCGTGTCGTTGTTCGACGTCGCCGTGCTCGTGACGGTCGTCGCCGCCGCGTACGGGGTGCCGATGGCCACTCAGGTGAGACTCTCCACTGTGTAGAGATGCGTCTGCGCGGTATTCGAAGCAGACGCCGCGGACCATGTCAGGTAGAGGCCGAGGTTCTGTAGCGCCTCGACGTTGTAGCCACCCGAGACAGCGGGAGCCGACGCCGGCATCATCTGAGGCACCTTCGTGTTCGTCGCCGCGTCGGTGACGAGCAGCTCCCCGATCCCCATCACGTTCGCTGAGGTGGCACCGAGCGTCTCCGCGCGGACCGCGATGTCGACCTCGAGCTTCCAGATCAGGTTCGAAGCACCCGACACAGTCGTGATCGCGCTCGACGCGCAGACGACGCCGTCGGCGTTCGTTCCCGCCGACCCGAGATGGACCTTGAACGTCATCGTCGGCGTCGCCGTCGTCGAGAACTGACCCCACGCCCGGATCCGGATCGCACGAGTCAGACGGAGGTACCGATACGGCAGCACGAGGTTCGGAGCGAGCAGCGTCTCCGTCGTCGTGTTCGCGACGGCGGTGCACGCCTGCGTCTCGTACTGGATCGCTTCGACCCAGCGGTTCTGACTCATCGCCTACGCCAGCTTCGCCACGGCCGCGTCGTGCGCGGCGTGCGCCTTCTCGATCGCCTCCGCGAGCGCGGCGGCGTGCTCCTCCCGAGCCTTCGAGTAGTCCGCGATCGCCTTCTTCCCGGCGGCGACCTCTCCCGACTCGTCGTCGCGGATCTCGTAGACCTCGAGACCATCGTCGTTGTGCGCCTGCGCGAGCGCCTCCGCGAGCGAGTTGTAGGTCGCGAACCGCCGCGGACCCTCCGCTCCAGCAGTGAGTGCCGGGAGGCGGTCCTCCCACGTCAATGTGAACGTCATCTCTCCTCCTACTCTTCCCACTCGCAGTAACCGCGAGCGTTGACAGCGGCGGGTGCGGAGACGCGGAACGCGATCCCCTTCATGTCCGTCGACGCGGTGATCAACCCGATCAGCTCGCGGCCGAGCGGTAGCTGGAAGTCCGCCATCCCCATAAACGCTGGGATGTTCCACTGGCGGATCGGTGTGAGCACCGTCGGCTCCGCGGTGTACTGTCCCGCGGGAGCGGTGATCGGCGTCCACGAGGGGTAGCCGCGCACCTGCTTGACGGTGCCGATGGTGCCGGGAGTGCCAGCGGTCGCCTGTGTGCTCGAGCAGACCTCGACGAGCACCGGGACCGCGGTCGACGTGACGCCGTCGAACGAGAGTGAGAACTCGGTGATGATCGGCGGGTTCGTCGAGCCGGCGACGAGGTTGAGGATCGTCTTCGCACCGGAAGTGACCGCGAACGCGGCTCCGGTCGTGACGCTGAAGCCTGCTGCCATCGGTCAGTCCTTCCCTTCGGTGAGGCGAGCCGGGTCTGGCATCATCCCAGCTCGCAGACGAGGTACTGAGTGGCACCGTAGTCGCTGTTCGCTCCGATGCCGATCGTCGATGTCTTGATCCGGTACCCAGGACCGAGTAGGAGCGTCTCGGGGAGCGGAGCTGTCGCGTGGACGTTCGTCGTCGCGCCGACCTGTCCGGAGAGCGTCAACCCCGACGCGAAGTTGTAGACGCACGTCGTCGAGACCGCCTGCGCGGCCGACGACCCGAAGCTCTCGAAGACGACCGTCGCGCCGTCGTCGATCTGGAGGATCGGCTGAGGCGTCTGCGTGGCACCCTGGACGAGCGTCAGCTTGACGACGAGCAGGAGCCACGACTTCCCAGCAGGGACGGTGTCGGTGACCTCGTTGTTCGCTGCCGGGTCGGATCCCGCGACGCGCTTCGTGACGGCGAGGGTCGACGGGAGTGGGAAGTTCGCCATCCCCTACCTCGTCTCGGTCTCGGCCTTCGCGCTCGCCGACCCGGCTCCATAGTGAGGAGCGTCGTCTGCGAGGGTGAAGTAGTCGGGGACCGCCTTCAGGAGGCCGTGTCCCTCGGCGACCCGCGTCACGTCCTTCACGAACGGAAGCACCTCGCCCTTCACCTCGGCGGCTCCGCTCGTGTTCGCGACGTAGATCTTCTTCGCTGCTGCCATCGTTCTGTGTCCCTCCTCTCTCGGGAAGGGGGAGGCGAGAACCGCAGCTCTCGCCTCCCCGTTCGGTCTAGCCGGTGACGAGCACCTGGAACGCCGCAGCGCTCAGGACGTCGCTCGAGTTCCGCCAGTAGGCGTAGAGTCCGCGCTGACCGGTCGGCCGGCGGTTGGTGCCGACGAGGTTCGGCAGCAGCTCGACGCTCATGCCGATCCGGTCGACGATCACGAAGTACCGGAAGTCGCCGATCGCGAGGATCTTCGACCCGGTCGTGAGTGCGGCAGCCATCGCCGTGCTCTCCCAGGCGTTCCGGCCGAGGAGCTGCGGTCCGATGACGACGGCCTGGGAGCCGAGGCCTTCGCCGCCGACGCCGGGACCGAGGCCGCGTACCGCGCCGACGCCGTCGTTGTCGACCCAGACTCCCGAGCCGCCGGCGGTGTCGAACTGGCGCACCTTGTCGTAGGTGAAGAGGTTCCCGAGCCACTGAGCCCGCGGCCGGTACCGCGGAGGCAGTGCCTCGAAGACCTTGTAGAGGTCCGCGATCGCGAAGGCGGCTGCGCCACCCGCGGTCGTGGTGTTCGTCGCGCCGGTGATGAGACCCTTCGGCTCGTTCGAGCCGTGGCCAGCGCCGACCGCGAACTTGGTCGCCTCGACGTCGTCCTTCGCGTCCTGGAAGAGCGCTCCCATCTCCGCCTCGAGCGCCGTCCAGTCCTGGCCGACCTCGATGGAGAACGGCACGAAGGCGTGCGCCTTGTCGACGATGATGTCGGGCTGCGCGAGCGTCGGAGCGTTGTCCGTCGCCTCCGTTGCCTCCGCCACGTACGTCGCGGTGATCGCACCCGACGTGACGGCCTTCCACTCGTTCGTGCCGGCGATCGTTTCGATGCGAGCGATCGCGCGGAACGGGTTGATCGAGAAGTTGCTGGTCGGAACGATCGTCGGGTCGAGCGTGTAGACGACCGCGGCACCGCCAGTCGCGGCGGAGCCGAGCGAGAGCGCTCGCTGCTCCTCCGGGGAGAGCGGCTGGCCAGCGATGTGCTTCCCGAACGCCGCGCGGTAGATCGGCGACCCCGTCATGAGGATGTGCCTGGCGACGGTGCCGGGAGTCAGCTCGCGCGTCCGAGCGATGAGCCGCTCGATGTGCGCCTTGATGTCCTCGCGCGAAGGACCGGTGTTGCGGTTCGGCAGGACGTCCACCTGTGGGAAGTCCGCAGACTCGACGCTCCGCATCGCGCGGTCGCGAAGCTCTCGCCGCTGCGCGGCGGGATCGTCATACGACGCGCGGATCGTCGAGAGGTCGTAGATGTCGTCACCCGTCACCGAACGCGGCCGGCGGGTCTGGAAAGCAGGTCCGTCTCCGGACTCGCCACGATCCTCGTTGCCGGCAGCCTCGGCGACGCGCTCCGCGCGGTACTCGAGCTCCGTCACGAGCTTCTCCGTCCGCTCCAGCTCGGCCTCGATCTCGTTCCACCGATCCTGAGCTGGCTTCGGGAGCGCCTCGCCGGCGTACTCGGCGTCGATGCTCTTCCGCTCCGAGCGCAGCTCCGAGAGCCGCTGCCTCAGTTCGTCGATCTTGCCCATCCGGGCTTCCCTCCTTCGTCGCGGTTGTCGCGCTCCCACCAACGGCCATCGTTGGTCTGAGCCTCGTCTCCGCGGCGTCCCTCATGGAGGTGATCCTGTGGGGGATCGGCGTCCGGTGCGGGAGGTGCGTCCGCGTCCCGATCTTCATCGGGAGGCGGGTCGACGCTATGCGGCGGAACAATAGCACCGCCTCTGGACGCGAACAGTCGCACAGCCTCGAGGCGCTCCTCGTCGAGGAAGACGCCGGCCGCGTCTGCGACGGCTCGCGTGTCGTGGATCAACCCTGTGATGCTCCTCGCGCTCGCCGCCTGGATGTCCGCTCCCGGATAGGCAGGGAACGTCACCGGACCGAACTCCATCACCTGCATCTCCTTGATGGTACGCTCGGGGAGGCCACGCGGGTTGTAGTCGCTCGGGTCCGGCTCCTCGATGATGTCCTCCCGCGTCACCCGGAACCGGAACGAGATCCCGTAGAGACCCGCCTCGATGCCGGGAGCGATGTCGCGGTTGTACGAGGTGTCGAGCATCGGCTCCGTCAGAAAGTACGGACCGATCTCGTCCTCCTTGAGCTGGTCGATGCTGGCGAGCGGCTTGTCTCCGGCGACGGGGTCGTAGCCGTGCTGGAACAGCACCCGCATCTGGTCGCGGTTCTCGCGGATCGTCTTCTTCGCGGCTCCCGGAGCGATCCGCTCCAAGAAGTCGCCTTCCCACGCGTCGTGGATCTCCGTCCACTGGTTGAAGACGGTGAAGTGGCCTTCGAGCCGCGGCAGACCCGTGCCGGCCGCGGCCGCGTCCCCGTCTCCCTCCGCCGGCACGGCACGGATCGCCAAGCCGGTCGTCGACGCGCGATACAGGTCCTCGCGCTTCAGTGCCATCACTCTCCTCCTGGTACGGTTGCCGGCCGACTCTGACCCGCGATGCGGTCGAGGAGCAGGAGGGTGTCACGACCCTTACCTGCCGGGAGTGCCGGGTGGGTGGGTCTCGGGAGTGACGCTGCGCTCGGGGATGGTAGCGTGGGGGGTTGTCCTGGGACGGTGCCGGGAGCCTGGAGCTGGACGCTGACGAGGCCGCTGTGGACGAGCAAGCCGGCGTCGGCGTTGAGGACGGCCTGGACGATGCTCTCCGGCGTGTAGCCACCGTTGATGAGCGTCGTGATCGTCTCGGCCTGCGTCTTCATGATCGTCGCGATCGCCTGCCGATCCTCACGGAGCCACGCGATGTCGCGTTCGTCGTACCACAACTCCGCTCCCGCCGGCACGTTGACGAGCGGCTTCAGACTCGACGCGAAGCTCCGCCACGTCGGTCGCATCGTCCCATCAGCGAGCCGCCGGCGAGCCTGGTCATAGTTCGAATACGTCGAAGCCTCGAGACCCTCCGACAAGCCGACGATGATCGGCGGGACACCAGCCGCGGCGGCGATGCGTGTCTCACCCGCACCCTGCACCGTCTTGAAGTCGATCTGGCGGAGGTGCGCTCCGACGACCTCGGCCGTCGACCCACCGCCGAGGTAGAGCGTCTTGTAGGCTCGCTCCGCACCCTCCGTGTTCTCCCGGAACGCCTCGACCCACATGTCGTAGGCTTCCTTGTCGAGGTTCGGGTCGAGGCTGACGACGAGGTTCGGCGTCGCGCCGTTCTCGAAGAAGCGGAGCTTGTGATCCGTCGCCGCCTGGTCACCCATGATCTCGCGGACGACAGGGACGATCCACGACATGCCACGCCACGACGCGTCGGGGTCGGGCAGCAACGCCCAGTGCGCGATCTCCTCCGGCAGGAAGACCAGTGGGACTTCGTTACGCCGCCGACCGCCCGGATGGTAGAGGTAGCCTGCCACCTCCGCGTCGGCTTGCCACATCGGGTGCACAGAGTCCAACTGACTGCCGGCGACGATCGTCACCCAGTCCGGTCGGAGCCGCCGGATCCGAGGCACCGGTCCGCTGTTGTCACGATACGCGAAGAAGTTGCCTGCGAGGTCGATGTCCTGGAGCGCTCGCATGTTCAGGTCGCTCGTCGTCCCGTTCGGCCACGGATCTTCGAGCACCGCCAGTTCCGGCGTCCCGAACAGCTCGCCACGCCGGCCGTTGTTCATCCTCGCGAACTGGTACCGAGCCTCCGAGAACAGCAGCATCCGCGTCAGGATGCACGCGAAGACGATACCGTTCCGTTTGTAGGCTCCTGAGATCAAGCCGCAGAAGTCGCCGTCGATCTCCTGCTGCGGGTTCGAGCCGAACGTCGTGTTCAACCCGTAGGTCTGACCCTGGTACTGCATCCACTGCGACGCCCACTGGTCGAGGCTCAACGGGTACGAGTCCCGGAACGCCCACTTCGTCAATGCTTGTCTCACGCCCACGATACCATCGGCTCCCTCTTCGCTCGTCCGAGGTTCTCGCCGGCGACGCTGTTGACCATCGCCGCGGCGACCAGTCCATCGATGACGCGGCGGCGATGCTCCACGTTCGGGTCGGCTCGCCGGCCGAGAGTCCTGTTCGACGCCGGCCGCTCGAACCTCGCCTTGTTCTCCTGGAGCATCCGAGCGACCGCGTTCAGGACGTGGCGCTTGAGTTCGAGGTCCGGGACATGGTGGAGCCAGCCTAGACGAAGCGCCTCCGTGAACTTCTCGTAGTCGACCGCCGCGTCCGCGTTCCCCGTCCCCCTCGCGACGACCATCGCACCCAACTCCGCCTCGATCCACCGCGCGAGCTGCTCACCCCGCGTCTCGTCCATCACGACGGTATGGATCGGGTTCCGATGGTGGAGCCGCAGCAACGCCGACTCGATCAGCACCGAGTCGAGCGACGACCCGTCACGGGGAGGTTCGAGGATGATCGACGGACCGATGAGCCGATCCTCTTTCGACTCCGCGTGGAACGGCACGATCGCCGTCGTGTCCCACTTCCAACCGAGGTCGAGGCCGACCCAGATCGGCTTCCCGGCCGGCACCCACTCCCGCACCTCGCTCCGCTCCCACTCACGCTCCTGGATCGCCGCCGACGCGTCGCGCGTCGCGATGTTGCAGACGAACCGCTTCCAGTGCGGCACCAGCATCGTCGGAGCGTCATGCTTCGCCTGGAGACTCTCCACCGTGATCCGCGACAACGGGTTCGCCGCCTTGACGAGCTTCATGTTCTCGACGTCGCCGTCCGGCGGCACCGCGTACTCATGCATCATGACGCTCGACGTCTCAGCGCGAACGAAGCACCGCCGGCGACGCACCTTCAACGCGCTCCGCCGAATCTCCTCCCTCGCCAACTCGAACTCGCTGTCCGGCTCGCCGGCCGTGCTGATGACGCAGCCCTGCGCACCCGGACGCTTATCGAGCTTCCCCACCCACGTCCTCAGGAGCGCGAGGTCGCGGTGCCGATGCAACTCGTCGATGAACCACATCGTCGGGATGATCCCATCACCCGTCCGATCATCCGCCGCGTGGATCTGGATCCGACCCTGGCTCGGCTTATGGAGGATCCGCCGATACCCACCGTAGCACCTGAACTCCCGAGACAACCCCGACCGGAGCACCAACCCCTCCGCCTGCAAATACGCCCACTCAGCCTGCTCCCGAGAGCTAGCCGCGATCGGAGCGTACGCCGGCTGCGCCCTCCGCCGACCCGGCACATCATTCCAATGCCGAACATGGTACAACGCCAGCCCACCGAACAACGTCGTCTTCCCGTTCTCCTCCGGCACGATCAACCAGTTCTGCTTATACCCCTTGAAGACGTCACGGATCCAATCCAACTGCCACGGGTCCAAAACCCACGGCTCGCCACTGTCCAAGATCAACTCCGACGCGAACCGCGTAAAGTGCGGCACAGTGAACGGCCGCGCGGTCACGAAGCCACCGCCTCGAGCACGTCGCTGCCATCGTGTGGACGGCGGACGTTACAAGACCGACAGATGACGCGGAGATTCCCGCGGACATGCTCGCCGCCGACAGCGAGCGGCACGATATGGTCGACCTGAGCCTGCCGCGGACCCGGCACGCGCTCAAGTTCCACGCCGCATAGCGGACACTCCACCGCAGCGGCAAGCAACCTCCGCACGTCGCCAGCGGCGACGTCTCCGAGAATCACCTGCGCGTGCCGAGCCGCGGTCCGCCGAAGCTGATACGCCTTCCTCCGCATCTCGCCGCACGACCGGCACCTGTTAGTCCTCCCGAAGGGACCGCGGACGAACGCCTCGCCACAGTCCCCACACACGCACAATACCGGCAGCAGGTCCCGACGCTGTTGCGCTGCTATCTCCACCAACCTCACGCACCCAGCGCACCGAACAGAGTCACGCCGCCGCGGCTTAAACAGCTCGCCACAATCCACACACCTCTTCCGCCGATAATCCACCCGCCGCTTCGCGTTCTCGCGCTCGGCATGATCACCACGCCGCCTCCACTCCCGACCATACGCCACCGAGCACGACTTGCACCACGAACCCAATCCATCCGCCATCCTCGGGTTGCGATAGAACTCACCCGCCGGCCGAAACTCCCGACAACGCGCACACCGTTTTGAATCCTGGAGCACCATCACCGCACCAGTTTCCTTCGCGGAAAGGGGGACGGTGATTCGGGGTAGGGTTCCCAGTCGCGATCGATGCTTACCCCCCCACCCCAGGCGTGGTGCGTAGAATGACAGCGTTGGCAGAGGGTGATGTAGCCGGCGAGGGTTTGGTCATGGTATGAGTTGTCGATGCGGTGGGCGATGAGGTGGGGGGAGGGGAGGGGTCCTCGGGGAGCGCCTCCGGTGATGGCGTCGTGTTCGGGGTGGCGGCAGGAGTAGTGGTCGCGGGTGAGGACGAGGCGTCGGGTGCGTGGCCAGCGTGGGTTGTTGTCGCGTCCTTTGTGTCGTGCTCCGTGGGTGGGACAGGACCCGTCGGGGTTACAGATGAGTAGGCAGCCTGGGGTGGTGCAGACGCGTCGGATGGTCATTGGTTAGCCTGCGCCTCGCCTCTGTGCTACCCAGCGTTCGTGCTCCCATAGCAGTAGGAGCCGGCCGGCGGTGAGCATCATGAGCGGGATGCGAATGGTGGTGATGGTGGGGGTCATGCTGGCTTCCGCCGAGGCTTCTCGATCCAGTTGCGTGCGCCACCCGGAGAGGTCATGTCGAGGTGCGCGGGCTTGCCGCAGCATGTCAGGGTGTAGGCGTAGCCGTTCCATCTGCCGAGGATGTCGGGAGCGGACGCGATCATCTTGCAGTTCGGACACTCGATCATGTGGCGAGAGCCGAGGCGGTGCTCGCCGGCGGTGCGGGTCGCCATCAGCGACGGAAGACGAGGATGCAGGCGATGACGACCGCGGCCGCGGCGATGACGAGTATTGCGTCGTGGGTGCTCACCAGGACCTCCCGGTTGGACTACCGCGAGAGGTTAGCACTCGGCCTTGCTGGCGGACGCTGTAGAACACTCGCCGCCGGCAGTCGGCCGGCGGCGTAAGGTGGGGTCAGTCGTTGTAGATGCGGAGCGTGACGGTCGGAGCGGCTCCGCGTGCGATCGCGGCGAGTTCGGTCGCGGGATGGAAGTCGCTGTAGAGCAGGTCGCCGTCGCGACGCTCGACATGGTTGTGGCAGACGACGATCTCGCGGCCGGTGCGATGCGAGATCAGGGTGAAGCCTTCGTCGCATGAGTCGTCGAAGACGCGGCCTGGGCGGATGCCGTTCGCTTGGAGCGTCGAAGCCTCGACGGAGATGGTGCGGGTCTCGCTGTGGTAGAGGATGCCGAGCGCTTCGCTCGAGGTCGGGAGAGTGGTGGGATGCAGGATCATGGTGGTGCTCCTCTCTGCCGGCCGGCGGAGTGCCGGCCGGCGTCGTCTCGGGTGGTCTAGATCCAGGTCAGGTCGATGCCGTGCTCGGCGGCGAGCGCGATGCCGGCCGGCTTGAAGATCGCGAAGTCGCAGCCGCCGTCGTCGAAGGTGCTCAGGAGGCCGCGCTTCTTCAGGTCGGTCAGGTTGCCGCGCTGCGCGGCGGTCAGGGTGATGAGCGGGTTGCCGCTCCAGTTGTCGGCGTCCTCAGCGAGGCCGAGGAAGAGTTCCAGCGAGTCGGCGGTCAGGGTCTCGGAAGGCATGTGGTGCTCCTCTCGGGTGGTGGTCTGCTGCATGAGCGCAGCATAAGCGATCTCACCCCAAGATGCAAGCCGGCTTGCGTGCGTGGTTATCGTACCCAGACGGTACGCGTCTGCGGCCGGTAGCCGGCGTCCCGGAGCGCCTTATGAGCGGTGCTCACAGAGACGCCAGCCTCCGCCGCGGCGACGCGGAGCGGCATCCCACCCTCGACGACGCACCGGATGATGTTGCTCCGCTGCGCGTCGCTGATCGGGACGCCGGTAGTCATCGCTCGCCGACGCGCTCGTTGTTGTGGCGATGGCAGAAAAGTTCTAGATGGTCGAGCAAGTGGCGGCCGATGAACTCCGCGTAGGCGGGCGGGATCGCCTCGCTGATCTCGCTCTTCGTTTGCATCCACGGCACGTCCATCGCTCGACGCCACAGGTCGATGTCCTTGCCCGACCCGCCGCCGGTGCCGTAGACATGGACGACAGGACTGAACTGCGCCTTGTCTTTGCGGGCGTGCGTCGGGTACTTGTTACGCCAGGTGTGGTGCTGGCATTGAGGGGCGAGCATCGGGAACGTCGCCTCGAATAGGCGATGACGCTTCACTTCTAGGCCGAACATCGATCCGCACAGCATCACCGGGTCGTTCAGTGGCGCTCCCTCCACGTTCTCGATCGCGTAGGGGAGCCCGGTCGCGGCGAGAACCCGGCGGGTTGGTTCAATGAGTGCGGGGTGATCCTTCCCGTGGAGTCTTTGTGTGTGTGAGTACGCCTGGCATGGAGGCGAGGCGTGGATCGCGTCGAACTCGAGCCGCTCGCCTGTCAGTACCGATACCGGCCAGTAGGTGAGAGCGTCGGCCTGGTGGAACTCGAACGGGTAGTGGGGTTGGGGCTTGATATCGACGCCGACGACGTCGAAGCCCGCCCTCGAGTAGCCCATCGCTGCTCCGCCGGCACCGCAGAAGAGGTCGAGCAGGCGTGGCACGCGATGCGGAGTCACGTGGCCACCTCGAACGCGAGTTGGTCATCCTCACCAAGATGCGGCCAAGAGAGCTCGATCGGTTCTGAGCCTGTCCGCCGGGTCGACCAGCGTTGGCGGGCGATGATCTCTGTTTTGTCGACGCGCCTTCGACCTGGCATGTCCCACGAGCGGGCGCGGATCGGCCCATCATTGTCCCATCCAGCTGCGCGGAGCGACGATCCAGGCTCGTCGACGCGGGTGTAGGTGATGAGGCAGGCGTATCCGAGTGCCTTCGCGAGCCGTAGGGCAGCGCCGTAGAGGGCCGAGCAGGCGTTTGGGCAGCCGTCGGTGGCGACGCGGGAGACTTCGAGCGTCCATCCGTCGTCGAGGAGCCTGGCGACGGGGCGACCGATCATGGCGACTCCGCGCACGGCGCCCTCCTCGTCGGCTACAGCGACCGCATAGCGAGCGCCTGTGCTGGGCGTGTGATGCCGGTGGAGTTCGGCCACATACGCCTTCGCCCGCTCGATCGAGCAAGGCACAACGCGGAGTCGAGGCTGCACGCGATGCGGAGTCACGTGGCCATCAGACATCGTGGTACACTCCTTGCGTCACGGTTCCAGCCTTCCCTTTGAGAGTGTGTCCAGAGGCCACCGCTTGTAGTCCGACAGCGATCCCGATCCAGATGCCTTCGATCACGACGCGTAGACGCGGACGTGTCGTCCGGTGGAGTGGTTCGCTTCCCATCGGAACCGACGATTGTAGTCGTCGACCTCGGGGTACTCGTCGCCGCCGCTTGGCGGGTCTGCATCGTCGTACCAGTCCGCGCCTTGCGTGTACGGCGTTGGTGCGGGTGGGCTCGGCGTCATGTTGCCCCAGTGTCGCCACGCGACGGGGCCATGCCACTTCTTCGTCATGCTATGCCTCCTTTGTCCGGTCATGCGTGCAGCCTTCATCCGGGCCGCAGCACAGCGATCCCGATTGGCGGATATCGGAGCGCACGCCGCACGCGATCAGGTGTCGCGTGGCCGGTCATTCGCAGACGCTCTGCGGACTCGGATACGGGCCTAGCTCGACTCCACCCTTCGACGTCAACGTCAACCTGACGCGGTAGGTGACGCACTGGTTCAGGACGGCGAAGTAGACGCGACCCTGGTCGAACGTCCCGTTCGAATACCACGTCCCGGCCTGGGACGGCCGGCGGATGTAGCAGGGATTCGTGTTCGCGCATCCAGCGGTCTGCCATTCGCCGTTCACCTTGTACTGCACGCCGAACTCGGCTTTCCACTGCGCGCCGTAGCACTGAGCCTGCCACCCTTCCTGGAGGCTGGCTCCGATGGTGTGGTAGATCGGCGTGCCGAGATCCTGCGAACAGGTGAACGCAGCCTGGGCTCCAGCCGGAGCCGCTATCCATAGCGCAGCCGCGGCCGCGGCGAGAATGATGACGCGGGTCAATGTTCTCCTCCTGTCTCGGGAATGAACGCGTGCGGGTCGCTGCGCGGCGTCCGGCGAGGTGCACGCTGGATCGCGGCGACCCCACCATGACTATAGAGCTGGGTGAGGTACCCACCGAGTTGCGCGAGCGGGTGCGGAGCGGCGAGCGGGTCGATCCCACCATGCGAGTAGTCCGCGACGAGCCGACTGCCGAGCAGCTCGAGTTCCTGGTACGCGATCCGCCGCGCGACGGCTTCGACGTCGGGGATCTCCTCGGGGTGCAGCGTCATGCTGGCACCCTGTCACGCCTCTCGACGCGGCCGGCGGTGAGGTGGAGCAGGATCTTGTCGTACGCCGCGACGCACGCCGCGAAACTGCGAGCGTTCGTCTCGATCGGCTGCTCACCGACGATCTCCCGCCACTCGC
>AR_comb_assmDRAFT_10011904_pt1 | contig 12883 bp, 15 predicted proteins | sample ArasoioldDNA_FD_10543 | JGI IMG/M metagenome (IMG submission 10543) | reverse complement strand
AAGGTCGAGTTGGCGTCAGCGATCCAGACGGTCAAGATCACTGACACGATCCACGGTTCGAGCACCATTACTGTGTCGCTCGTTGACCCGCAGTTCGACCTGCTCGACTCCAAGTTCTTCGACCCGAATAAGGACGGGCGTCTCGACGCGATAGACGTTAACTACCCGAGAGGCTCGAGGTTCTGGTGGCGTCTCACACAGATAGGCGTCTCTGCAGCGCACACGCTGGATCTGACGTTCATGGAACGGTCTGCTGTACTTCTGATGATGGAGAAGGGGCCCGTCAAAGCGAAGTCGCGCTCAAAGACGACTCGCGCTGAATTCGTCAAGTGGCTCTGCGACCACGTGAAGAAGGGTGGCGGGATTGAGTTTCACTCACGTGAGTTGCACAAGAAGCAGAGAGTTGCTCGTCAGAAGCACCAGCGTACTGGCAACCAGAGAGAAGCGAACAAGGACGGAGGGATCCACCGCAGGAAGAACCTGACGATCAAAGGTGTCAAAGCGTCCCCTGCTCAACTCGATCAGGTCGCTCGAGCGCTTGATGTCGCTGCTGACCTCGATGCACCACGGATAGCAGTCATCGCGGAGGTCTGCGCGGGCATCGGTGAGTCGTCCTTCGTCGTGCAGATGAACCAGTCAGGGTCCCAGTACGGCGGTGTCTTCCAGGGTAACGTTGGTGGTGGTGTATTCAACATCAATGACACGGAGGGGATGGCTCGCTCGTTCCTGCTCGGTGGGAAGGGTTTCCAAGCAGGAGGAGCGATCAATCTTGCTAGGCAGGGTGTCAAAGACCCTGGTGAGATTGCGACACGTGTAGAGGCGTCAGGACAGCCTGCCAACTTCTACGGTGTCTATCGCGACGAGGCAGAGGCGTTGATCGACGCTTACGGCGGGTCTGAGTTCACGTCTGTTTCTCGCTACAAGCAGTACAACTTCGATGTCGGGACTCAGCAGAATCCGCATGAGACGTTTTGGGCTGCTGCGAACCGTCTCGCGGACGAAGTCAGGTGGGCGTTCTTCTTCGACGGGAATCACGTCTATTTCGATTCTGAGCCGACGCTCGCTCGGCAGAAGCCTGCTGCTGTGATCCGGAGGTCTGACGCGTCTGTTGTCGACTGGAACTACGACTGGGACACGCGCAGGATCGCAACCGAGATGACGCTCGATTTGCTGTGTAAGCCGTTTGAGTTCAGAGCAGGTCAGGTGTTCGACCTCGAGGGGTTCGGTCCTGCTTCTGTCGGATCAACAATCGAGTTGCCTGGCAGGTGGCTGATCTCTGAAATCGAGCGCAATGAAGACCGCTTGTCCTCAACGTTCACACTCAAGCAGCCGACGAAGCCAGCACCTGAGCCTGCCCCCGAGGTCGTTGAGAGACAACTTGACACGACTGGTGGCCCGATCGACGGGACGCCGAGGCAGATCATCAACCAGATCGTGATCCCGATTGCTCGGGAAGAGGGAATCAGTATCACGATTGACTCGAACGATGCTGCGAACGCGCGGCATGGTCCGACAGTCAGTGGTGGACAATCTGACCATCAGGGGCCGCCTGACGAGGCTTGGGCAGCAGACATGTCCAACGGGTCGTCTCCGACACCTCAGATGGACGCACTGTTCAAGCGTCTAGCACGGCGATTCGACATCAGTATTGACCCTTCAGGTGGCCTCTTCAACGCGACTCACGACGGGTACCGCTTCCAGATCATTTACCGCACGAACGAAGGTGGGAACCACTGGAACCACGTCCACCTTGGAGTGAGGAAGGTATGACGGGCAGTACCCTCGCTGACCTTACTGGCGGACCAGAGCGCACAGCGCGTGTTCCGATTGCGCGAGCCAGGGTGATTTATGCTCCGGTGGACGCGCTCGACAAGATGTCTGTCGTCCTGACGAACTACAGTAAGGTCCTCGAGTACACAATACCATCTGAGAACTGGAGCATCCCAGGTGCGTCATTGCCCCAGGTTGGGGACACGTGTGTAGTAGCGTTCGATGACGATGGAGACATCTGGGTTGTCGGGTGGTCCCGTGAGCAAAATTCGAATCCTCCTGCAGGACCAGCAGGTGGAGATCTGAGTGGCACCTATCCGAATCCACAGATTGGTGCAGGCGTCATCGTTAACGCGGATGTCAACGCGGGCGCTGCGATTGCGGAGTCGAAACTTGCTCTTGCTTCAGATGCTGCTTCCGGTGTTGCTTCGCGAAGGACTCTAGGACCTGGTGCCCTACAGGCAATGCCCGGAAACGCGGCACCGAGCCCAGGAGGCTCTGCCGGAGGTGACCTGTCTGGGAGTTACCCGAATCCTCAGATCGGTGCAGGTGTAATCGTTGATGCAGATGTCAACGCAGCAGCTGCGATTGCGGAGTCGAAACTTTCTCTTGCTTCTGATGCAGCATCAGGAACTGCGTCACGCCGGACACTCGGTACAGGTGCTACCCAAGCTGCACCTGGCAACCACACTCACTCAGGTACTTATCAACTTTTGGTACCTGTTGTTACATCCCTTCCTGGGAGCCCAGCGGACGGTGATGAGGTCTACTATACAGCAGATGCTACAAATGGCATCTATTGGCACCTTAAGTACATAGCGAGTCAGCCCGCCGGGAAGCGGTGGGTGTACGTCGGGGGACCTCCGCTCAGCGACGAGATCCTGACGAACTCCTCCCGCGCGAACGCTGCCTACGGCGATCTGGCTGCCACCGTGGGGCCGCAAGTCACGGTTCCGCTCGCTGGCGACTACGAGCTACGCGGTGGTGCGCTTGGGTTCATCTCAGCGACGGGCAACTCGACGCTCATTGCTGCACTGAAGCTCGGGACTGCGGCTACGTCAGATAACGAGATCGTGTCCTATCAGGCCACGGCGGGCATCACGCCCGCGACGGCTCAGGGCAGTGCGGGCTCCGGTCAGATGCGCCGCACGCTCGCGGCCTCCGACGTGGTGAAAATGCAGTACAAGGCGTCGGCGGGTACGGGCGCGTGGCTGAACCGCTGGCTGAAGGTTCTACCAGTGAGAGTAGGTTAAAGAATGAAGTTTGATCGACCACACTTCGAGTACCCATTCCGCCGAGGCACAGACGGAAAGGTTGTGTGCGTCGAACAGGACACAGAGGAGCATGTTCGCTCTTGTGAGAACACGATCGTCAGGTGCCCGCTAGGATTCCGGGACGACCGTCCTGAGTTCGGGTGGCCGTTCCCTGAGTTCGCGAATATACCTATCGACACCCGATCGCTCGAGGACGCTCTCCGTACCTTCGAGCCTCGTGGTAGGGCAAGTGCAGTGGAGTGGGCAGACGCGGCAGACGCTGCGACACGCCACATCTCAGTTGACGTGGAGGTAGACGCGTAATGGAAGCAAGTGACTTCTTCGTTGAGGTCCCGATCGAAGTCGATGCTCAGACGCTCGCTGACGACGCGGTCGATCGTCTTGCTGACAGGTGGCCTGGGTGGGAGCCGAATGATGGCGACCCTGAGGTCATTCAGATCGAGACACTCTCGCATATGGCAGAAGACACTGCTCAGACGTGTGCACAGGTGCCTCCAGCAATCTTCAGGGAGTACGGAACCAAACTGATCGGGCGCCCCTACGACCCAGGGTCTCCTGCCACTTCTACTGCCACGTTCATATTCATCGATACTGCTGGGTACACGATCCCACAGGACTTCGAGATTGACGTTGACGGGTACGCGTTCCGCGTTGACTCAGAAACAACTGTGCCTGTCGGAACTATTGCTGCGTCAGGTGTGCCAGTCACGGCTGCGATTTCAGGTGAAGAAGCGAACGGGCTTACAGGGTCAGTAGTCACTCCGATTTCAAGCCTTGCGGGACTCGATGACGTGATCCTTGGACCAGCAACTGCAAATGGTACTGACCCTGAGGACGATACTGACTACCAAAACAACCTGTCTGCGGATTTGATGCTGCAAGCGAAGACTCTGATCACGACGCGTGATTTCGAGATGTGGGCTGTCTCGAAGGCTGGAGTAGGGCGGGCAGCAGCGGTGCACGCAGGTGACCGCGCTGTGAACGTCGCAGTTGTTGACAGTGCTGGAGAGGTTGTAGCAACAGCAGTGAAGAACGAGCTTCTCGCTGACTTCGAGCAGTACAAGCTTGTCAACACGGTCCTGACTCTGAACGACCCGACCTACACAACGATCTCGGTGACCTACACGGTCAAGGCAAGGCCGAGTGTCAACCAGACGGACCTAAAGGCGCGTATCGACGCGATGCTCACAGAACTCTTGTCTCCGCCGAACTGGGCACGTCCGAAGGGGGTAACAGTCGTCCCTACTTGGGAACTCGAGCCCGTCGTCCGTGCGAACTTGCTTATCGATTACATCGGTGACGTTGATGGAGTTGCTTACGTCACGTCTGTTTCGATTACAGGGTCAGCAGGGTCTGCGTCCGGGTCGAACTGGACGATGGCTGGGTCTTACCCGCTGCCCCGCCCAGGCACAATGACTGGAACAATTACGTGAGTGTCGCTGACGACCTTGTAGAAGCACATGAGCCTTGGGTAACTGCAGACCTCGAGGATTACCTCAGGTCGATCGGCGAGATGTTCTCGCAGGTAGAGTTGTACGCACTCGATACAGAAGATGACTTCGAGGGTTGGACAATTCTCCTTGATGTAGATAGGTGTCCAAGAGAAGCACTTCCGTACCTCGCGCAATATGTCGGAGAACGCTTGCCAATGGGCCTCACTGAAGCGGAGGAACGTCAGTGGGTACGGGACGCGCCGAACCAGATCCGGGGTACTATCAAGTCGATCGTTGACGCGGCACAGCGGTACCTCACTGGCGGTAAGACTGTCACGGTGATCCAGCGTGATGGAGGAGCAGACAAATTGACCGTTGTGTCTTACACAGACCAGACGCCGAATTCTGCTCAAGTCCTCGCGGAACTTAACAAGGTTGTTCCGGCGGATATCTCTTTGACTTACGTTGTTAACAGTGGTCAGATCTGGTCGCAGGTCATCGCGACAGATCCTGACTGGACGAACACCATCTCTGAGTCGCCTACGTGGGCTGATCTCATGGCTGAAACGCCAGGAGGCACCTATGGCACCTAACGAGAAGGCGATCAAGCGTGTCCGTGACGATATGAACCGTCTGCGGGGTCGCTTGTTCGGTGCAGTCGAAACGACTGGGATGCCCACTCAGCAGCAGAATGCTCTGAAAGGTCTAATCCGTCAAATGACATACGATGCTCAAGCAAACCTCGAGGAGACCTTGAGGAAGAACGGAACCGGATAGATGCCGACCACCACACGCCTCGCGATCCCCTACCCAGCCTCGAGTGACCCGCCGAATGGCCCCTCCCAGATGCAGGCGATCGCGAACGCGCTTGATAACGCGGCGATCGATCTCGCAGAAGGTGCGCTCGGGTCAAGACCTTCACCATCGATTAGGGGCAGGTGGTACTACGCAACTGACATAGGTGTCCTCTACAGAGATAGCGGCAGCACCTGGCGTGTCGTGGGCCTTGCTGCAGATGTCGTCACAGCAGCCCACATTGTGGACGGCACGATCACGAACGCCGAGATCAACGCAAGCGCAGCAATCGCGGAGTCGAAGCTAGCGCTCGCGTCTGATGCTGCTGCTGGCACTGCTTCAAGACGAACGCTAGGCACAGGTGCCACGCAGGCGTGCGCGGGTAACGACGCTCGTTTGTCTGACCAGCGGGTCCCGACTGACGGAAGCGTGACGCTTGCGAAACTTGCTTCCGCTATTGCTGACTCGATCTGGAAGGTAGGCGACGTGAAGTCAGTCGCTTACAACGTCACAGCAGGATCAGAGGACTCAGGGTGGCTGCTGTGTGACGGGCGGGCGGTTTCGCGGACAACCTTCTCTACTCTGTTTGGGAAGATCTCAACTACGTATGGTGTAGGTGATGGGTCTTCGACGTTCAACTTGCCTGACTACAGAGGACGTGCGCTCGTCGGCAAGGGGACAAACGCTGACGTTGACACGATCGGGAAGAACGACGGAGTCGCTGTTGCCTCGAGGACACCCTGGCACAACCACCAGGTGCCCGCGCACGATCACGGAGCAGCAACTGGGACTGCGTCTCCTGGAACCAATACTGCCGGCGCTCACATTCACGGTGTCTTGACGACGAACGAGATCGGTAACACTGAGTTCGCTGCTGGTTATACTGCTGTGTCGTCTACCGGGATCGCTCACCACCATGGTGGCGGCACTGACTCGCAGGGGAATCACTCGCACACGGTCAACTCTCACTCCCACACGATCGCGTCACAGGCGGCAGTCAACACTGACCTCGATGTCGTGCCGTTCGGTACTGTCTGCTTCCTGATCAAGACGTGACCTCGAATGAGTTGTTCTACAAGGTCATGGTGGGAGCATTCGTCCTGCTCATGTTCCTTGGTGCTGGCATGACTGTTGTGATCGTGTCAGGAGTTAACGAGACGATAACACTACGCTTGATCGGGGCCTTCACTGGTTTCTTGACTGCTACCATCGGGTTTGCTTCTGGGTACTTGCTCGGCAAGCGAAACGGCAATGGGCATTCAGGTAACTAATGTGGGAAATGGTTTTCGTAACGGGAACGGTCAAGATCGGTTCACCGTTCTCATATCAAACATCGCTCGAGTCCTGGGACTCGCGATCGCTGCTCACGAGGTCTTCCTTCACACGGAGATCCGTGGAAGCGCGCTCGCTATCTCGGCGCTGTTCTTCGCAGGCGCCCAGGGGCTCGAGACCTTCTTGCAAGGAGGCAAGAAATGAAGCGGTCCTGCCTGCGTTATATCTATCTGTATTCCCCTGCAGTTGTCGTGGCTGCTGCAGCGGTGGTGTTTACCACGTACGACCGGAACGACTTCACAGTTGTTGCAGCCTGCGTGCTACTCGCCATCACGCTCGTCTTCCACACCTGCCAAATTGTCCGCGACTTCCACAAGACCCGTAACGGGAGCCACAGGGGAAGGCATCCTTGATCGAGCACGATAGTCCAAGTGAGGGGACTCAGATCAATGGAGAAGAGGTTCCTCGAAAGACCCGCCTCATTCGCGAGAATTGGTACCGGGACCTTTGGTTGATCGTCATTACTGGGATCGTTGCCTTCGCGCTGCTGTCCTTCGAGAACACACAAGACGATCTCTCGAGTGTTGTAGAAAGCAACGAGATCCTGACGAACCAGATGTGCGTAGTCCTAGTGAACGTTCACAACGCTTCTGTTGACAGGTTGCAAGCTCAGCAGCAGACGCTAGCAGACACACAAAACTTCATTCGCAATATTCCTCCTGGTGAGAAGAACACACAACTTAACCAGGCGATCATCAGAGGTGTGGAGCGGCAGAAAACAGATGTCAAGGCATCGAAGCAGTCAGAGATAGCGACACGTGTTCCGCCTGAGTGCATAAAGCGGAAGGTTCACAAAGCAAAGGACCAGTAGCCTCGTTGCTACTGTAGCGTGCCAAGGGATGTCATTCGCTAACGGCCAGATCCCCTCGAGTGCTCGAATGTCGATCCCAGGGGTCAACCACGGTCTCCTGAAAGAGGCTGCGCTCGCTTACAGAGCGATGGATCTGCTGACACCGGTCAACATGGCGATCTACGACGGGGCAGTAGGTAGGACCTACAGGACCTACGCCATGCAGGTACTCGCGAAGCAGGTCTTCGGCTCGAACGCTGCCACGCCTGGTACCTCGAACCACGGGTGGGCGCTCGCAGTCGACCTCTCGTCAGCAGCACAGCGTGCTGCCGTCGATCAGATTGGTGCGCCGTTCGGATACGCGAAGCGGTGGTCAGACGCGTCCTGGGAGTGGTGGCACATCCGCTACCGATCTGGCGTGTGGCATCCGAAGGTGAACCCGCTTCGTATCCTTGGACCTCGTCAACGGCACGCCTCTGCGACTCTTCTTTACCGCCGTCGCAAACGAGCACAGGAAGCGCGGTCAGGCAAGGGTAAGCGGTGGCATCGTTGGAACCGACTTGTCAAGCGCTCGTACCACAAGGTCGAGCGGATGTGGCGTCGCGAGAGCGACCCAAACCAGAAGAGGGTCCTCAGGCGTGTGCTTGATGACCGAAACGGAACACTCTAAGGAGGCCCAATGGATCCAGAGAATCCTTACATCGGACGGATCGTCGTACTGCTTACTCCACTCCTCGCTGCAATCTCAGGAGCAATCGTGACCTGGGTGGGCACGATCGTCCCGGGTGCAAACCTGGATGGAACGGAACTCACAGCGCTGTTCGTCGCCGGCGCCCTCGCGCTCGCTAGCACCGTGTTCAAGTGGCTCGACAACCGTGGCAAGTACGAGCAGGCAGTCACCCTCAACGCAGCAGCAGCGAACGTCGTGGCAGCGGGGGACGACCCCCAGCACCCGCCAGCATGACTTACCCGTTCTACTCGCAGGGGTTCCTCGGACGTCCGCTGCGCCTCATCTCAGCGGAGGACGGGGGACCCCTGAGGGGGAACGATGTCATCGCCCTCCAAGAGGCGTGTTCTCTTGCGCGAGTGGACGGCGTCTTCGGTCAGGACACAGACAAAGCGCTACGCGCTCTCCAAGCTTCACTCGGTGTGAAGGTGGATGGGATCTGTGGACCTGGGACCGAGAGAGCGTTCTGCCTGCACGCGCTCGAACTGTTCTCGAACGGTGTGCCTGAAGGTCTCGGACAAGGGATGATCGAAGGTGAGAGCGGGTACCGTTTCGGTGCTCAGTCGCCTACGTACATCAGGAGTGGTATTCTTCGCGCAGATCTAGGCGTCGTACAGTTCTCAACTCCTCAGGGTGATCCTGCTGCGATCGATCGAGCACTTGATGTGTCCGTTTCGATCTCGCGCTTGTGTTCACACCTGAGAGAGAAGCGTGAGGAATACTACGCTGCTCCGTTTGTGTCGCACCACCGCGAACGGTCTCGGATCGCAGGGTGGCTGTCCTGTGGGTCGTGGAACGCGCCGGCGTGGACGGACGTGTGGGCTCACCGAGGTCCGGACGACCCGTACCTACAGAGGACGATCACTCTGCAAAACGGGACGCCAGGAACTCGAGAGCAATGGATCAGGAACTACGTAGCCTCGAAGATTGGTTACGTCGAATCTTGGGACGTCTGACCGTAGCAAAAGAGAAGGCCGACTGAGGGTTCCCAGCCGGCCCGAACTCGCAGTTCATGGTCCACTTCTCTTTTGCCTGCGTCACCCGAACTCTAGGTTCTTGGTCATCCGCTTACCGCTCATACGGCGTGTGGCGTAGGCAGTGGTCGCACCTCTCTCGGGCTGTGGTTTACATAGACCTCGTCCGCGTTACCGACGAGGCGAGTCACCGTGCAGTCCCTCCAGGTATCTCCGTGTGAGGACTTGACCGAGCGAGAGTCACCTCGTGAGACGTCCGCTGCGGCATCATATTTGGGACCGTAGCCCCTCAAAGCCTGAGCATCGTTTCTCACGAGGTAGTTACTCGCTCTTCGGGAGGAATATGTGCTCCCGACAACCACGACAATAACGGCTGGTTCTACGAACGTCAACCGTTTATCCCATTTTATTTTCAGGCACCACAGACAGGCCAGTGACCTGCGCCGTGCTCCGTAAGGAGTTTCGCCGCACGGTAGTCCTGCTCAGACTCAGATGCAGCGGCAGGATCACCTGACCCGCCGACAACGCCCCACGTCGAGAACGAGAACTGGTACTTGCCTCGGTACGCACCGCCACCGCCGATCGCGGTCGGGCTGCCTCCCGACTCACATGCTGCGATCGACGCGAGTTTGGAGTGGACCCAGGACGGGTATCGTGCGAACAAGAGAGCGTAGATATTCGAGCGCCGTTCGTGCATGAACTTCTTGACTGTGTGGCGCAGTCGCAGGTGTGACTGGCGGTACTTCACACAGACAGTGAAGTGCCACACTGACCGCCACCGGTGCCTTGTCAGGACCGCTGGTGAGGTGAGGATGTCGATGATGTGGTTCCTCGCCACATGCTCACGATGGTGGTGAGCGCAACCTCTGATCTGCCAGTAGGTTGTGGGTGAGGGGTCGGGTTGTGGAGCAGCCATCGAAGAGGCAGCAAACAGCAGAGCCCCTGCGACGACCACCGCGATGAGTGATCTCATGCGGGGGCACGATACATCCCATTTCCCGCGAGTTTGTGTCTAACGATTCTCCGAGGCGCTCTCGTTAAGAGTGCAGGCCCCGACAACTCACCTGCGGATGCTCTCTAATCCTCAGAGACGAAGAGCGCGCTTGGCAAATCTTTGACTTTCTCGAGGTCACCCCAACGATGTCCGACTTTGATTTCGACCTCAAATGGCACCCTGCTTTCGAGAGGCACCTTGTCCTCCATCTCCTCACGCATGATCTCGACTGCTTCATCGATTGCGTCCAGGTGGCACTCGGCGTAGTTAGCGTCGTGGATCGTGAGGATCAGGTGGGCAGGAATCTTCTCCGTCTTGAACCGCTTGTTGATGCGGATGAGGGACGAGAGGGTGAAGTCAGATGCTGTGCCCTGGATCGGTGTGTTCACTGCTTGACGTCCGACCGCGCCTCCATCGTTGCGCGGGATCATCGGGAAACGTCTCTTGCGCCCGAGAGGAGACTCGATGTACTGGTTCTTGTAGGCGAACTGCTTCTGCTGCTCGCACCACACGAAGAAGTCAGGGAAATGACCAAAGAACTTGTCGAAGAATTCCTTCACCTCAGAGGTCGTCCAGCGCTTGCCGCCGATCTCAACCACGTGTTCCATCTCCGGACCGAGCGCGATCGATTCAGCGCCGCGCCCGTACACGACGCCGAAGTTCACACACTTGGCCATGTACCGCTCGTAGGGTGTGACCTGATCAGAAGGCTTTTGGAAGAACGCGAAGGCGACCTCCTGGTGGGGATCGCGTCCTTCGATAAACATCTGGCAGAAGTTGTCGTCATCAGAGCAGTGGGCTGCGATCCGCAATTCGAGTTGCGAGTAGTCGGCAGCGATCAGGCCATACCCCTGAGGAGCGACGAAGCCGTTCCGTACTTCGATCTTCGTGTGTGACGCCTCTGGGATGTTCTGGAGGTTCGGGTTGTTCGATGACAGGCGCCCTGTGCTCGTGCCATGGGGGAGGAAGTTGCCACGGATGCGGTCGTCGTCATCGATTCGAGAGAGCATTCCGTTGACGTAAGTGCCGGCATTCTTCGTCAGGTTCCTGTACTGCAGGATGTCAGCGATGATGCCGTTCGGGTCTCTCTCCGGGTGTGCCTTGACCAGGTGCTTGAGGACTGCCTTTGCAGTAGGACCTTCCTTCAACTTGCCGCGGCGAGCAGTGTGCTGTCCTTCTCGAGCCAACGGCATCCCCAGGACCTCGTACACGTGCTTCTTGACTTGCTGTTGCGAGTTCGGATTGAAGTCCTCTTTCTCTGTGTTTTTCTGCAGACGCTCGAGGATGGGCTTCGATCGACGGGCGAGATCCTTGGACGTCTTCTCATAGAACTTCCTGTCGAGTTGCGCGCCGTGGTACTCGACATCACACAAAGCGAGCGACCCGGGGATCAAGAGGTTGTCGTAGACCCACATTAGGTCGAGCGATTCCTCCATGATCTCATTCTTAAGGTCAGGCCAGAGACGTGCCGTGTAGTAGCAGTCGAGCGCGAGGTAGGTCCTCATCTGCTTCCGCAGTCGGGCTCGCGCACTCGGGCCGGCGTCAGCCCAGGCCTTGAGCCACTTGCCCATCTCGATGTCGTAGTCAGGAGCGTCGTAGCGAACACGTGCGAGGTTCTTCAGCGAGTGAGACTGGAAACGACCCATTGGTCGTTCGTCAATGCAGTAGTGAGCCAGCATCGTGTCTGCCATGTTCTGCGGGTTGAACGGCAGATCGAACATCGTGAGGTGCTTCCTCATCCACTTGAGGTCGAACTGCTGGTTGTGCATGACGGTAGTCTGGTCTTCCCGCTCGAGAAGGTAGCAGATTTCACTCCACACCTCTCGCCGCGCGAGCATGTTTTCATCGAAGATGATCGAGATGCCGTCCGTCGAGTCTTCATACAGGACGCCCATGCCAACAGCGAGCAATTCGTCTCTGTAGTACGAGAACCCGGTCGTTTCAACATCGAGTGAGACGAAGGACGCTGCCTCGAGGAAGTCGAACGCTTCCCGTGCTTCGTCCACGTCATCGATGACCCACTCCTCGACGTTCGGCGTTGAGTCAGGTCCATCCATGCGGACGAACTTCGCGATGTCGTCGTCCAGGTCACGGAAGAACTCAGACTCACCCATGACCATGGTGGGATTGAATGTCGCGAATACGTGCATGCCGTACGCCTCGTGCCACCTGCCCCGGACCTTCGTGACCGGCATGACTTTGTCCGCGGACGTGAGCGCTGAGAACCCGATCGGACCGAGGCACAGGACCTTCGTCGGACCGATCTCCTTCAACTCCTGGATGAGGCGAGGCTTGCACGCCTGCATGGCATTCTTCTTCACCGAGTCTGACGCTGTCTTCAGCGGCCTGCAGTTCAGCGCTGAGCAGATGTAGCAGTCGTCCGGATTGAGGCCGTTCCCTTCGAGCACCATCCGGATCAGATTGCCGCTGTCCGACTGAAGGAACGTGTCCTTTTTCGTCTCGATGTCAGTCGGGTGGTCTACGACGATCGCGACGTCTGCCGGGGGTGTGCGCGTGACGCCTGCGGGGCGTTTGCAGGGACACGACCGACAGCAGTCAGTCGGGATCATGCGAGGATCAGAGCGTCCGTTGCTGCGGCATCGAAGACACGTATGTTACGGGCCGCGATCTCGTGCTGCTGATAGTTGAACTCGACATCAAAGTAGTTCGGAGGACGTCTCGGGTACTCGGGTACGCGTCCGCCAGGTTCGAGGAGGATCTCGTGTTTTGCGTAGACGAACGGCTTGGCGCTGTCCGTTGACCTCACCCAGGGGCACTCCTGCTGCACGCGGGC
>AR_comb_assmDRAFT_10205256_pt1 | contig 12887 bp, 13 predicted proteins | sample ArasoioldDNA_FD_10543 | JGI IMG/M metagenome (IMG submission 10543) | reverse complement strand
CCGCCGCGACGCGGCTCGGCTGGCAGCGCGCTGATAAAGCATGCCCGCCGCGACGAGCGCGGCGAGCACACCGGCGAGAAGGGCTAGTTGCTGGATGTACGTGGAACTCGCTGAATCAGCTCGACGTCGAGCTGGATGAACACATCGTCGGCAACGGCAAGACCGCCGTTGTCCATGACCTCGTGATACTTCACGCCGAAGTCCTTACGGTTGATCTTGCCACTGGCCGACGCGCCAATCTTGGTTTGGCCGCGCGTCGCGATCGGACCGAGCGGCGGCGTCAGCTCGAACGTCACGGTCTTGGTCGTGCCACGAATGGTCAGATCGCCGGTCATGCTGTATCGGCCGTTGGCGCCTGGCGTAATCGACTTCGACACGAACGTCATTGTCGGATGATTCGCGACGTCGAGGAAGTCGTCAGTCTTGAGATGCTCGTCCCGCTTGTCGACGCGAGTGGAGATCGACTTGACGTCGATGGTGGCATTGACCTTCGCCTTGGTCAGATCTTTGCCGTCGTAATCAACGGTGCCGCTGACCGCGCCGAAATCACCGCGGATGTCAGAGATCAGCAGATGGCGAACCGTGAACTGCGCCCGCGAATGAGCCGTGTCGATCTGCCATGTCTGAGCGGCTGCGGGTGCGACCGAGAGAACAAGTGCAGTGAGGACGTATGAGAGTCGGTACATATGGAAGTCATTATAGGTGCTTGACGAGCGTGAAGGTCCGGCGTGACGATGGCGGATGGAAACAGCCAGCCGCTCATTCGTCATCGCGGCGATTCTTGCGTTCCTCGCTATCGCAGCAACTCCCATGACAGCCCAAGACGACATCTACGATCGCGTCACAAATGGCTACGCCGTTTCAGAAGGAGGCGTGAAGATTCATTACGCCTCGCTCGGACCGAAAGACACGGCGAACGCCCCGCTGGTCGTCATGATTCATGGCTTCCCCGACTTCTGGTACTCGTGGCGGCATCAGATGGCGACGCTGGCGGATAGATTCCAGGTCGTCGCGATCGATCAGCGCGGCTACAACCTGAGCGACAAGCCAGCTGGGGTCGAGAACTATGACATGCGTCTGCTGGTCGGCGACGTCGTCGCGGTCATCCGCCATCTCGGACGCGACAAGGCCACCATCGTCGGGCATGACTGGGGCGGCGCGGTCGCATGGCAGTTTGCCCTGGCATTGCCGCAGATGACCGAGAACCTGATCATCCTCAACCTGCCACATCCGAACGGTCTGTTGCGCGAGCTGCGATCGAACAAGGATCAGATCAAGAACAGCGAGTACGCGAGGAATTTTCAGGCGAAGTCGCCCAGCGATCCAACGGTCTTCTTCGGTCTACCAATGACCGCCGAGACGCTGTCGTCCTGGGTTCGGGATCCCGAAGCACGCAAGCACTACGTGGAGGCTTTTCGCCGATCGGACTTCACGGCAATGCTGAACTACTACAAGCGCAACTACCCGAAGGCCGGTGCTGACGCGCCGCCACCACCCGACATCCCCAAAGCGAAGATGCCAGTTCTCATGTTTCATGGGCTCGGAGACACGGCGCTGCATAGCGACGGCCTGTCGGGCACCTGGAACTGGCTCGAGAAGGATCTGACGCTGGTGACAGTTCCGGGCGCCAGCCACTTCGTTCAGCAGGATGCCGCGGAGCTCGTCTCGACGACCATGAAGTGGTGGCTGACGATGCGCACGGCGCGCTGATCGCCGCTTCAGCCTTTGACGATGTAGCCGCGTTGCGTGAGGACGTCACGCACACGCGGCCGCAGGTCGCCCTGCAGCTCGACGCCGCCTTCGACAACCGTCCCACCGGTCCCGCACGCCCGCTTCAGGTCTTGACTGAGCTCCTTCAGGAAGTCGGCGTTCTCCGGCAGCCCATAGACGACAGTGACGGTCTTGCCCCCGCGGCCCTTCTTCTCGACTCGCACCTTTGCGACGATGCGGGAAGGGAGTGGAGCGGCTGCTGCGTGCCGTGTGCTGCACTGGCAGTCGCGTTGCGGCCAGCCGCATGTCGGACACTTGCCGGCGGTTTCAGTGGAGTACACGAGACGTGCGTTGTTCTTGAGACTCACTGACCCAGTGTACGCTCGTTCTTCGAGCATGGCCCTTACTGCGACCATCTACAACTTCGACATCGAGCTCTCGGACACCGACCGTCACGTCTACGAGACCCTGGCGCTGCGTGTCGCTCGCCACCCGTCGGAGTCTGAGGAGTATCTCGTCGCGCGAGTGATCGCGTACCTGCTGGAATTCACGGAGGGTATCGAGTTCTCTCGCGGCGTCTCAACGCCTGACGAGCCGGCCATCGCGGTGCGGGATCTGACAGGCGCCCTCGTCAAGTGGGTTGACGTCGGCACGCCTGACGCCGCTCGCCTGCACAAGGCGTCGAAGCTCGCCGGACGTGTGGCCGTCTACACGCATAAGGATCCGACGCAATTCCTGAAACAGCTCGCGGGCAAGACGATCTACGGCGCGGATACCTTGGAGCTGTACGCCATCGATCGCGCGCTCGTCAGCGCACTCGTCGCACGTCTCGAGCGTCGCGTGGCCTTCAGTGTGTCAGTCAGCGATCGGGAGCTTTATGTGTCGATAGGCTCGGACCAGCTCACGGGCAGGGTGGTCCGTTTGAGTCGTGATTCGTGACAGGTTGGGAGTTGGAAGTTGGAAGTGGTTGGGCGTTGGGAATTGGGAGTTGGGCGTTGTCAAGCCGCCGTTCTCTTCGCTGGCTCTTTGCGCGGCAAGTGCTTCAGGACGACCAGCAGCGCCACTTCATCGGGTCGTAATCCGGAAGGCGCCTTCGTCGAGGCCCTCTCCGCCCGACTGAGAATCTTCGCGAGCGAGCCATCGATATAGCAATCGACGACGCCAGGGTGCACGTACGACTTCCGGCAGACAGCGCGTGTGTTGCCAAGCAGCCCTGCGACCGCTTCAATCGCGAGCAGCACGTTCTTCTCCGAGTGCGTCTTGCTCCTCCCGGGTTGCAGCTCGCGTAGGGCCTTGACCGCGAGCACTGTCCCCCACCAGGTGCGGAAATCCTTGCTCGTGAACTCTTCGCCGGTGACCTCCCGCAAGTACGTATTGAGATCGCCAGAACCGACACGCTGCCGCTTCCCGTTGGCATCCAAGTACTGAAAGAGCTCGTGGCCAGGCAAATCGCGGCATTGCTTCACCACATGGGCAAGGTGCCAGTCGTTGACGTCGATGGTGTGATGCTTCCCGCTCTTGCCGCGGAACTGGAAGCGGACCGTGCCTCCGGTCACACGTACGTGTTTGTCGCGCATCGTCGTCAGACCGAACGAGTCGTTGTGCTTCGCATACTCCTCGTTCCCGACGCGAATCAAACTCCGCTCGAGCAACTGCACGAGCGTCGCGAGGACCTTTTCCCGCGGCAGTCCGGGTCGTCCCAGGTCGGCGCGTGCCCGTCGCCGAAGGATCGGCAGCGCCTGCGCGAACGACTGCATGCGATCGAACTTCGTTTCGTCTCGCGTCGCTCGCCAGTCTCCGTGATAGCGGTACTGCTTGCGTCCCTTCGCGTCGCGACCCGTCGCTTGCAGGTGACCGCGTGGATCCGGACAGATCCAGACGTCGGTCCATGCCGGCGGGATCGCCAGCGCGCGGATGCGCGCGAGGATCTCTTTACGGTGAAGTGTGCGCCCGTTGGTGCCGACGTAGCGAAATCCTTTTCCCGATTTGAGGCGCCGGATCCCTGGACGTTGATCGGTGACGTAGCGCAACCGAGCCAGGGCGGCGGACTTGACCGGGTGAAGTCCAGGTTGAGGCACGGATAGGTCGAGTGCAAGACGCTCGCCGGACGACGATCGCTGATATCGTTCAGGTAATTTATGTACCTGACCCGCAGGCACTTCTTCCTGCTATCCGCCGCAGCGTTGCTTCAGCCCACAACAACTGGCAAGCGCGGCATGGTCGTCCGGTCCGCACGGCCCCAGGATCTCGAGATGCCAATTGAGGGCTTCTCGGACTACATCACCCCCGTCGACAGGTTCTTCGTTCGCACGCACGTCTACACCCCCCGCGTGGACGTCGGCCAGTGGCGATTGACGGTCGATGGCGAAGTCTCGAACACGTTGACGCTGACGATAGACGACCTGCGGCGAATGCCGTCAGTGGAAATGGTCAGCGTCCTCGAATGCGCCGGCAACGGACGCGGCTTCTACGAACCCTCGATGCCTGGTCTGCAGTGGGGACACGGGGCGGTCGGCAACGGGCGATGGCGAGGCGTGCGGCTCGCCGATGTTCTGAAGCGCGCGGGATTGAAAGCATCACCGAAGGAAGTGCTCTTCAACGGCGCCGATGTACCGCTCGGAACGATGCCCGACTTTCAGCGCTCGATTCCGATCGCCAAGGCGCTGCATCCCGCGACGCTGCTCGCCTATGAGATGAATGGCGAGACGCTGCCTGTCGAACACGGCTTCCCTCTCCGCGTCGTCGTTCCGGGGTGGGCGGGCGATTCGTGGATCAAATGGGTCACGTCGATCACGGTGCTGAATCGTGAGCATGACGGCTTCTGGATGGCACGCGCCTATCGCCATCCAGGCAAACCGGTGCAGCCTGGACGGACGGTCCCGCCCGAAGCGATGCAGCCGGTGACGAGTCTTCGCGTGAAGAGCGTCATCGCGGAGCCTCGCGGGACTGGCGGTGTGATCACCGCCGACGCCGGTAAGCCGCTTGTGATTCGCGGCACGGCATGGAGCGGCGACGCAGGACCGGTGACGGCTGTGGACGTAAGTGTCGATGCCGGCCGCACGTGGACGCCCGCGACGATGCGACGCGACCAGCGGACGGAGTTCGGCTGGAGACTCTGGGAGTATCGCTGGACCCCACCTCGCGAGGCCTATTACACAATCTTGGCCCGCGCGCGCGACGCCGCCGGCAACACGCAACCGCTCGAACAGGAGTGGAATCCTTCAGGCTACGGCTGGAACGTCGTGCCACGCATCGGCGTCGTCGTCGACAAATCTGCGATCGTCTCAGGGACCACGCCTGACGTCACGTCCATCACCTCTCCATCGGCACTGAAGAGCACATGCCTCGCCTGCCACGACGAGGACGTGATTCGGCAGCAGCGCCTGACTCGCGCCCAGTGGGACGGTGAGATCAACAAGATGGTGGGCTGGGGTGCGAAGGTTCCGGATCAGGATCGCAGCGCGCTGCTCGACTACTTCGCGGCGCGCTACGGTCCTCGACCGCGTTGATAGTCCGGCTAAAGCCGGACACTGTTCACGGTCCGGCTAAAGCCGGACACTACATGGGCGGACGCTAGTTCGTACCGGCGCTGCCGTTGCCGACGATTGCCTGCATCACCGCCGTCTCGAAATCGTCGCGAATCTCTCCGCGCGTCGCGAGGCCGACGATCTGCGTCATGAACACGCCGACAATGCGCTCGGTCGGATCGATGAAGAAGTGCGTGTTCATCGCGCCGCTCCATCCGAAGCTGCCCTTTGATAGATAGGTGTTGCGCGCTGCGGGGTTATCGACCACGCGCACGCTCAACCCGAAGCCCTCGCCGGCAAGGCGGCCAGGCAAGGTGTCCGGCGCGAACACGCTGCTCATCACGTCGACACTTCGCGTACTGAGGAGACGCTTGCCATCGAGCTGTCCTCGATTGAGCAGCATCAGCGCAAACTGCAGGTAGTCCTCGGCGGTGCTGTACAGGCCGCCACCGCCCGACAGATACACACCATTCATGAACGCGGGGTTCGCCGCCTTACGCAGCGAGCCGTTGGCGTTTTCGTAGAGCGTGGCGATCCGCGGGTTGCCCGCCATCGGATAGAACGTCGTGTCCTTCATGCCGAGCGGTTCGAAGATGCGTTGCCGCGCGAACTGATCGAACGGCATGCCGGACGCGACTTCGACAACGCGCAGCAGCACGTCGAAACCGAACTGCCCGCTATAAGCCCAGCGCGTGCCAGGTTGGAAATCGAGCGGCACCTTCTTGAGACGCGGCATGATCTGCGCGACGGTCTCGCCGGCCTTCGGCATCACGTCGTTGTTGCTGCTCGCGCTCATGCCACCGCTCATCAGACCGGACGTGTGCGTCAGGAGATCGCGCACGGTGATCTCGCGGTCTGCAGGAACAACACGGCTCGGCATGGCCGCCGTCACGGCTCCGGATGGAGCTGGCGCGATCCGGCCATCGGTATTGAGCACGACCGCGGAGAGTCCCTGCAGGTCGGGGATGAACTTCGAGACCGGATCGGTCAGTCTGACCTTGCCCTCCTCCACCATCATCATCATGGCGACACCGACCACGGGCTTGGTCATCGACATGATGCGGAAGATGGCGTCCTTCTGCATCGGCTTGTTCGTCTCGAGGTCCATCAGCCCGTGCGTTTCGAAGTGCGCGATCCGGCCATTGCGCGCGACGAGGGTGACGGCACCGGTGAACGTCTTCGCGGCGATGTGCCGCTGCATCAGCTCTCCGATGCGCTTCAAACGGTCGGTCGAGAGTCCGACGTCCTCAGGACGCGCGGTCGGAGCGGCCGCAGACAACGGCATCAGACAGCAGGCGATGAATGCGACGAGCGTCAGATGTTTGCGCATGGCTGAATTCCTCGCGGCCGGTCCAAAAGGACCGGCCCTACGGCTTCAGTTTGACCAGATAGGCTGGATTCTCTTTGAACATTCGGTTCAGATCGGCCTCAGAAACGCCAGCCGCACGCAGCGCCTTAGCCGCCAAAGCCAGCGTGTCGGTGTGATTGGCACGTCCGGCGAGGCCCGCGTCGCTGCCCACGATGAAGTGGCTCGCGCCGATCGCCTTCACCGCCGCCAGCGCGCGGCGCTTCGGTTCTCCCTCAGTGCTGACCGCGCCTCCGGTGAGCTCGATAAAGGCGCCGAGGTCGGCCGCCTCCTGGAGCTGCTCGATAGACATCAACGTGAACTGCGGATCGAGCAGCGGATGCGTGACGATGAGCCGCTTCACTCCGGCGGCCTTTGCCGCCTTCAGGATCTGCAGCGTCTCCTCCGGCGTGACGTGCCCGGTGGCCAGCGTCAGATCGTGCTGTGCCACCAGACCGATCACTTCGTGTACTTCCGGAAGAAGCCTCCCTCCCTGCGACACGCGGACGAAGGGTCGCTGTTCCTTGTGGTAGCGAACCTCGTGCTCGGAGTCATGCGTCGGCATCCAGACGATGCGACCGTAGCCGCCCGCGACATCGATCATGTAGCGCACCGCTTGCGGGTTGACGCCGCCGACGGCGGTATCGAGCGTCACCGCGCCGAACACTTCATAGTCCGGCGTCGCGTACTTGCGAACCATATACGCAAGGCCGGCAGTCTCAGTCCAATGATTCTTCAGCACGATCCCGCGTAGCCCGCGTTCCTTCGCGAGCTTCGCGATCTCAAAGGCGTCGGCCGATCTCGGATAGCTGTCGGGATCGTGATGCGCGTGCAAGTCGATGGCGCCGACGATCGCCGGATCGGTCAGGTGCTGATCCGACTGCGGAACCGTCGGCGTGTGCTTGTAGGCTTCCCAGTGGGTCTTCGCCGCTGGCGGCGCTGCCTGCCGCGCCGCCAGCGAGAGCGTGGCAAGCGCCCCGGCGGCCAGGCATGCACACAACGCCAGGAGCACATTCAGAATGCGTCGAGGCATGCGGCGTATTATGTGCCCGTGGAGCGTGTGATGAAGAAGATGTCGATATGTGCAGTGGCGGCGGGGTTCGCCCTGCTGGTGAGCAGTGTGGCGTTTGCCGAAGTCACCCTGAATTCCGTGCGAGTTGCGGCAACGGACACCGAGGCGCTGGCGAAATTTTACAAGGCGGCGTTCGGCATGCAGGAGGTCAATCGCATCCCGGTCCCGGGTGGACCTGAAATCTTCGTGAACTTTGGCGCCACCGTGGACGCTGCCAAGGCGAACCGCACCCCACCCGTCGTCATCATGCACCGCGACTCCGACGCGATGAAGGATCCGATCGCGCACGTGATCTTCAACGTCACCGACATGAATGCAACCGTCGCGGCGATCAAGGCTGCCGGCGGAACGATGACCGGCGACCCGCGGCCGTATCAGAACACCGGCATCGTCATCGGCATCGCCGTCGATCCCGCGGGCAATCGGCTCGAGCTGATTCAACGACCCACGAAATAAGGGAAACGTCAGGACAGTCGACGCGGGCCGCTACCAGGGCGGCAAGGTCATGTAGAGGAATTCCTTCAGGTAGGCGTCGGGATTGGCCAGCAGTTCCTCCTGCGTCCCCACGAAGTGAATGCGGCCCTCGCGCAGCATGAGGAACTGAACCCGCTCGCCATCGACAACGGTCTCCTCAATGCTGATCTTCCCGTTTCGCTGCACCGCCTTGTGCGTGGCGACGTACACCGCGTCACGAATCTGGTGCGTCACGACGATCGACGTCACCTCCTGCAGATCGCGCAGCTTCACGATCTCATCGTCCACACTGGTTGCGGTGATGGGATCAAGACCGGTCGTCGGATCGTCGAGGAGGAGCACGCTTGGACGGGAGGCCATCGCCCGCGCCATCGCGACGCGACGACGCTGACCGCCCGAGAGTTCCGTGGTGCGACGATCGCCGTATTCGGTCAGGCCCACGAATCCGAGCGTTTCCAGCACACGGCCATCAACCTCGTCCTGCGGCAGGCGCATCTCCTCGGACAAGCGGTAGCCGACGTTCTCCGCCACTGACAACGAGTCGAAGAGGGCCGTTTCCTGGAAGAGCATCCCAACGTCGGCGCGCATCTGTAGCAACTCGTACTCGCTCATTCGATCGATGCGGTGCCCATTGACGAGAATCTTGCCGGTATCAGGCTTGAGCAGTCCCAGAATCAGTTTGAGCGCCACTGACTTCCCGGAACCGCTGGCCCCGAGGATGATCGTCATGCGTCCCTTTGGGACGATGAAGCTGATGTTGTCGAGGACCACCTGATCGTTGAAGGCGATCGACACACCATCGAACACTACCGCCGGAACGTCTTCCATCGCGAACAGATTACCCGAGGCGAGCGATTAACGCGTTCTACCCTGCTTGATGCGCCTGGCATCGCCGGCGAGGATGGTCCACGCCATCCAGAATCCGCCCGCGGCGGCGGCGAGGAACAGCAGCATCGCAAGGCCTGGATAGCCCAAGACGGTGAACGTGGTCTGGACACGCATCAACATGGCTGCGCCGACGATCAATGCCGCCAGCACCAAGCCCAGTGCGATGCGATTGGCCACCTTCTGAAAACCGTCGAGGATCGACCCGTGATCGATGACCTCGACCTTCAGACGGAGATCGTTGGTGGCGAGCGCATCGAGAATTCGATTCGCGCGCTCGGGTAGCCGCTCGACGAAGTCGCGCACCTCGAGCGCCGATGACAGCAGATGCGTGGGCGACGTTCCTTTCACCATGCGACGCCGCATCAGGCTCGTCGCCTGCGTGCGCATCGAGCCGTTGACGTCGAAGTCCGAATCGAGCACGCGGCCGATCTCGTGCAGGTTGAACAGCGTCTTGCCAAGCAGCGGCAGTTCCGCCGGCATACGCAGCCCGAACTGACTGGCACTGCGTCCCATGTCGAGCATCGCGCGTCCGATGTTCAGGTCCCCGGCCGACCGATCGTGACAACTGGTCACCAACTCGCTAACCATGCGGCGCATCGGCGGGTCTTCGAACCCCTCGAGTCGCTCGCCGAGTGAAATGACCACTCCGGCCGCTTCATCACCGCGGCCGTCCGCGATGGCGAGCATCAGCCGGAACAACTGTTCCTGCACACTGACCGATAAGCGTCCCATCATCCCAAGGTCCACCAACGCCAGTCGGCCATCGGGTGTGAGCAGTACGTTGCCGGGATGCGGGTCGGCATGAAACAGTCCGTCCACCAGGATCTGATGGAGGTAGGCGCGAAAGAGATCGCTGGCCAGACCGCTCCCATCGATCTCCGTCCACTCCACCGGCCCGACCTTCGTGATATTCGTGCCGGCGATGTAATCCATCGTCAACACGCGCGGGGACGTGTAGTCATCAACGGGCAGTGGCACGATGATGCGCTCGAAGTCACGCAACTGATGCGAGAGCGACACCATGTTGCGAGCTTCCTGCTGATAATCGAGCTCGCGCAGCATGGTGCGTCGGAACTCTTCGAGCACGCGCGGGACATCAAGGCTGCGCGCGACGCTGCTGAACCGCTCGATGAGGGCGGCGAGATCATCGAGCGTGTCGAGATCCCGCAGGACCTGTTCGCGTACCTGCGGGCGCTGGATCTTCACCGCGACGTCGCGTCCGCTCCGCAACACGGCGCGATGCACCTGACCGAGTGACGCCGCGGCAATCGGCGTCTCCTCGAAGGCGACGAACGCTTTCGACAGCCGGACGCGCAGCTCGCGCTCGACGATCTCCACGACCTCGGGGTACGAGAACGGCTCGACCGCATCCTGCAGTCGGGCAAGCGCCACGGTGTACGCCGGCGGCAACAGCTCGGCGCGTGTCGACAGCAATTGCCCGAGCTTGATGAACGTAGGCCCGAGAGATTCGACGTCGCGCGCGAACTCGTCCGCCTGCGCGTTGTCTTCTGACGACGATTCGTGCGGTGTCGAATCAGGGTCCGTCACGAACTCCGCACGGCCGTACTTTGCTAGGAACGTCGCGAACTCTTTGTATCGGCTGAGCCGCTCCGCAATCGCCATGCGCATGAGAGGAGCAACGTGTGTGCCCGAGCTAAACCAGGCACAGCGATTGATTACGGCACCGCGCGCACCCCCGGCGTGTCCAAGGAGCTACTCATGAACGGAACGCGACGGTTCTCTCGCAGACGTTTTCTGCAAACTGCAGCAGCGACAGGCGGAGTGCTCACGCTGGGAGGGTTGAGCTCGGCACGACGGGTGTTCTCACAAACCGCGTTGCCGTCGCCAGACCTCTCAGGTATCGAGCACATCGTGGTGCTGATGATGGAGAACCGATCGTTCGACCATATGCTGGGCTGGCTCGACGGTGCCGACGGCCGTCAGCGTGGCCTGCGCTACTCGGACAGCGACGGTGTGCTGCATCGCACGTATCGGCTGACGCCTGACTTTCAGGGCTGCGGTCATGCGGATCCCGATCACTCGTACGAAGGCGGCCGCATCGAATACAACGGCGGTGCGTGTGACGGATGGTTGCGGGCCGGAAACAACGACGAATTCGCGATTGGCTTTTACACGAAGCAGGATCTTCCGTTCACTGGCGATGCCGCCACGCGCTGGACGGTCTGTGATCATTACTTCTCGGCGATCATGGCCGGAACCTTCGCCAATCGTGTCTACCAACATGCCGCGCAGACCGATCGCCTCGCGAACACCTTCGAGCTGAGCACGCTGCCCACCATCTGGGATCGACTGGCGGCGGCTGGAGTCGAAGGTCGCTATTACTTCAGCGATATTCCGTTCCTCGCCTTGTGGGGCGCGAAGTACCTACCGATCGGTCGGCCCTACGCGGCGTTCCTCGCCGACGCCGCCGCGGGAACGCTGCCGCCGGTGTCATTCGTCGAACCTCGGTTCCTCGGCGAAGACATCGGAGCCTCGAACGACGATCACCCGTTCGCCGACATTCGCAATGGCCAAGCCTTCATGAACGAGGTCTATTCGGCGGTCACCAGCGGTCCCGCCTGGGCCAACACGGTCTTCGTGATCAACTACGACGAGTGGGGCGGCTTCTTCGACCACGTGCCGCCACCGGCCGCACCGATTCCTGATGCGGATATCTCAGCTGGGAACGAGGACGGTCTGCTGGGGTTCCGGACGCCGTGTCTGGTGATCTCGCCATTCGCACAACGCGAACACGTCGCGACGCAGACGCTCGATCACACATCGATTCTCAAAATGATCGAGTGGCGCTGGGGACTCGATGCCCTGACCGTTCGCGATGACACGGCGACCAACCTCGCCGAGGTGCTCGACTTCGCTGCGGCACCGCGACGAGTCCAGCAGTTCGATGTTCCGACGGGCCCGTTTGGATCGCTCTGCTCGCCGGGGCTTAACCGATCGACTGAGGAAGAATGGCTGCCGCTACTGCGAATGGCCGCAGACTTTGGCTGGCCGGTAGACGTTAACGCATCTTCCGCTTAGCGCGCCGAGCAGGGCGTGGGATTCCAGCCTGCCGCGTCCGGCAGCTTCTTGAAGTCCGAGCTCGTGGTGTAAGCGCGCGTGAAGTACTGCGGGTCTTCCACCTTGGTGATGACCGTCAGCCAGCGATCACCATTCGGCAGCTCGTTCAGGTCCCAATACTCGGTCACGGTCGCCTTCTCGCTGTAGGGCGCACCGTTCTTGCGCACGTAGCCGGGACGCAAGCTCGTGGTGATCACCTTGAGATTACGCGCCGGGATGTTCCACTGCGCGACCGACTGCCCCTGCCAACTCGCTTCAGTCGCCGCCGGCGGGTTTCCAAATCGCAGCAGGCGCGTCTGCGTGCCGGTGTCCGTCTCGACTTTCAGCGTCGTGTCGTCCTGCCATGCGATGCGAAGACGCCCGGGCAGACGCATGATGCCGCCCGCTCCGTAGGCGCGGCACTGCTCCCCCGCTGCTTCATCCTTTGCCGGATCCCAGCTCTCACCGACCTTGCGGCCTTCCGCGTTGAGCGGTACGGCATCGAAGACGCCTTTCGCGGGCGTCACCATCCGGTACTTCCAGTCTTCGACAATCGGCGAGACCCAGTAACCGGCGAGATCGATCGGCGCCACTTGACGGGGCGTCTGGGGCGGACCGCCAGCGCGACCACGACCGCCGGCACGCTGCGCGTCAAGCGACAGCGAGCACGCGATCACCGCGAACACTGTGAGCCACAGGATTCGATTCACGCGATTCGTCAAGCGTCCGCCATCAATCGACAACTTCATTGGCTCCCCGGCCCCAGGTGAAACCGTCAGATGGCCGCGACAGGTTCTGCATCAGCACGCGATAC
>AR_comb_assmDRAFT_10740091_pt1 | contig 12889 bp, 9 predicted proteins | sample ArasoioldDNA_FD_10543 | JGI IMG/M metagenome (IMG submission 10543) | reverse complement strand
ATACCCTCTGCACATCCGAGGCAAAATAAATCCATCGTCCGTCATGCGACCAGAAGGGCACTGAGCCGCCGTCCGGAGTGGTGCGCAACATCTGTGGCGTCCCACCGTCGGCGTTGATGATGTATAGCTCCGGTTTCCCGCTCGCGCGCGAATCGAACACAATGCGCTTGCCATCCGGAGACCAGCGCGGAGTTCCCGTCAATGGTCCTCCGAAGGAGGTCAAACGCTGCAAGTCCGTGCCATCCACGTTTGAAACCCAAACTTCAATGCTTCCCGATCGGTTCGACTCAAACGCGACCCGTTTTCCATCCGGCGAATACTGCGGGTTTTTTTGCGACAGCTCTGAAGGCACAAAGCGAACCGACTTCTCCGCCGAGTCCTCTACATTTCCGAGCGGAAGCCGGTGCAAATCCATCTCCTCTTCCTGATGTGTAAACGCCAAACGTTCCGCGGTCGGCGCCACCGTCGGGTTGTAGGCATTCTGCCCAAACCACAGGCGCTCGGGCGTGCCGCCCCGGACCGGAATGCGCCACAGGTTCGAGCTCAACGTGTACACCAGGCTGCGGCCCTCCGGACCCCAGGTGAGCCCGTCAACTTCTCCGCGTGCTTCCAGGATTTGTCGCGGCGTGCCGTTGGGCCATGCTTGCACAAACACTCCGCCCAGACCGAAGCTGTACATGCACGCAAATGCCAGCGTCTTCCCATCGGGCGAGAATCGCGGCAAACCATGCGCCGTGCACCGCGACGACGGCGATGGCAGGGCTCGGTGCTCGAGCGTATCCACGTTCAATACCACCAACTGGCTCTTGAACTCACTTTCATACGGCTCCGGGAAAATCACCGAGCGTCCGTCCGGAGTCCATGTCAGTCCGCCCTGATACGTGTACTTGCCGAAGGTCAGCGTTCCCAGCTTGCGCTCTGGCCCGCCCACGGACGGAATGACAAATACGCCGGAGTCTTCCGGCGAATCCACTTTGAAACGTGTAAAGGCAATAAAGCGTCCATCCGGTGACCACGCCGGAATGATGACTGTTGCAGGATTGTGGGTCAGTTGCACCGGCGTATCGGTGCCCACGACCTTCACATACAAATCCGAAAGCTCACTGCGATCGCTGCCCGTCCAGGTAAACGCAATCTGGTTTCCGTCCGGCGAGAACGTCGGCGAAAACTCATAGCCCGGATACGATGTGAATGGCGAGATTTGCAGCGTGTCTGTCGAGGGAAGTGGTCGCGAACGATAAACCCACACTGCCATGCTGATCACTAACACACTCAGCACCGCAATGATCCACAACAACGCTTGCGGACGATACGGCGTCCCCATCGCAAACGTCGGGACCGAACCGAATGTTTGCGGCGTCGAAGGCGCGGAAGTTACAACCGTCCCGTTCAGGTGCAGACTCGCACCGTTGCCATTCGCTACTGCGCCGTTTCCATTCACGACGCCACTGCTTCCACTGTTACCGTTCGCAACTTCGACGGTCGCGATGAAGCGGTAGCCAAGCCGGGGCAGCGTCTCTATAAAGTGAGGAGCATCCGCAGAATCGCCCAGCGCCTTCCGAATTCGTTTCACAGCATTGTTAAGGCCGTGATCGAAATCTACGAACGTATCGGAGCTCCATAGAGCCTTGTGCAGTTCCTCGCGTGTTACCAACTCGCCCGGTCGCTCCAGAAGAATCTGCAAGACCTGAAACGATTGACGCGGCAGCTTTAGACGCGTCCCGTACTTGCGCAACTCTTGCGTGCGCAAATCGACGTCGAAAACGCCGAAGCGCAGCAGGGAGCCGTTACCGTTCTGATAACCAACGCTCATTTTCAGGTAATACGCGCCAGGCTGAGCGCGCGTTCCGTAATTCTTAGACGTTCCAGCTCCTGCTAGGGGTGCATAAATCTCCAAATATTTCAGCCACTTCCACTGCTAGGTGCATTCGAGAGCGATGAGAGGACCCATTCCTTGGCCGTGCGCGTCTCTTGCTGCAAAACGGAACAAGTTCGCGAGTTCGCAAGCGCGGACGATTTCAAATGAATGGAGACAAACACATGACACGGAAGTTAACTACTATTGCAGCGTCGCTGATGCTTCTGAGTGCGATCGGCTTCGCCCAGACGCGCTTCACCCTTAGCCAGACTCAGGTGGTTACGGTGCCGTTCAGCTTTGCAGCCGGAAATCGCACTCTGCCCTCTGGTACCTATAACGTACAGATCGACAGCCAAAACAACGTTGTGATTCTGCGTGGCGAGAATCAGCCTTCGCTGATGCTGCTCGCGAATCCGGAAGAGTTGCAGACGCCGTCTGACAAGAGCCAGCTCATCTTCAAGCGCTACGGTTCCTACTATGTTCTGAAGAACATCCGCATGGAAGCCAGCGCCGCCGGTGAGAGCCTGGTTCCGGGAACCCTGGAGAAGGAGATCGCACACAACCAGAAAGCGGCTGAAACTGTTGCTGTGCAAGCCAGCAAACGCTAAGGGGCGCGCCATGTATCGCGCTAACCATCCCATGCCGGGGAGTTGCCTGACAGTTTGATCGCGTGCGGGCGCTCTCCGGCGGTTTGCCGGGGAAGGAACCAAATACCTGGCTCAAGCTTGCCAAAACGATTTTGTAATTCTTGGAGCGAGCGGTTACGCGCGCGATAGTTCAGCGATGAGCGTTTCTTGCCGGATCTTCGCCAGTTGATCGGCGCGGCGCAAACTGATGACGTACGCCGCCGCGGCGACCACAGCCAGACCGAGAAAGATCAGAACGGCAAGCTCTCGTCGTTGCAGTTGCCGCGCAAGAATGAAGGTCGCAACGCAGCAGCCAATGACCACTGCTTGTATCACTAAGCTCAGCAGCACCGTCACTTGGGAGGCGCGTTGCCGTCCGAAGGTTCCGAAGTCCACGCGCTTCGGCGAATAGAGCGATAACAGGTTTCCTGCCGCAAGGTTGATGGGAGCGGCAAACAGCATCGCCGCAAAAGCGGTAAGCGTCATGAACAGCGTGGGCGGCGAAAACATCAGCGATACCGAGATCCACAGAATGATCATCTCGCCCACCAGAATCGTCATGTGCGCCAGATTCTTGCCGAGTACGACAGTGTGCATCCGTACTGGCGATGCGAAGAAAAATTGCACGCCACCGCCATCGGCCCCGAAGTTGTTGTAGATCAGATTGGTTAGCAGGATGAGCGCATACCCGGCGCCAATCGGATAACTCAAATCCGGCGAGCGCTTCAAGAATGCTCCATTGTGTGCCGGCCCTAACCCAAACACTGCCAGCATGATCACCGGCGTCACCAGCGTGAGCAACATCGGTGCGCTGCGTCCCAAATAACGCAATTCTTTTTCGAACACCGCCGCAACCGGCGCAGGAAGAAACGGAATGTTCCATCCTGGATGAATTAATTCCGCTCGCGTCAGCCTCGTCGACACCGAAGCTTCGCTGAAACTCTCTCCCATGTATTGCTTGCGGACGCGCAGGCTCATCAAGCGCAGTGCAAGCACGCCGTAAAGCCCCAACAAGCCCAGCGAGGCAAGGCCGCCGACCACATCGCCTTTCGCCGAAGCCGCAATTGCATGCGCGGCCGCGCCCGGAGGGAAAAATTTCTGCACCGGCGAAATTTGCTCGCCAAGCGCTTTTGCTTCCGGTCCAATCCGTGCTCCGTAGCGCCCGGCAAGCGGCCCCAGCAACTGCAATCCAATCATCATCAGAAAAAACAGGATGCTGAAGATTTCGCGGGTGCGACGCTGCGCCATCCAACGCTCCACCCATGCCAGAAAGGTCTGCATCATCAAGATGTTCACGATGCCAAACGCAATCAGAACAATCGCCGACCACGGGAGCCAGCGTGGCCTTGCGAGTCCGATCCCGAGCGTGATTCCCGTGAGCCAGCACGCACCCAGCATGGTGGAGGGATCGACTGCTCCGTAAGCCAAACGCACGAGAAAGTACGAACGGTAAGTGAGTGGGAACCGAAGCAGATCCGAGAGATCTACGCTTTCGGTGAATACGCTGCCCATGATCGGAAACAGTTGCCAGAACAGAAACACCGACCAGAGCAGCAGTGCGATCCATTCCAGTTCGTCGCTGGATGCAAACGAAAAGGCGGTCGCGCCCAGTACCCCCGCCCCGATCAGGCCGCCTCCGAGCAGTAGCAGCGTCACGAACACTCGCGACGCGAGCTCGAGTGCGCCTTTAGTGGTGCGAATGGAGTGGATGAAGAGCTGCCAGCGCAAGCGAAGAATCGCCAGCAGCTGATCCGTGGGGCGAAGCCTTCCGGAAGAGGCTGCAGCGTTTACCCCAGCCATGACAGCTCCTGTTCGGAAGTGCGCGTTCCACCGACGACATGCAGAAAAATTTCTTCGAGCGTGAGCTTCGCTCCGGAGGCAAGCGCATCATTTGTCGTGCTTTGCGCGCGCACTCCGGCGCGCAATTCTTCGAGCGAACCCTGGGCGACCAGCTCTCCGCGTTGAATGATGGCCACATGGCTGCACAGCCGCTCGACAATCTCAAGCACGTGCGAAGTCAGGAAGATGGTCGCGCCGCGAGCGATCATCCTCTGCAGCATGGACTTCAGGGTGCCTGCGGCTACCGCATCGACGCCTTCGAAGGGCTCATCCAGAAAAAGAATCTTGGGAGCATGTATGACCGCAGCGGCGAGAGCCAGCTTCTTTTGCATCCCGTGCGAGTAGTCGGTTACCAACTTCTTCGGTTGATCGGCCAGTTGCATGAATTCGAGCAGTTCCGCGGCGCGTTGGGCAGCCGTTTGGCGATCAAGTCCGTACATGCGGCCGACAAAGTTCAGATATTCGTTTCCGGTCAGGCGTCCGAACAGGGCCATGCCTTCCGGCACAACTCCAATCTGCCGCTTGACTTCCACCGGATGTGAGAGGAAATCGAGACCGACCAGTTCGATGCTTCCTGAAGTCGGAGCCAGCAGTCCGGTCAGCATTTTGATGGTCGTGGATTTGCCAGCGCCGTTCGGACCAAGAAATCCAAAGAATTGTCCGCTGGAAACTTCGAGGTTCATGTCGCGAACCGCGACCAGTTCACCAAAACGGCGCGTGAGGGCCTGAGTGGCGATGGCTGCGGCGGACATTGCAGACGTTGACTCTAGCACACGCAGTGTCATCACCCAAGAAGGCCTGAAGCCGGGGAAGGCAATCCCATTTCGTTCCACACGAAGCTGGACATGGCGGAATTGGACTCCAAATTGGAGTCAACTCTCTGAAAGCAGTATTATTAGCTCGGTGCTATGGCGAGAGCAAGGTGTTTCAGACGGCCACGCCGCCTGTCTTGAGAGGTGTGACTGTCTTCCAGGATGGCCTGAGAATGCGTTTAGAAGCGATCTGGGAGCTATTGGGGCCCCGGGTGGACCCGGAAGGTCATCCGAGCATCCATCATGCGCTTAAATCGCCTGCAAACGCAAAGTTAGCTTTATGCAAAGCGTGTTTAAATTTTCTGCGAAAAATATCCCCGAGAAATACCTCGGCCGTTGTAACGGTTTTTATCCGCCGTTCACGATCCGGGAAAAGGGGAATGAAGTTACGGAGGCCGGTCTCCAGTAATTCGCAGTTGTCGGAAGCATTGCCTTTTTTACGCGTCCTGTTTCATTGTGGCGGGCGCAGCTGACGTACGAACCAGCATCGGGCGCAACTTTTCGATCGCGGCGTCCGCAGTCAATCCATATTTCGTGCGCAACGCGTCGACCTTGCCGTGCTCAATGAACTGATCCGGCCAGCCGATCCGCACGACCGGCGTCGACAATCCCAGGTTGCTCAGTTCTTCGAGCACCGCGCTGCCGAACCCGCCTTTCAAGACGTGATCCTCTATGGTCAGAATTACATCCACGCTGCGCGCATAGAACTCCAGCATCTCGGTGTCGAGCGGTTTCACGAAGCGCGCATTGATCACCGCCGCGGAAACGCCTTCGCCTTCCAGTTTGCGGGCGACTTCCTGCGCCGTGGGCACCATCGCGCCCAGTGCAAAGATGGCGACGCGATCGTGATCGCCGTGCTGTAGCAACTCCGCTTTGCCGATGGGTAGAGCGCGTGGCACATCTTTGACCGCCGTGCCGGGACCAACCCCGCGCGGATAACGCACCGCGATTGGGCCGTTATGCTGCATCGCCGTGAAGAGCATGTCGGCGAGTTCGTCTTCGTCTTTCGGAACCATGTGCACAATGTTGGGAATACCGCGCAGGTAGCTAATGTCGAACAGCCCGTGATGCGTCGGGCCGTCATCGCCCGAGAGGCTTCCGCGATCCATACAGAAAACAACGGGCAGGTTTTGCAAGCAGACGTCGTGCACGATGGGATCGAAGGAGCGCTGCAGGAAGGTCGAGTAGATCGCGCAAAAGGGCTTAAAGCCTTTGGTCGCAAGCCCGGCCGCGAAGATCACCGCATGCTCTTCGGCGATGCCCACGTCGAAGTATTTGTCAGGATGGTGCGGCTGAAAACGATCGAGCGCGGTGCCGTTGGGCATGGCTCCGGTGATCGCCACCACGCGGCTGTTCAGGTTGGCGAGCTTCACCATGGTGTCGGCAAACACTTCGGAATACGTGCGTTGGCCCGACGGGGCAGTCTCGCCAGTTTCCGGATCGTACGGTCCGAGGCCATGAAATTTCTTTTGCTTCTGCAAGGCCGGCTCGAACCCTTTGCCTTTCTGCGTGAGCACGTGAAGAAGAACGGGACGATCCTGCGTTTTCAAGAACTTGAAGGTCTCGATAAGCGTGCTGATGTCATGGCCGTCGATTGGCCCGTAATACTTCAAGCCGAGCTCTTCGAAGATCACGCTGGGCCACAACATGCTCTTGGCGGCTTCTTCGGCCTTGCGCGCCATGCGGCGGGCGATCTTGCCGCCAACTTTTTCCATCAACTGCCCGGCGCGCTCGTGCAGGTAATCGAAGCGCGGATTGGTCACGATCTTGTTGAGGTAGCTGGCGATGGCGCCCACGTTCTTGTCGATCGACCACTCGTTGTCGTTCAGGATCACGATCATGCGGCGCGTGTGGTTCGCTATGTTGTTCAGCGCTTCGTAAGTAATGCCGCAGGTGAAAGCTGCATCGCCGGCGAGCGCGACGACATGTTCCTGGCCGCGCGCTTTGTCGCGCGCGACCGCCATGCCGAGCGCGGCGGAGAGTGCGGTTCCAGCGTGACCCGCACCGTAACAATCGTGCGGGCTCTCGGTACGCAACATGAAACCGTTCAATCCCTTGGGCGTGCGGATGGTGTGAAACTCGCGGCGGCGCCCAGTCAGCAGCTTGTGCACGTACGCCTGATGGCTCACATCGAAGACGAAGTGATCTTCCGGCGTGTTGAACACGTAGTGCATGGCGATCGTGAGTTCAACCACACCGAGGTTGGGGCCGAGATGGCCGCCGGTCTTCGACAGAACAGTGATGAGTTCTTCGCGGATCTCTCCTGCAAGTTGTTCCAGTTCAGGGATGGATAAGCGCTTTACGTCGGCAGGAGACTCGATCGAGTCCAGAAAATTAGCCATAAAGAGTAATTGTAAACAGCACACTTAGATGATGCGGTTGTGAAGAAAGATGCCGGTTCGGAAGCGGGACCAGAAGTGGGCTTAAGTTATACTGCTGGAAGGACCTGCGGGGGCCGCGAGAGCTTGAGGCGGCGCGGGTTGAGTGGGAAAATTCGGTATACTGAAACCTTCATGGCAATCTTCGAAAATATCGCGGCAATCGCTAAGGGCATGAGCATTACGTTCCGGGAGATGTTCCAACCGACGATTGTCGAGAACTATCCGGACGGCAAGGGTCCGTTGAAAGGCGCGCGCTTCCAGGAGCGTTTCCGCGGGGCGCATGTGCTGCAACGCGATGAGAACGGACTGGAAAAGTGCGTGGCGTGCTTTCTTTGCGCGGCCGCCTGTCCCTCCAACTGCATTTATATCGAGGCGGCAGAAAACACTGCGGAGAATCGGGTTAGCGGCGCAGAGCGCTATGCCAAGGTGTACAACATTGACTACAACCGCTGCATTTTCTGCGGGTATTGCGTGGAGGCGTGTCCGACCGACGCGATCACCCACGGACATGGCTTTGAGCTGGCGTCGTTTAATGCCAGCAACCTGATCTATCGCAAAGAGCAGATGCTGGCTCCGGCATCCGCGCATCTCGGAGCGAACGCGGTATTCAATAGCGACGATGTGGCGCTAGGCGCTCCCGTGCAGCCGATGCAGAACAGCTAGCGAGGTTCATGGGATTTCGAAGTGAGCCGGAGCAGCACGTTGTGGTGCACCATCCGACACGAAGAAGTGCGTGACGTCTATGGCCAACCGGCGCCTGGCGTCGGCGCGTCGATGACGAAGACCTGACCCGTTCTTGCCTGCGCAACTTCGCCCATCTTCTCCATACCTCGCCACTCTGTAGCAACCACGAACAACATTTCGCGGTTTGGGCCGCCCAGCATGCAAGCAAAGCAGCCTCGGTCCGCGTTCACTGTCTGCAGCACTTGACCGCCTTCGCGGACGCGAACGCAACGCTTGTTGGGCACGTCGGCATACCAGACAGATCCCTGGGCATCGACACAAATCCCGTCTGGGACGCCGTCGCCGAGGTTCGCCCACAGGCGCCGGTTCGACAGGCTTCCGTCTGCGGCGATATCGAAGGCTGTGAGCTTTTTTCCGTGCGATTCGGCAATGATCAAAGTGGAGTTGTCGGGTGTGATGGTCATGCCGTTCGGGAAAGCGAAGGGATCGGCGACTGGACGGACAGAACCCTCGGGGCTCAATAACACGATTCCGCAGCCGCCATTGATATAGGCATTGCCGCGGCCATCAACAACAATTTCGTTCCAGCCGCTTTTAGAAAATGGCCGCAAGTCGGCGTGCGGCACCAGCGAACCATCCGGCTCCTGGCGCATCACCAGCCCTTCTCTCCCCGAAACAATCAGCAAGCGGCCGTCGCGCAGCCAATCAATGCAGAATGGCAGAGCAAACGGGACTCGGACCGCAACTTCGCGTGCGCCATCCATGCCGACACGAAGGATTTCCTGAGCGCCCCAGTCCGAAAGCCACAAATAGCCTCCGTGCCAACGTGGGGATTCTCCCATGGCAAGTCCAGTTAAGAGAGTTCGCGTCTTGGAAGGTAAAGGCTGCGTTGCCATAGTGCCGAACTCCTCATCAACGACAAGCGGGTGTCTGCCTCAATGCGTTGGGCGTCATCTCACCGCGTCTCACGCCATTAGTGTAGACCGATCTCCACATCAACTCGAAGATGGCGACGGAAATGTTGCAATGCTTGTTCTGTCAATTCTTTTGCCCAGAGCCCGGCTCTGTTCCCGGGTTTTTGCTGTAGGCGAATGGCGGGTTTTTTCTGCATGGGTTTTCCGTCATTCTTACCCGCAGGCTGAACTTGAGACGCCTAACTATCTGAGGCGGCGCGGGTCTTGCTTGGCAACGGTTTTGCACCTTCCAAATCGTGGTAAAGGGCCCAAGCCACTTCGTAGAGTCGCACTACCAGGTTTCACGGAGGTGCAGGATGAGGAACTTACTATGTTTGGCAACAGCGGTAGTGGCTGTATTTTTGGTGCCAAGATCCCTTGCGCAGTCTCCGGCGAATCCGGCGCCGCTCGCCTCTGGCGATAACGGGACGTTGATTGCATGGACCATGATGCAACAGCCGGTTCCGATGCAGAGCCAGAATCCTCCGGCGCGAGAACAGCAACCTGATTCGCAGTACCCGCAGGGTCGTGATGCGCAGCAGGACCGCGATGTGGAACGGGAGCCCGCGACGCAAAGCTTTGCCGGCACCGTGATGATGGAAAACGATCACTACGTGTTGAAGACGTCGGACAACAACACGTATCAACTAGATGATCAAGAACGAGCGAAGGAATACGAAGGCAAGCAGGTGCAGGTGATGGGCGTACTGAATTCGGAGACCAATATGATCCGGGTACGCGACATCAAGATGGCGTCGTAAGGCGCCAGCCAAGAACGCTGCTTCGAGAAAGAGAAGACCCCTCGGTTATGCCGAGGGGTTTTTCTTTGCTTGCGGGTGCGCCGAGGGCGCCAGTTTCAGCTTCGTGCGCGAAAGCGGCAACTCGCGAATGCGCGTGCCCGTGGCTGCGAAGATGGCGTTACAGAGCGCGGGCGCGAACGGCGGCACTCCAGGTTCTCCGACTCCGGCGGGCGGCGCGTCACTAGGCACAATATAGACGTTGGTCTGATACGGTGCTTCGTGGATTCGTGCGACCGGATAATTGTGGAAGTTGCTCTGCTCGACGACGCCTTTCTTGGCCGTGATCTCTCCTTTGCGGGCGAGACTCGTACCGAAGACAGCGGCGCCTTCGAATTGGGCGCGAGTAGCTTCGGGGTTCACGACCAGACCGGCATCGACGGCAGTATCGACGCGGGGGATGCGGACTTCGCCGGTAGGAGTGACTTCAACTTCGACGACCGTCGCGACATACGTGAGGAAGCTGCGATGGACGGCGATGCCGAGCCCGGAGCCGTGGCCAAGCTTGCGCTTGCCCCATCCGGATTTCTCAGCGGCAATCTCAACCACGCGGCGGAGACGGGCGGTATCGATCGGGTAATCGTCGAGTGAGCCACCGTAGTTCGGGTAGTCGGGGGCGGACTTCTTGATGTCGATCTTGCGCGATTCGCCCAGAAGAGCAAGTTGGTAGTCGACCGGATCACGCTGAGCAGCGTGCGCGAGTTCGTCGGCAAACGACTGGACGGCGAACGCATGATAGATGTTTGCCACGGAGCGCAGCCAGCCAATGCGGACGTGAGCTTCCGCAGGACCGTTCTCCACGCGGATGTTGGCGACGTCGTAAGGAAGATCGGTGAAGCCGAGCTGCATTTCGTCGGCGCTACCGTAGGTTTCGCCGGCGGTAAAGGTGGAACCGATCGGCGGAAAGACGGAGCGCTGCAGCCAGGCCGTGGGCATGCCTTTGGCTCCGACGGCGGCCTTCACGTACATGGCAGCGACGGTATGGTAGAAGTCGAAGCGAATATCGTCTTCGCGGCTCCAGACCACTTTCACCGGTTTCCCGGACTTGCGCGAGAGCAATGCGGCTTCGACGATGAAGTCGCACTTCGACTTACGGCCAAACGCACCGCCGAGCAGCGTGACGTTGACCGTGATCTTCTCCTTCGGTAGCTCCAACAACTTCGAAAGAGTTTCGCGGGTGTTCTGCGGATCCTGGGTGGGAGCCCAGACGTTGAGCTGCCCGTCGCGGAAATCGGCAAGGGCAGCGGGTGGCTCCATAGAAGCATGCGCCAGCAGCGGTACGTAGTAATCGGCCTCATGGAACTTGGGAGCGGTCTTGAAGGTGGCATCGACATCACCCTGGTTGCGGTGGACTTTGCCCGGCTTGCGCGCGGTGGCCTGTAATTCCTTCTTGAACTCCGTGGAGTCGAAACTGGCATTTGCGCCGTCGTCCCAGGTGACGTTGAGCTTCTTGCGTCCTTCGAATGCGGACCAGGTGTTGTCGGCGATTACGGCGACGCCACCCAACGGCTGAAAGACGTAGGGCGGCTTATAAGGATCGATAGGAACGACTTGCTTAACGCCCCAGACTTCGAGCGGAGCTTTGTCATCGAACGACTTCACTTTGCCGCCGAGAACGGGCGGGTGCTCAACTGAGGCGTAGAGCATGCCATCGGCACGCGCGTCCATACCGAAGACGGCTTTGCCTGTGCAGAGATCCGCCAGATCGTAACTAGGCTGGCCTTTGCCGATATAGCGCCACGCGCTGGCGGGTTTGAACTGCAAGTCTTCTTTCTTGGGTACGGGAAGTTTAGCGGCGGCGGTGGCAAGATCGCCGTAGCTTGCTTTCTTACCGCTGCCGTTGTGAACAACCGCGTGCAGTTCGGTGGTGCATTCGGAGGCAGGGACGTTCCATTGTTGAGCGGCAGCCTGGATCAGCATGAGGCGGGCAGTGGCTCCGGCTTCGCGCATGGGCTGGTAGAAGTCGCGGATGGAGTGCGAGCCGTCGGTGTCTTGATTGCCAAAGCGAGCATCACCGGGAGCTTGCTCGAGCTTGACGCGGCCCCAGTCAGCGTCGAGTTCGTCGGCGGCGATCAAAGGCAGGGACGTGCGGCTGCTGGTGCCCATCTCAGAGCGATGAGCGACGATGTGCACGGTTCCGTCGGGGTCGATGCCGAGATAAACGGCAGGATGGAGGACGGCGCGATCAACGGCCGTTTCGCCTTCAGCGGCCAGCGCCTCGTGGGGCCAGAGAACGTCGGGGACGACGCGGACGCACAACACCATGGCGGCGCCGGAGAGCATTCCTTGCAGAAAGCCACGACGACTGACATTGGTGATGGAGTTCATGCGTGTTCTCCTGCTGCGGCTTTGATGGCGGCGCGGATCCGCTGATAAGTTCCGCAGCGGCAGATGTTGCCGGCCATGACCGAATCGATGTCTTTATCGGTGGGCTTGGGCGTTTTGGCGAGTAGGGCAGCGGCTTGCATGATCTGCCCAGACTGACAATAACCGCATTGCGGGACGTTGGCATCGAGCCACGCACCTTGAATGGGAGAGAGGCCGTGGGCGGCAAGATCTTCAATGGTACGAATCTCAGAGCCCTCTGCATCTTTCACAGTGGTAGAGCAGGAGCGGATCGCCTCGCCATTCTGGTGCACGGTGCAAGCGCCGCAGAGTGCCATGCCGCATCCGAATTTCGTGCCGGTGAGGCCCAGGACATCCCGCAGATACCACAGCAGGGGCAGGTCGGGGTTGCCGTCAAACGAGCGCTGAACGCCATTCACTTTGAGTTGGACCATAGTGACCTCAAACCAAAGCTTGCTGGGAATTTGGGAGGCCAGTGTATCGTATTGGCGATCAATCAAGGGGTATGGAACTTGGCGCAGGGATGCGCATCCAATAACCATGACGAATAGCGCGAGTGAAGTCGCAATTTTTGGCGGAGGCTGTTTTTGGTG
>AR_comb_assmDRAFT_10144609_pt1 | contig 12891 bp, 15 predicted proteins | sample ArasoioldDNA_FD_10543 | JGI IMG/M metagenome (IMG submission 10543) | reverse complement strand
ATACATACTGCTGACTAAATGTTTGCCTTTTTCCAACGGCGGCAGCTTCTTTCCGAACGTCGCGGAAAGATTTTTTGGTCGCAAAGTGCGCAAAGATTCCGCAAAGTGCGCAAAGGAGATTTCATGTATGATCGCACAAAATCGTTTAAATGCTGCTCAACATCTAGTAATCTCTTTGCGTGCTTTGCGCTTCTTGGCGCTCTTTGCGTGCCAAATGTGATCACAACGCGGAGATTGCAAAACTTGCAAGTTGCGCAAAGCATTTAAATAAAAAAACCCAGTGTAAAAACACCAGGCTTGTTTAACGACACACATGAGAAAAAATATTTTTTATGAAAGAGGTATTCCGTCGGAATTGGCGGTGTCCTTAACCGCTTCCAGCACCAGGTCAACAATGCCATCATCCAAATTGCTTTTGGTTTTAACGGCGGCCTCTTTCAGCAATGAAAAGTTTGAGTGTAAACCCTGCAGCGTGTTCCGATAAATATCAGGTGTGTTATGTTGCTTGATAGATAAAAGCACGTTTTGCATTTCGAGTTTTCCAGCACCTTTTATAATTGGTAAAACAGCAGAGGCAATGATGTCGTGAATCTTTGGCATAAGCGGTGTTTTTAGTTCATAAATATTTTGATTTTGTTACAGGTAACTTAACCACCAATATTGGGATTGATTATTTCTTTTGTACCGTTCGAACCATTTGCAAGCAGGATACAGCAGTAAAACAAGCGAAATCCAGATCACATACACAGTTGCCAATCCAAAACCATATCCTTGTAGCCCAGGTACGTTGTTGACGGCGTTGTTCAATATTCCCATTTCGGAATGTCCTGTTATCAACGCGGCTACGACTGCGATCACGTGGATGAGCAAAATATGCGCGAGGTAATAGAACATGGGCACTCTTCCAAAAGTCACAATCTTTCGCGTCAGGTTGTTGATCGGTTTTTCCATCACTGCAAGTAATATCAACGCGGGCCCTAAGGTTATGAGTAGATAAAGAAGCGATGGAGGATATTTAGTGACATTCAGAAAAGAAAGCAAGCTAAATGCAGCATTTTTTTGCACGGACCAATGCGCTGAATCACCGTACCAATTATCCAGCCGTAAAATGATAAAAGCGCCAAGTGCACCAATTCCCAATAAACGCAACATCCTTTTTCTTTGATGGTGATTGTAACCTGGGGCATATAAACTGCCCAGGTAATACCCCAATAGCATCACACCTAACCATGGCAATACAGGATAATGCACATAAACAATGAAGCGGCCAAACGTAAACTGTTTTTCGTCGTGTACGATTGACCACAGGAATGCTGGCAAAGTACTTCCCTGGACATGTATTGTGTCGAGGGCATTATGTCCTGCAACTAGTAACAAGGCCGTTAGCAAAATGAGAGTTCTATTCATGTAAATGATCGCTGACAACGCCATCATACTTAGTCCAATTGCCCAAATAACCTGCAAACTTGAAAATGTGTATGCAAGATTGAATGTTCGAAACAGTCCAACTGCAAAAATTTCGATAAAGACCAGCCATGCTCCCCGCGTTAAAAGAAAAAAGGACAATTCACTCTTGCTTCGTTTTAAACCATACAAGTACGAAGATGTACCCGCGAGGAAAACAAAGACCGGCGCGCAGTAGTGTGTTATGAATCTTGTGAAGAATAAGGCAACATTGGTTCGTGATAGATCTGTGGGGCTATACATGAACGCGTCATAATGGAAATAATCCCGCACATGATCAAGCGCCATGATGATCATCACCACACCTCTCAGCAAATCGATGGATTCAATGCGTTTATTTAAGACCCTCTGCGATGGCAAATAGTCAATTACCGTCGCTGGCGGGGTAACTACAGCCATCATTGAATTCTGCCTTAGTGTTAAAATCTTTCCCATGTCAAGCTGGAATTTGGTTTCCTCCATTTCGTCGATCATGCCGCAAGTACAATAAGGAACCGGGCTCTATCCCTGCAGCACCGGTTCCCTGACACCGTCCTGTGTATCAAAATATTTTCACCGATTTGCGGATCTCGAACTTGAATCGCCTCCAGAAAAGCGTAGTACGCCTTTCTAGATTGTTGAATGGTTAAGGGTGTTGTTTATTCAAAACTGATTTTGCGTATCCTGTTGTTATGATCATCCGCTACGTAAATATTTCCCTGCTTGTCCACGGCCAGCCCTACCGGATCATTAAACCTGGCTATGTTCGCTTCGCCATCTATGTAACCGGCGCCGTTCCCTGCAATCGTGGATACCACGCCTTGCGGCGTTATTTTGCGGATACGATTATCATCTGACGCGTAAATATTTCCTTGCTCATCGATCGTGATATCGTTGATTTCCGAAAAAAGTGCCTCACCGGGTTCTCCATCCTTATATCCGATTACAGACGAATTACCCGAAAATGTAGACACGACTCCGGCTGGTGTTATTTTCCGTATGCAACTTTGATCTCCGACGAATAAATTACTCTGCCGATCGATCACAAGCCCTGATGGATTAAAAAATTCTGCAACGTCCTGCGCCCCATTTACAAATCCGATCTGACCATTGCCGGCAAAAGTTTTGACTTCACCTTCCACTGTTACTTTACGAACTCGCCTGTTTCTCCAGTCCAACACATAGATATTTTTGTCGGCGTCTATAGCAATTCCAGCACACTCACTGCCAAATTCCGCTAACTCCACGCGGCCATCCGCGAATCCATTTATTCCATTGCCTGCCACCACGGATACATAACCCAAAGGCGATACTTTGCGCACTCGAGGGTCGTTAACATCCAGGGTGTACAAATTGTTCATTGCGTCGAGCGCGAGATAACTGGGGTGCGCAAATCCTGCGATAGAATGATCGCCGCTGGTTGTATCTTGAAAACCCACACCGGCAAAAGTGGATACTTGTCCCTGTGCTATTTTTCGAATGCGATGATTAATCGCATCCGCCACATAGATGGCCCCGTCTGACGCAATAACTACATCCAGGGGCGCTCTGAACGATGCAGATGAATTTGGCCCATCATTGAACGCAGCGATCCCATTCCCGGCGAAAGTGGTGACTACCCATCTTTTATCTCTTTTATCTGTGGGTGGTGTAACCGTTGATGTTGATTTCTTGCAGGCGATGCCACCAATTGTCAACAACGAAAGGAATAGCACGATGCTGGTTCTCATTATTTTTTATTTATCATGACACTAGTATTCTCTTTGGCACCTTCGCTGCCCGACTTGCGAGTCATTTGTCCGAATGTGTCCCTTATTCCATCCTTTAATGCTGAAGAGAAAAGAGAACTATAAGCCTGATCTTTTTTGAACAGGTGCGCGATCAGAAATATTATCATCACAGAACCCATGTTAGAAACTTTATTTTCCGATTTTTATAATCGCGTCCTGAGAAATTCAGGAAAGCCATTCCCGTTCCGCTCACAGCGGAAGGGATGGCGATTCCTGTAAATCACTCAACAATTAATTTGTTCTTGATTTTTTCACGCACTTCGAATTGCCCGAACTCGTTGGCTGCAACTATCCAGGAATACGACCTGGAAACTACAGTAACAAAGTACTTCGTGGCTGCACTTGTTTCTTTGAACTCATACACCGACTGAATGAGTCCTGCGCTCAGTTTCTCGGTGATCGATGCCTTGATTGTTTCCGGCAACATATTTTTGGGCACGATTTGTCCAAGCCCTAATACGTCTCCGTTTTCGTAGTAATAAACGTCCTTTGTAGTACCCCCGTCCACGAACGTGGCTACAGAAATACCTTCCACGTTCCTCCACGTAACATTTACCGCGGAGCCAAATTCCTTTTTGAATTTTGCTTCAATAAACGGGTCAATTTTGTCTCCATTCGGAGTTTTTGCAAACAAGTTTAATGTTACTGCTGTGAGCAACAAAAGAATTACATTTCTTTTCATCTGATAAAATTTAAGGTTAATGGTTATTGTTTGTTTTTTCAAGAGCACTTCTTTTTTATTTCGTCATAGCGACTCGGATTTGTTCATTTAATTTTCGTGAAGCAAGTTAACAACGTAAATGACCAGGGAATGTCTTGTTCTTTCCAACGGCCGTGTTCTTTTTCCCATCGTCGAAGAAATGTTAAGTGTCTTAACAACGCCGGGCCGGAATATCTAACCAGCAGTTGACGGATCGATGACGTACTTAATTTCCTCGATAGAATTCACGGGAATGTTTCCGCATTTGCCATGTTGTCGAACATCCTCCTTGTTCTCTGCAATGTGGATACAATAAATTTTGTCGTCGGTCACATAAGATTGCACCCATGAATATGCCTTGCCCATGGCAGTTACAACGTCTACCGAAGTTTTTGATATGGCTTTTAGTTCTTCAACCGTCATGTCACCGGCGCCTGGAAGTTTTCGTTCAATAATAAACCTTTTCATTGCGGTAATTTTTGAGATGTAAAATTGCTACTAGTAGGCATTCATGGAGTAGGGATAATTACCCAATTCGTGAGGAGCCTTCCCTATTTTAGGATGCCCAGGCGTACGGCTTCTGTCACCGCCCTAGACCGTGAGCTAACACTAAGTTTGAAAAGAATCGACGATATGTGATGATCAACTGTCTTAGGGGAAATAAATAATGCTTCGGCGATCTCTTTGTTTTGAATACCTGTTTTTAATAACTCCAGAACCTCCAATTCGCGATTCGTGAGTTGAGCGGGATTGAATTTTGTACTTGCCCGCAGTCCTCGTGGAATTTTTTTGATGCCCGAGGAGCGCATTTGCATTTTAAATTTTTCCGCCACAGCACTTGCTCCCAGCTGTTGCACGATTGAAAGCGCCTTTCGTTTGTCGTGATCCCGGCCTTCAAATAGGCACAGCGCTTGTTCATAGGAACACCCTAACTTTTCCCACGCGATCGCCCCCTGGACGCCTGTGGGCACGTCAACGGGCTTCCGGGTTTCAAAGATTTCGTTGACTGCTGAGTTTTGGCGTCCCAGTTTCTTTAACCAAAAAAGGAATCTGCTTTGCGAAGACATTCTTGTGTCGATAAAGCGATTGATGAATTCGTTCAGAAGATCCGGTTCCAGCTCCTGTTTCCCCGTTAACCATTCATATTCCAATAATGATGTCAAAACAGGAATAATTTGCTGCAGCTCGGTCGTTTTAAAAGCCATCGTCTTCGCCTCATGCAGTAAACTCACGGCATCCAGGTCGCCCCTTCGAATGCGCAGGATGGCAACGCTGGTAAGAGCGCCGATCTTGATAACAGGAAGCAACCCTTCTTTTTTTAAGAGGTTATCCGCGATGCAAAACGCTTCGTTCCAGTTCCCCATTTCCAGGTTTAAGATCGCTTTCCAGCACACCATGTAAAGTTTTAACGAATTGAGATCTCTTTCCTCGCAGTAATTGATTCCTTTTTCCAGATTTTTTCGTGCGAGTTCGTAATTATTTGTCGAGACGGAAATGCTTGAAAGCGCTGCGTATGCGCGACCCGCGTGTTCGTGATACGAATTTTTGAGACTTGTTTCAAGGCTCTCTTGTAAAAATGCAAAACCTTTCTCCGACGTTGATGGGTTCAACAACAGGGTGGCTCCCATACTGGTCTTTGCGTGGACAAGTGTTTCCTCGTCATCAATCTCCTTTGCAAGTCCAATTGCCTTTTTAGCCCAGTAAATGCAATCGTCAGTGGCGTCGGATAGCATTTTTAAGTGCGCCATATTGCTATAAGCCATGGCTTTCGCTTTCGACGATGGTTGATTATCTAAAACGTCAATGGCTTTCCGTGCAAAGCTCTCGGATTGTTGGTGATTACCTTCAAACCACCAAAGTCTTGAAAGAAATCTCTCGCTATTACCAATCTGTTCAATTTGATTTTTCCCCTTCCAAATTCTTAACGCCTTTCCCTGGTATGTGATGGCTTCTCTTATTTGATTTGTGAGATAACATTCATAGGCGTAATTCTCATAGAACTTAACCAGCTCACAATCGTCGACCCCATCTGAATACTCAATCGCAGTAAGAAAAAGCCGCGAAGCTTCGATGTGGGATCCGACGGAAGCAGCTTGCTGAGCTGCAACAGGAGCATATGTTACTACCAATTCATTTTCATTTGCATTCTTGGCATAGTGCACAATTTTTTCAATTTCCCCTCTCTCCTGAAAAGATTGTAAGAATAGGTCCAACAGATTTTTGTTTAAAGCGATCCGCCGAAAGGGCGACAGCGCGCCTTCGATGGTTCGCCTATATAATTCATGCTTAAATTGAATCTTGTTATTCTTTATGACAAGGATTCTTTGTGCAATGCAATGGCCGATGGCCTCATGCCAGGATTGATCAACCTTATAAAGACGCTCGACTTCTAATCCCTCGGGAATCACCGATAGCTGTTGCCACAAGCTCTTGGCCTCATCACCAAGGTTATGGTAACTAGACAGCACAGAGTCCTTTACATTATTAGGCACGCCAGCGTTATAACTTGCCAATACTTCCGTTACGTAAAAAGGATTTCCACTTGTAATTGAATAAACGTCCTCTGCATCATAACCTTTTTCATCAGCAAGTTTTTGAACCGCTTCTTTTGATAAAGGCGGTAATTCAATTCGGGTAAACGTGTCCGGTGACAGGTCAACCATGACATTTCTCAGCGAATGTTGCTGATTAATTTCGTCGCCCCTGGACGTAAGTATAAATAGACATCTCGTTCGGCTTATACGCCGTGCAAAAAATTTTATAAAATCAAGTGTGGCTTCATCTGCCCAGTGAATGTCTTCGAATACCACGACGACTGGCCGCTGTTTGTGCGTGAGCACCTGTACGAATTTTGTAAACAATTCCGCCCGGGAAGAAATGGAGTGAATTTTATCGACCCAATCCTCATTGATCTGTAAAGCCAGGTCATACAAAGGTGCCAACGGTCGGGGAGTAAAGAGCGAGTCGCAAGCACCTATGTATTCAATGCTGTCGTCTTCGATCTTTTTTAAAAATGTTTTGACCAAAGAAGTCTTCCCAATACCGGCTTCACCGATAATAAAAAAACAATGACCTTCTCCGGCCGCAGCCTTTTTAAACCCATTGTGCAATGAGTCGAGAAAGTCATCTCTTTCGATTAGTTCCATAGATTTAGGTCTTTTTAGAACGGTATACCTCGGGTGATTCAAAAATATTCAGTCAAAACAATAAGAGTGTGCGTCGTTTTCCTATCGGTGGGCAATAGTTCGTTCACTAGCTGTAAAATGGGGACGGTGTTTCCTAATATGGGAGAAACTTTGCAAATGGTTGCCCGCTGTGGAAATTATTTTGCTCCAGGTATTTTAAATAGGGAGAAATGTAAAATGGGGGTCGATGAATGTTATGCGATGTGAAAGAAGCACTGACAGCAAGATGGATTTATGCTTTAACAAAACGTTTTCCCAGAGGTGAGCGTGGAGATTTCTACATGCGATTGCGTTTCAGTGGCCGCAGATTATGCTTACCATTCACCCGTTGTAATTCACCATTCATCAGCAAAGAAACATTTTAGAAAAACGCCTCCCTATTTTTCCCCTATTGCTTCAATTAACGAGTCAACGATATTTTTGACCTGTTTCAATGTATTGGCGTCGGCAATGTTATCGTTCTGCACCTTTGTTCTTACGTGTGAAATCACCAGTTGGGAAGTATCAGGAATATTTGCTTCGATAACTCTTAAAGTTTCCATTAGTGAGTGATGCGCTTTATGGCCAGCAGTAGACGCGGTAATTAATGCAACCGGTTTGTGTGAAAATTCCATGGATGAAACCGTCCAATCGATCGCATTCTTCAATGTGCCTGGCACGCCCATCGCATATTCAGGCGTGCAGATTAAGATGCCGTCAGCTTTTTTCAGTTGCTCACGGAGGCGTGAGACATCCTTCGGTGGGTTTTCGTTGTCCAGATCTGGATTAAAGTGGGGAATGTCAGATAGACCTTCAAATACGGTAATGTCCACAGAATCTTTATACAGGTTATGAATCGCATTGATCAAATTAGAATTTGACGATGTTTTTCTTGTGCTGCCACATATCGCAAGTATCTTTTTTCTCATCTTATACTTCTTTTTCTCAAATATAGAAACAACCGACGCACGGATTGGTTCAAAAAAAAGTCCCGCGTAACGGCGGGACTGCAATCCTCCAAATGAATACTAATCCTGACCGCCTTTGTACCTCTTGAGCGTGCCTTTAATTATTTGGTGCACCATTATCGATCCAGCATGCTATTGCATTTTTTTCAGCGGATGTCAGCGTCGCGCCCTTTGGCATTTCTCCCGATACAACTGCTGAGCGTATCACCGATCGTGCATTGAATATTTCTGTGTACGTAAGTAATGACCCGGGTCCACTGGTGCTGCCAGACCCGTGACAATCGGAATCGAAAGCACACGACGTTTGCATGATAGGCTTTATGTTTGCCACAAACGATTTCGTGGCGCTTCCGCAGTCCACGGGATTGTTATTCTCGTCACTCTTTTTGCATGCCTGCACCAGGGAAATTGTTATGAGGAGAATAATAGCTCTCTTTATAAAGGTCAATTTTGAATACTGACCCGTAAATGAAATGAAGTTCATTTTCGATGCGTTGATATTTGTATAATTCGATGTCTCAACGAACTTCAACATCCGGGTTCATGGGCTCAAAAACTCCGTCGGGATTGTTTTTCCAAATCCATGCGTGCAGTGTCCACCAGCCTGTGTTCAGAGTATTAAAATTCCACTGATCAGCATCACCGGTAAATCCTTCCGGTGCAATGTCGGGATGTTGCTGATCGATAGGTATGGCATACTCGACAGCCAACAGCTGGAAACTTCCATCCTCCGTTTTGTTGTAAACCAGTATGGGCGGCTTTCTAAGATCAAATACGGGGGTAACCAGGGCCGACTTTAAGAAGTGATACCCCATGTTCGGCAGCTTCAAGTTAATATCCACATAATTATCGTTAAATGCATTGTTGACATTCCTGTACCTGGCGGTTGCCGCCCGCACTTGTTGCAATTCCCATAAAGTCTGCGGATCAAGTCCAGAATAAAATGTGCGCAGCTCGTCGTCTACATTAGCAGCCGCATTTTTTGTGACCTGGTTCACCTCTTGGGCTTTTCCGTCTAACTGTTTCTGACAGCTGGACAGCACTAAGGTGATCAGTAACACGACTAGAACAACAAGCGGTGTTAAGGTGAGAAACTGGTTTTGTGTTTCGGCAAATGTGTTGTCTTCATACATTCTCGCCGCAGTGAATAACTTTTTCATTTCGTTTTTTTGTTTAAGGTTTCGTGCTAAATTTTCATCACTGTCCCTGTTTCACTAACATCACTGAAGCTGGGATCAGTCCATGAGCTTCTTTATGTGTCTTGATCAGTGCTATGGAATCCGGAGCTTGCGCTAAACACATGACCGTTCCGTTTTTCTCATCTACCCAATAATTGATCAGGTTTACTCCATATTTTTTCTGAACAGCGAGATCTTTTTTGTGCGCGTCAGCGACGGCCTTTGCGTTAACATTTCCAGCCCCGAGTTCGTGTCTGTCCAGATAAAGATTGTTCTTACCTTTCAAGGATGCGCTCTTTCCAGATGTCACTTCAAGGATCTGGTCAGGCAACAATCCATGCGCCTCTGCATGCGTCTTGCGAATTGCCTCCGGAGAGGTGGCGGATGAAAGACAGTATACATCGCCCGTTGCTTCATCTACCCAATACTTAAGAAAGCTGACGCCATATTTGTGTTCAACAGCGAGGTCTTTTTGATGTGCAGCAGCGACATCCTTTGCTGTGACTTTACCCGCACCCAAATGATGAACATCTATATACAGATTTTTTGATGCAGAGTTTGTTTGTTGTTTCTCCGAAACAGACGCCAGTTGAGGTTTAGATGTCTGTGCCAAAAGGCCAGGAGTAATGGCAGCAGTACAAGTGCATGCCACTAGTACAAAAAAGAGTTTCATGATGAATTTTGTTTTTTGAAATATTAAATTGAATTCAATTGCAAAAAAACCTCGGATTTGATTGAATGGAGTAAGGAGTTCTCCCTATTTTGTATTCAGCAAGTCCTTAATTTGTAAGAAAAGCCCCCTGTCCCCCGAAGGGGGAACTTAGGTTGAATAGATTTTCATTTTTCTGGACCTTTTTTCCAATAGTTAGTTATTTATTGCCTCGACCTTAGGGGCGGGGGCAATAAAATCCGCATCGGGTAAGGGCTTTAGCCCAATTTGATGAACGTTATGCGCACGACAATGATTGTTGATTATTTATTGAAAGAGGAACATTTTGTATTCCGGTCATGTGCCATTTACTTACACGCAACAGATTGCACAAATAAACACAAAAATGATAATTGACAAGAATAATCTGTGAAAGTCCCTGCCTTGCCGCAGCGAATTACTTCACAATTCCGGTAACAGGCCAGAGAATGTTTTCCATTTGGATATTATATAAGATTATTGATCATTTGACTCATCGTCAAATGTTATAATAGTGCGTTTTGTTTTCAGCAGGTTCATCATGGTGTCAGGATCTATTCTCCTCAGTTCAACTTTAATTTGTTTTTGTTTGATGTCTCCTTCCAGGCGCCAATCGTTTTTATCGATATCTTCTGAGTAGGTGAAATTCAGTGAAGATGTGTCATCATGGTTAAATGGGTGCAAGGTCAAGTGGTGATTTAGTTCGTCCTGTTCAATCATATACGTTTGAACAGTGCCTGGTTTCATAGTGCCTATTGTTACCACTCTTTTTCCGTCAGTTAATCTTTCGCTCCAAAATCGCCAACAAATGGTATCGTTTTCAATTAATCTGAGCGTATCATTATTAACTATGTAATTTTTTACTAAGGAATATTTTCTCGAATGATTGGCAGCCTCTCTTTTTGAATATGTAGCATACGCGAAATCCGTATTTGCTATGAAAGAAGCACAAATCAGGATTGTTGCAATGATCTTAAGTGACTTGGTTTTAAGATTTTTAGTGGGCACATATTTATTTTGGTACAGGCTAACTGGCTGCCCGGTAAAAAAGAAATAGAATAACGGCCTGACGTAAGGGGTCAGTAAAAACAAAGCAAGCAGAAGAATATATAACGACGTGATCAGGACGCCAATCTGGTAAGTATAGTTCAGGAGGATCACATTAAGCATTACAGATATTATGATAAACAGGCCGGCAACACGGGTGCGGCTGAATAAAATTAGAATTGCCCCCGAGAGTTCAAAAAATCCGGTGAATGACTGGTAGGGTTTTCCGTATCCAAAAGTCGTCCATAACAAATCAAACGGCCTCAGATCCCCCACCGCTCTATGCAGGTCAATGAACGATGGAAAGTTCATTTGCACGGGCAGCAGCTTTAGAACTCCATAAGAAAAAGTGATGCACGACAGGATCATGATGGCGAATTGGGAGAACCAATAGTGCAGCTTATTATAATTCGGTCTTTTTTTATCAAGAAACATCCATACGACGCAGACGCAACAGGTTAGCAGCAAATAAACAGTGTCCCTGATTGTATGCAAGGCCGCGGAGAAGGTTGTCCAGGTCTGAGGTATATAGTTGAAATGAAAAATATGGTTGTTGAGCCAAAGGCAGGGGCTTACAAATATTTTTTCACCCAATCTCCAAATTATCGAAGAACCTCCAAACAAATTACCCAAAAAATTTTCTGAGAGCATCTGGAGGGTAAGAAACACAAAAAAAAACCTGAATGAAGTTTTTTGCCAGGCTGTCCACCTATGAGCGTTGTTAATGTCCATATTATTTTTTGAATTTCAGGAAGATCGGAGTTTGTGTTTTAAGAGTTGCCTTCACTGTTAGAATACCAGATCTGGTCGTGGATTTAGGCTAAAGTCTCGCAGAATGTAGTAGATCCGGCAGGCGGAAGTTCGAAATATCTACTAAGGGATTTGCGGCAAATAGTTGATTCTAGGGTAGCCCCAATATACGTCTGTCGATCTTTTAACTCGAATGGACTTCTAAAAATAACTCAAAAAAGACTTCCCCTTTTGTACGGAAAACCAAAATTCGTTTGTCTTACCTAAAATTATTTATGAAGCTCATTCTACTTTCTGTTATGCTTTGCGGCATGGCAGTTTCTTCCAAAGCGCAAAATGATGAGAAACTTATCAGGGCTTATCTTCTGGGATTTGAAAAGAAAGATTGGAGCATAGTTGCCAGCCAGTTTGCTGATGATTTTACATTCACAAGCCCCGCCGGTGATGACCACATCTCCCTGGCAACTTACAAAGAGAGATGCTGGGGGACTTCCCAATTTGTCAAAAAGGTTGAATTCTCTAAAATTATTGTTCAAGGCAACTGCGGATTTGCTATTTACAATATCACAACAACCGATAACAAGATCGTCCGCAACACCGAGTATTATACTTTTAAAAATGGTAAAATAAAATCCATTGAATGCTTTTTTGGGCCAGGGATAGGCTACCCGGGCAGCACAAAACAATTCAAATAAGAATTTTGCACAGGCTTTCAAACCTGCATTAACTTGTGTACACGATTAGTCATCAACACAAACCGTCATGGAAAAATTCTTACTTATTATTCGAGAGGACCTTAATAAGCTAAGGAAGTGGAGCGAAGAAGAACGGTATAATGGGATAAGGGAAATGGATGTATGGGTGAAAACGCTGGTGCAAAAAGGCATTTATATATCCGGCGACGCTTTGCATATCAAAGGCCGCTATGTAAGCAAAGACAATGTGCTTTCGGACGGACCGTTTATTGAAGCGAAGGAAGGCATAAGCGGTATTATTTTTATAGAAACAAAGGATCTGCAGGATGCTGTTTCGATTGCACAAACCTGCCCGCTGGTGCAAAGCGGCAATATGGCCATAGAAGTACGCCCTCTCATGGAAGTTAAAGACATTAGGGAAATAGGCGATGGACAAAGAGCAACAGGCAGCTGACAAATTATACAAAA
>AR_comb_assmDRAFT_10346618_pt1 | contig 12892 bp, 11 predicted proteins | sample ArasoioldDNA_FD_10543 | JGI IMG/M metagenome (IMG submission 10543) | reverse complement strand
AAGGCAGACAGCGCTGCCAATGCACCCAACTTTTTGCTGACGAATTCATCGGTCCTATACGGTTCGTAAACAAGGTACGACGGAATCAAAAACGCAGCGATCCAGATAACGGCAATCGCTGGAGGACCGATGCGCATGGCGAAAAGAAGTTCGGCGCGAGTTCTTGCGGAGCGTCGCATCATTGGCCGACTAAGCAGACGCCATAGGCCAGCTGCCGCTGCGGTAGCAATAGCATTTACCGTTAACAGCATGGCCAGAACCAGTGTTATGCCGAGGAACTCGTACATCGTTAGGTCCTTCGACTCAGCTCTCTTTTCTTTTCCTGCACCAGTCGATCAAGCTCGTCGAGCAACTCTCGATCGCGCTCGCTGATTGTGTCAACGATACAAGCAAGAACCGGTTCAACACCGTCTGCGCCATGTCCTAGCAAGCCGTCGATAACGTCTTCTCTGATTCCCTGGTCAAAAGCATCGCGGGACACTGCGGCTGCATAAACGAAAGCGCGACCCTGTTTCCTTCGCTCAAGGAGATTCTTCTTGAAGAGTCGATCGAGTGTTGTCATCAACGTTGTGTAGGCAATTGTTTCGTCGAAGACGCGGTAAATATCGCGGACGCTAACTTCGCCTAATCGCCAAGTCTCTTCGAGTACCTGTCGCTCGAGTTTTCCGAGAGCGACACAAGCAATCTCGCGAGGGCGTCGAAATCCGCGCAGTAAGAATCGTGATGTTTTCATAACGGCTGGCATTGTCAGGGACGACGATTCGAGTGTCAATGTCTTCTCCGTCAGTCACAGGAAAAGGGTCTGACGTTAACAGGTCGGGCGCTCTTCATCAGAGCCGCATTTCGTATCCGCTGTCTCCTACGCTATCATTCTAGGTTTTCGACTACGGTCGGATTCTGATCCGTGGGTCCTAACGATAGAAATATGCCAGAAGAAGCTATTCAGGTCCGGGGAGCACGCGTTAACAATCTCAAGAACGTCTCTTTCTCGATCCCCATTAATCAAATGACTGTGGTTACCGGCGTGAGCGGCTCAGGAAAGTCGTCGCTTGCCTTCGATACCATTTATGCCGAAGGACAGCGTCGTTACGTCGAGTCGCTTTCAGCTTATGCGCGGCAGTTTCTTGAAAGAATGGACAAACCCGACGTTGATGAAGTTCGTGGGATCGCTCCGGCAATAGCAATTCGGCAAAAGAACTCCACGCGGAACCCACGCTCGACGGTAGGCACGCAAACTGAAATCTACGATTACCTGCGGCTGCTGTTCGCACGTGTCGGTCAAACTTTTTGCAGAGTATGTGGTCGTCAGGTATATCGGGATTCACCGGAATCAATCGCAGAGGAAGTCTTAAGTAGTGTGCCTGAGGGTACGCGTTTCTATGTTTTGTTTCCTGCAGCCGCGCCCGAACAGTCCACCAACGAAAAGCAAAGCCAAAAGACGAAGAGCAAATCGCGCCGCCCCGGTCAGCAAACACTCCGTTTCAACGTCACCGCTCATTTGATGAGCTTGATGCAGCGTGGATTCACCCGACTATTTTTCGATGGACAAGTTGTTGAGCTGAATTCACCCGACGATTTTAAGCGCGCAGATTTTGAAAACGTATTTGTGCTCGTCGATCGTCTCGCGGCACGCGAGGATATTCGACAACGTTTAGTTGACTCACTAGAGATCTGCTTTCAGGAGGGACACGGAACGGCATTCATTGAATCCGCCGAGCCTCAGCCGAAACGTTTTCATTTCTCTGAGCGCTTTGAGTGCAAATATGACCACACGATCTATGCGACTCCAGAGCCGCGACTCTTCAGTTTCAATAATCCTTTCGGTGCTTGTCCCACGTGCCAGGGCTTCGGCAACACGATCGGTTTGGATCTTGACCTGGTCATTCCGAATCCCGGCCTGTCGTTGAAAGAAGGAGCAATCGAGCCATGGACCAAACCGCAGCACGAGTGGGCCATGAGCGAGCTCAAACAGTTTTGCCGCTCCGAAAAAATTTCATTGACTACACCATTTATTCAACTTTCGCGTGATGAACAACAGGCGGTTATCGAGGGACGCGGAGACTGGGCCGGTGTTCGTGGCTTTTTTGAATGGATGGAAACGAAGAAATACAAACTGCACGTGCGAGTGTTTCTTTCGAAGTATCGTGGTTACACCCTGTGTCCGGACTGCAATGGAGGACGGCTAAGACAGGAAGCGCGAGATGTAAAGATTGGTGATCGAACGCTCCCTGAAGTCTGCGCTCTTTCTATTAAAGATGCTGACGCATTTTTTAGTTCACTATCATTGTCTGCGGAACAGACCGCGATTGCAGAACGCATCCTGTTCGAAGTTCAACGGCGTTTGAAATTTCTCGTGGACGTTGGGCTCGACTACTTAACTCTCGATCGACTTGCTTCAACACTTTCGGGCGGTGAGGCGCAACGAATTCAGCTTGCTACAAATCTTGGCTCATCGCTCGTTGGCGCACTTTATGTTCTCGATGAACCGTCAATCGGACTGCATCCGCGCGACAATGATCGGTTGATTCGACTGCTTCAGAACCTTCGCGATATCGGCAATACCGTCCTGGTCGTCGAACACGATGCCGAAATGATGCGAGCTGCCGATCACATTCTTGACATTGGACCATCTGCGGGCGAGCTGGGTGGAAGAGTGATGTATGAAGGCGACTTCAACGGCTTAATGAAGGATGAGACTTCGTTAACTGCTCGCTATCTTCGTGGCGATGCGGAGATCAAAGAACCCAAGCAGCGCCGCGCTCTACACAAGCGCCAGCTATTGATAGAGGGAGCGTCCGAACACAACCTCAAAGCAATCGACGTTGAGATTCCTTTGGATATGCTCGTTTGCGTCACCGGCGTGAGTGGCTCAGGGAAGTCTACCCTGATTCACGACTGCATCTATGCGGGATTGAAAAAGCAACGCGGTGAATGGCAAGGACATGTTGGGGCATTTCAAAAACTAGAAGGCGGCTCACTGATAGATGATGTAATACTTGTCGATCAGTCACCGATCGGAAGAACGCCGAGATCGAATCCCGTAACCTACATCAAAGTGTACGATGCCATTCGTGAGGTATTCGCCGGTACACGTGAAGCGCAAGCGCGGGGATTTGATCCATCTCATTTCTCATTCAACTTACCAGGCGGTCGCTGCGAAGTATGTCAGGGCGACGGAACAGTTACTGTGGAGATGCAGTTTCTGGCCGATGTCGAGCTCGTTTGTGAAGAGTGCAAAGGAACCAGATTCAAGCAGCAAATCCTGGACGTTAGGTACCGGGGCAAGAATGTTCATGAAGTCTTGAGCATGACAGTGCGAGAAGCGATCAGCTTCTTTCGTGAAGTACCCAAAATCACAAATCGCTTGAAAGTGCTGGATGATGTTGGCCTTGGTTACTTGCGGTTGGGCCAGTCGGCAACAACGCTTTCAGGAGGCGAAGCTCAACGTATAAAACTCGCCGCCCATCTACTCAAGCGAACCGGCGCGAAGACGCTCTACATTTTTGACGAACCAACCACCGGACTGCATTTTGATGACATCAACAAACTGCTCGGCGCATTTCGCGCTTTGATTGAAGCGGGTGGCTCGTTATTAGTGATCGAACATAACCTCGACGTAATCAAGACTGCCGATTACATCATCGATCTCGGCGCCGAGGGTGGTGAGGCAGGAGGCTATGTTGTAGGAGTGGGCACACCTGAAGAGATCATGAGCCTGCAGAAGTCTTACACCGGTAGTTTTTTACAAGATTACCTTGCCAGGTCAAATGGACATTCGAAGCGCAACGGCAACGGCCAGTAGTTGATCAGTGTTCGTCTTGAAATCTCCAACGTCTCTTTCATCTGATGACCGACTCAGCTGAACAAACCGAACGCGCCGAAATCCAACACTCCCGAAAACGCATCCCGCTGGGACGTCGTCTCGCCTACGTCGCCGTCATCTACTGTTTATTCCTTGGTCTCCTGGCTGCAGTCGAAGTCGTAACGCGCCTGACAATGAAGCACGTCTCAAGTCTCGATCTGTTCGTTGCAACTCCGCAGCAGAAGATGCAGGTCTCGGATCCGAAGCAGGCCGGAATCTTCGAAGGTGATCCATTATTACTGTGGCGGCTGAAACCAAATCTCAACCATGCAGTCTGGGATTTCACGGTCCTTTCGACAAACGCACAGCACTTTCGTGCTGACTATCCAATCAAAGACAAGCCTCCCGGAACGTATCGCATCGTTTGCCTGGGCGACTCTGTAACGTTCGGTTATCGAGTGCCAGTGGTCTGGCCAGACAAACCAACTGAGTACGATCCCGAATGGCTTCCCTTTCCGATGCTACTGGAAAAAGAGTTGCGTGCAGCAAATGTGGATCGACAAGTTGAAGTGTTTCCAATGGCGGTTCCGGGTTACACGACGCACCAGGGTCTTGCGTGGTTGCGTCGCGACATTGATAAGCTTCAACCGGACATGGTGATTGCGAGTTTTGGTTGGAACGACGTGAGTCTCAGCGACGTTGCCGATCGCGAAGCAATTCGAACTGACTGGTATCCAGTGGTGGTCCGCTGGTTAATCGATCATAGTCAGTCATTCGCACATGCAACGCACTGGATTCGAGGGCAAAACCAGGCGCTGGGCAAGAAACCTCGGCCGGTCCCGCGTGTCTCGGAAGCCGAATATCTCGATAACTTCTCTGCGATTGTCGAACTTGCTCGAAGTCGGAAGGCTGGATTGATTGTGATTGGCGCACCTTATCGGGATTCAATCACTAATCCGACTGAGGCTGAGCTCATGAAAAAATACCGGACTGCATTGCGCGACACGATGCAACAGAAGCTGGTGCCTTACCTCGAGGTGCTTGAATTAACTGAAGCGGCGTCGCCTGCGAATGAAGGATTTTTTGGCGAGTTGATTCATCCGAATCATATGGGCCATCGTTTGCTGGCGTCAGAACTATTAAAGTTAATGGCGAAAAATAAGCTAGCCAACGATCTCAAAGTGCCTGAGTTCGTGCCCTGATAGCCGCTATTAGAGTTATCGGAGATAATGTCTGCTGGAGATGCACTCATGACACTAGCTGAAAAAATCGTTTCGGATCTGACTGCTTCAATGAAAGCGCAAGACAGTGCCAAAACGTCAACCTTGCGCATGGTGAAAGCAGCAATGATGAACCGTCAGATTGAAAAAGGTGGAGCGCTTGACGACGAAGAAGTTTCAAAGCTTCTGCGGTCACTAGTTAAACAACGACGCGATTCAATCGAACAATATGAAAAAGCTGGTCGTCAGGAACTCGCTGATAAAGAGGACGCCGAAATATCAGTGATCGAGGCGTATCTGCCGCAAGCTGCGACGACGGAAGAGATTGAAGCTGTTGTTGCTGAAGCAATCGCTTCGACGCAGTCGAGCTCAATGAAAGACATGGGCAAAGTCATGAAAGCGGTTCAGACCGCTTTGGTGGGTAAGAACGCCGACGGTCGAGTCGTGAGTGAGATAGTGAAAAGCAAACTCGGCGCTAATCAGTAGTCGTGTGAGCTCGCCAGTAGCGCGGCTTTTCGCGCTACTCTTGCCCGCTGCAGAGGATCGAATCCTGCTGGGCCCTCTTGTTCGCGAAAGCTCGGAGATCCCTAAAAAACCGCTGCGAGGCATTGCTGTATCTCCGCTTTATCTCCCATAGGCGACAACCCGGTGTGCGGTTGCTTGAACCTAGTCGTTTCCGTATAATTCACGGCTTGCTCGAAGGCACAGGTGTTATCCAGTGGGTTCGCGCCCACTTTTTCTTTGGGCAAGAGAATTCCCGGGGGTGCTGATGACTGACAATTCGATTGCGCAAAAGGTTCAGGATTTGGCTGAACGAGTGGCAATCGACCACGGTCTCGAGTTGGTTCACGCCGAGGTTGCCGGCCCTGAAAACAAGCCGATAGTCCGTGTTTTCATTGATAAGCCGGGAGGCGTTACTCATGACGACTGCTCCCAAGTCAGTCTTCATCTGGGTACGATTCTGGACGTTGAGGATTTCATTCACGCGTCTTACACCCTGGAAGTTTCGTCACCGGGCCTGGAGCGTGGGCTTTATAAGCGGGCGGATTATGAACGGTTCGCCGGTAGCGACGCCAAAATGAAAACTCGGCTGCCAATCAACGGACAGCGAAATTTTCGAGGACGCATACTTGGGCTCGAAGGTGAAGAAGTAGTTTTTGAGGATCGAACAAACGGGAAGGTGAAAGTGCCGCTCGATATTATCAAACAGGCGAATCTCGAAGTGGATGTGAGTCAAGAACTTCGCCGGAGTGGTCGATAGCCTCCTTTCTCAGGTTGCGCTAATTTGCAACTACAACAACTGAATAGGCTCAACGACGCAGGAAAAAGTCTGACGTCGAGTCAATAAAATAGCGGGAGTTTCATGAGTTCATCGATAGCACAAAACATCGAAGCGCTTTGCCAGGAACAAGGTATTGAGCGTGACCTGGTCATCGACGCCATGAAAGAGGCCGTTCGCGCGGCCGCTAAGAAACAGTTCAAATCAGGCGAAGATATTCAGGTTGACTGGAACTCTGAGACGGGCATCGAGCTCTCAGCCTCGAAGGTCGTCGTTAACGCAGTTGAAAACCCGGCAACGGAACTCTCAATTGATGAGGCGCGTGAGTTAGCCGGTGACGAAGTTGAGTTGGGCGATGCCCTTCTTCTTCCGTTGCCGATGGAAGAGTTGGGACGCATCGCTGCTCAAACAGCCAAACAAATCTTGTTTCAGAAGGTCCGTGATGCAGTTCGCAGCAACGTCTACGAACAGTACATCGACAAGATCGGCGACCTCGTCAACGGCTACGTGAAGCGATTCGAACGTGGGAATATCATCGTCGATTTAGGTAACCTCGAAGCTATCCTGCCTCGCTCTCAACAATCACGCGGCGAACAGTGGAACCAGGGTGAACGCATTCGCGTCGTCATCAATAACGTTTCTAAAGAATCCAAAGGTCCGCAGGTGGAAGTTTCGCGAACCTCTCCGGAATTGCTGCTGCGACTCTTCGAAATGGAAGTACCTGAGATCTATGACGGTACAGTTGTGATCAAGTCGGCAGTGCGAGAGCCCGGCGAACGCGCAAAGATCGCTGTGATGTCAAACGAACGTGACGTTGATCCTGTCGGTGCGTGCGTCGGTATGAAAGGTTCACGCGTGCAAGCAATCATCCGTGAGTTGCGTGGCGAAAAGATCGACATAATCGAGTGGTCAGACGAACCGTCTGTATTTGCGGCGAATGCTTTGTCGCCGGCGAAAGTAAATCAAGTCAGAATCACGGATATCGAAAATCGTCAGATGGAAGTCATCGTTAACGAGGACCAACTGTCGCTCGCAATTGGCAAGCGTGGTCAAAACGTACGATTGGCGACAAAACTAGTTGGTTGGAACATCGACATTCGCAGTGAGGAAGAGATCAAGCGCGAAGTTACGGAACAGATGGGTGCATTGATCGCTTCTGGCGAAGCTGTACCGCTTTCGGTTATCGAAGGTGTCACTCCGCTGCAGGCTGAAGCACTCGCCGAGCACGGAATCAATGACATCGATGCTCTCTCGCAGACTTCCGTGGACGATTTGGTTGAGTTTCTTGACCTCAGTCTTGACGAGGCCGAAGTTATTCTCAATGCGGCGCAAGCCGTAGTTGCGATGCGAGATCGCAGCCTCCATCCTGAAAATGCTGAAGCGAGTAAAGCCGACGAATCTGTAGAGACCCATGCAGTTTCAGCTGAGTACGATGAATCGATCGAGGCTGGTGATGTCGAGCCATCTCAGGAAATGACCGCGGATGGTTACGACGAAGCAGTCGCCGCAGGTCTTCCTTTGTCAGCAGATTCGGACGCGGCAGAACCAATTGCTTTAACTGAAACTGAATTGGGATCCGCCGACGAGATAGTTTTGCAGGAACCTGGTCGCGATTTAAGACCAGACACGATCACACCAGCGCCAGATTTGGGTGCTACTGAAATTCCCAGTCTGAACAACGCCGATAAGATCGCTGCTGAGATCATGGCAAGTGACGAAGAAATTGCTTCCGAGGAAGAAGCCGACGAAGCAACAAACCTGGCTCCCGCAGTTTCGGAAGATGCTGCACCAAGCGGGAGTCTCGATGATGAGAAGCACTGATGCTTCTACTGATGCAGCAAATTCGTAGTACCGCAAATCTGGCTAATTGGCCGTGTTTGCCTTTCTCGCTCCGTTACTACTGTCAAGCGTCGCCCTTCTGAATGGTTCGACTTGAGAGTGGTTAAGAGCGAGGACTCTTAATCACTTTTGACGTTGACTGGACGCACAAGCGTCAAGAAGGAGTGCATGACAGTTTCCTCTAAAGTTCGCATCTACGATCTCGCCAAAGAGTTAAAACTCGACACCAAGCGATTGATTGAAGAAGTTCGCCGTGAAGGTGTTGATGTGAGTGTGCCGTCAAACTCAGTCTCAAAAGAGCTGGCCGAGAAAATTCGGAACAAGTACTTTCCGAAAAAAGAAACAACCATTAAACGCGCGGTTAAGGTCGTCAAGCGCGCTTCCATGCCTGCTGCCGCAGAAGCCACGGCTGTTGCTGAAGCTGAAACGGACGTCGCTGAACCCGAGGAAATCGAGGAACCAATCGAAGTTGCTGCTGAGACACCTGTCGTGATTGAACACACGACTCCCAAACCACTCACGACTGCACGACTCGTAAAGAAGTTGACGCCGGCAACGCGCGCTGAGGCTCCTGCTGAAGTTGTAGCTGAGCCGGAACCAGAAGAGCCGGAGTTTGAGCCCGAAGTTCTGATGGCCCCGGAAGTGGAAGAGACGCCAACACTGGCCGAGCCTCTCGAGATCAAGTCCACTCCAATTCCACCTTCGCGTCAGGTTCGAGTTCTGCGTCCCACGGCAGCAGCTCTCAACGCCGGAATTCGACCCGGTGAACGTGCTCCAGTTCCAACGCCTCCGCCACCGCCAGTAGCTCCAAAAGAGCGAGTGGATCGAACGAGAGGTCGGGAGAGACCTTCATTGCCACGTGCCGAGCGTCTCGGTACACCTGGTGAAACAGCAACTCCACAAACCACCTATATTCCTCCTCCGGATGCTGGACGACGTCGTTCACGGCGAAGTAGTCCGCGCGGAGGTAGGAAAATCGAAGGAAAGGCTGGTCGCTTCGATCGTGGCGATTTCATTCCGCCACCGAAGGCTTTGTCGTTGGAAGATCGAATTGCCGGACGACTCGAGATGCCATCCTCGGGTGAACTGAAATCAGTGCGACTAATTGAAGGTTCGACCGTTAAGGAGTTCGCCGAAAAGCTTGGCATCAAACCAAAAGAAATCGTGACGCTGCTGCTCCAGCGCGGCGTGTTCGCCACTATTAATCAGCCCTTAATGGACGATGTTGCTTCTGATCTTGGCAAACGGTTTGGTTACGATGTCTCGTTTGTTCCATTTGAAGAAATGGTCGCAGAAGAAGAGTTCGAGGAACTCATCGCTGCCGACGCTGACGACGTAGAACTGCCGCGAGCGCCAGTAGTAACGGTGATGGGCCACGTCGATCACGGCAAGACCTCGCTGCTCGATGGTATTAGAACAACCGACGTAGCCGCCGGTGAGGCCGGTGGAATCACCCAACACATCGGTGCATACAGTGTGCAAGTTCCAAATCCAGACAAGCCTAATGAAACTCGTCGCGTTGTTTTCCTCGACACTCCGGGTCACGAAGCGTTCACGATGATGCGCGCACGCGGAGCCAAGGCGACGGATATTGTTGTGTTGGTTGTGGCTGCAGACGACGGCGTGATGCCTCAAACAATTGAGGCAATCGAACATTCACGAGCTGCTAATGTTCCGATCATTGTTGCGATTAACAAGATCGATAAGCCAGACGCAAATCCAGATCGAGTAAAACAGGAACTGTCCCAACAAGGTCTTTCGCCACTTGAATGGGGCGGTGAGACTGAGATGGTCCAAGTCTCCGCGAAACGTCACGAGAATCTCGACACTTTGCTGGAGACGGTCCTTTTGACGTCAGACATTCTGAACTTGCGTGCAAGTCCAACTCGTCTGGCTTCGGGAGTAGTGCTTGAAGCGAAACTCGATCGCGGCCGCGGTGCGGTCGCTACCGTGTTGGTCCAACAGGGCACGCTGAAAATCCATGAGCCATTCATCGTCGGACAAATTTCAGGCAAAGTCCGCGCGATGTTCAATGATCGAGGTGAACCAATAACAGAAGCTGGTCCGGCTACACCTGTGGAAGTGCTTGGCTTGCAGGGTGTACCGCAGGCTGGAGAAAGCTTCCAGGTCGTGTCTGACATCACCAAAGCCCAGTCTATATCACAGCATCGTCAGATGTTGAGCCGACAGGCTGCTTTGTTGCAAACAACGAAGCGCGGTATCGAAGCGCTTGGTGAAAGCGAAGTCAAAGAACTCTTGGTAATCATCAAGGCCGACGTGCAGGGTTCAGTGGAAGTGCTGAAGTCAACGCTGCAAAAACTTTCGACAGACAGAGTCAAAGTGAAGGTGATTCGTTCCGGCGTCGGCGCGATCACCGAGTCGGATGTTTTGCTTGGATCAGCGACTCAAGCTGGTTCGTCATCCTCGGCTGTAGTCATTATTGGCTTCAACGTTCGGCCCGAGTCGCGCGCCGCTGATGTAGCCAAACAAGAGTCGGTCGATATCCGGCTGCACTCGATCATCTACAAGGTCGAGGAAGAGATTCGCGCAGCAATGATCGGCATGCTCGAAGCAATCGAGAAAGAAAAGATTCTCGGCAAGGCCGACGTTCGCGATGTGTTTCGTGTTCCGAAAGCCGGAACTGTCGCTGGCTGCATGGTCATCGACGGCGTTATCCGGCGCAATGCCCGCGCTCGGCTGATTCGCGATGGTGTGGTCAGTTGGGAAGGCAATATCGGCTCGCTGCGTAGATTCAAGGATGACGTCTCTGAGGTTCGAGACGGCTTTGAATGCGGTATCAGTCTGGAGAATTTCAACGACGTAAAAGTCGGCGATCAGATTGAGGCTTATATAGTCGAGCGAGTCGCGGCAACCGAGTTGTAAGGAGTAGTCGGAAAGGGGAGACTCCTTATTACTCCATTCCGACTCATAGTTCGATGCGTCGTACGGAAAGAGTTGCGGACATAATTCGGGAAGAGATTGCCCAGATTGTGGGCTACGAACTCGAAGACCCGCGGCTGACAATGGTAACAGTGACAGAGGTTCGGTTGTCCGCCGATAAGCGGACAGCGCGAATCTACTTCACGGTGGCCGGCGATGAGAATGAACACAAGTCGGCACTAGCGGCCCTCAAACACGCTGCAACATATATACGCAAGCAGCTTGGTCTATCGTTGAATCTGCCACGAACTCCGGAAATTCATTTCGTGAGAGATCGGGTTGAAGAAGAAGGTGAACGAGTCGACCAGCTGTTGCACCAAATTGAGAAAGATTGGGAAAGTAAAGGAAAGGAAGAGGAATGAAGAATTTCGGATTTTGAATTTGGGATGGCGAATTAATAAACGATACATCTGTATTCAGAACCAATAACAAGTACGCGGGTTGACAACTTCCGCAGTCCGAAATTCTTCTTCTTTACTAATTAATGCTGAGTCAAGTAGTCGAGTTGATCGAGTCGAAACGACGGTTTGCGATCACCTCACATATTCGTCCCGATGGTGACAGTCTGGGATCATCGCTTGGGTTGTACTGGTTGTTACGAGCGCTCGACAAGGACGTCGACGTTATCATGCGTGATCCAGTTCCCCACGCTTACCAACAACTCCCCGGGGCACAAAACGTTCGAGTAGTTCCCGCCGTCGACCCTTCTTACAACGCAGTTTTCGTAATCGAATGTTCGGACATAACTCGACCCGGTCTGATCGACTTGGACAAGCAAGTAGTAGTCAATATCGATCATCACTCAACCACCGCGCTGTTCGGAACAATCAACTGGATTGACTCGACGGCTTCTGCAGTTGGAGAAATGATCTACAACCTCTGCAAAGCGACCGGGGTTCGAGTAACGAAAGAGATTGCAGAGTGCGTTTACACAGCTCTCATCACTGACACCGGTTCATTTCATTATTCGAATACTACCGAGCGCACTTTCAAGGTCGCATCAGAACTCGTGCGTACCGGGGTGAAACCAGCGAAAACAGCTGAAGCAGTTTTTGCTAGTTACCCGTGGAGTCGAATTCAGCTGATGGGCGCCGTTTTATCGACCGCTCGACGCGATGAAAGCGGCCGTGTTGCCTGCATGCGTCAATCACTCGAGATGCAGCGCGAGGCCAAGGCCTCTGATGAGGACGCGGATGGGTTCGTTAACTATCCGCTGACCGTTGAAGAGGTCGAGGCCGTCGCAATGCTGAAAGAAAGTGAGCCCGGCACTTACCGAACCAGTCTGCGGTCCAAAGGTGATGTGAATGTAGCAAAGGTCGCAGAAAGATTCGGTGGCGGAGGTCATCGTAATGCGGCAGGCTGCACTCTGAAAGGTAGTTGGGAAGCCGTTGAGTCTGAGATCATTTCGCTCCTTCAGGAAGCTGTAAAGCGCGCGAATGGTTTAAAGGACATCACAGAAGACGCACTCAAGGAGCCCGGCATAATTTCAGTTTAAGACGATTCTAGATAATCGGTGCGGAGCAGTGAAGTTATTCATCGCTCCGTTTTTTTTCTTCCGCTCTAAACCATCAACAGAGGTTCCTCAATATCGGTCTGATGTCGACGAAAGAAAAAAAGTACAAGTGGCGCCGCAAGGATTATCAAGAGCGAACGCGGGGGCTCCTGATGGTCCATACCGGAAACGGGAAGGGCAAAACGACCTGTGCACTTGGTCTGATGATGAGGGCCGCGGGCCGAGGATTGAACTGCTGCATGATCCAGTTTATGAAGTCGCGGCATGATCGTTACGGTGAACATGAGTCAGCGGAAAAG
>AR_comb_assmDRAFT_10124560_pt1 | contig 12894 bp, 6 predicted proteins | sample ArasoioldDNA_FD_10543 | JGI IMG/M metagenome (IMG submission 10543) | reverse complement strand
CCTCGCGGAGCTCGCGGTTTCGGTACAGTCGTAATTACCGATCGACTTGTGTCTTTGAAATAAGTGCGCGCGACCCGCTGAATGTCTTCTTTCGTCACGCGGTTGTATTTGTCCTCCGCCTCGTTGATGAGATTGGCGTCGCCATAAAACAACGCGTACTGGCCGAGAGAAATCGCACGTCCCAAGGTGCTCTGGAGTTGCTGTGCGCGTTGACGACGAGCCGTCATGCGTACCTTTTCCAACTCCCAGTCCGCTACCGGTTCGTTCTTCAGCCGATCAAGCTCTGCGTAAATCAGCTTTTCAACGTCGGCGAGATTCTTTCCTGGCGGGGCAAGCGCAGCGATTTGAAATAGCGATGGGCCGCGCTTCTCCTGCGCGCCGGCGAAAACCGCGGTGGCGATTTCCTGTTCCTTTACGAGTTTCTGATACAGACGTGATGAATTGCCTGAACCGATGATTCGCCCTAACAGACCCAAAGCATAAAAGTCCGGATTGTCGCCTGCCGGCATTTTGTAAATGATGTCGATTCGCGGCACACGCGCGAACCCGTCTTCGACATTCGCACGGCGTTCCGCCGTCTGCTCGGGCTCAGTCATGTTGGGAACCGGCGGCGCGGGTTGCGAGGGAATGGCTTCGAAATACTTCTTGACCTTCGCGAGCGCTTCGTCGGTTTTGAAGTCACCGACCAGTGTGAGCACCGCGTTGTTCGGCGCATAGTAAGTGCGGAAGAAATCGGTTACGTCCTGAAGCGTCGCCGCGTTCAGATCTTCCATCGACCCAATGGTCGAATGCTTATAGCCAAAATTGTCATAAGCCGTCTCAGTGATCACCTCGAACGTCTTGCCGTAAGGTTGGTTGTCCACGCCGAGCCGGCGTTCTTCCTGCACCGCGTTGCGCTGATTGTCGAGATTGGCCTGGTTGATGACGAGGCTCTTCATGCGATCAGCTTCGAGATATAGGCCCAGGTCGAGTTGATTCGCCGGCAGGGTTTCGAAGTACGTGGTGCGGTCTTCACTGGTAGTGCCGTTCATCGAGCCGCCATTCATGTCGATTAGAATGAAGTGCTCGCCTTTGCCGACATTCTCCGACCCCTGGTACATCATATGTTCGAACAAGTGCGCGAAGCCGGTGCGGCCTTTGCGCTCGTCGCGCGATCCGGCGTTGTAGGTTACGTCAATCGAATAGGTCGGCGCCGAGTGGTCTTCAGACATGATCACGCGCAGCCCGTTCTTCAGCTTGAATTCTTTGAAGGGGATCTTGATCGGCTTGGCCGTTGCCTCGCCTTTGGCTGTCGCGCGCTGAACGACATGCAAAGAGACCGCCGCAACCAGCGACAACACGGCGATTAGTCCGAGAAATCTGTAATGTTTTTTCATAAGCTGGAAACTCCGAAGGAAACTCCTGGTTAGAATCTGAGCGGACAAAACTACGAAATCGGGAATCCGCCCATTGCGCCGGTGGCGTGTGTGCGAAGTGAAAATCTAAACACGTCGCAGGTCACTGTCAAGCGGGCTGAATAACTCCGATTGTGCTGGTGGCTCGGCAACCGGACGATCCTTTTCACCATCAAAACCACGCCTAAATCGACCCTGCATTTAGCGACCGGCAATCCGGTCGCCTATAATGGCGGTACCGGTCGGAGCACAATCCTATGTTGAGAAACCGTCTGCTCTCCGTATTCTCCATCGCGTTTGTTTTGGCGACCTTCGCAGTCGCCGGTCGTGCCCAGCAACCTGCCCCCGCCGGTTCGCGCTACGACATCACGAATTATCGAATTGAGGTGCAGTTGCAGCCCGACGATCACACGTTGCGCGCCGGCGCGGATGTGACTTTCACGCCGCTCGAAGCGACACGTTCCGTGGTTTTCGAGCTGAACGGCTCACTCAAGGTCAATGCTGTCGAGAAGGATGGAAAGGTATTGACTGGAGTCGTGCAAGACCCGGTCGGGTCGGGCGCGTTTGGTCCAAATGTGCGCATCGACCTCGGTGAAGTAGTGCCGGCGAATACTCCGACAACGGTGAGAATTCGTTGGAGCGGAGCTCTGGTTTCTCCGGAAGGCGGGCCGCTGGCAAGCAAGCGACTCGCGTATGTTGGAACTGAAGGTTCCTATCTGATGTACGCCGCACGTTGGTTTCCATTTCATGACTACGCGGCGGACCGAGCGACTGCCGACATCACAGTCATTGTTCCCACCGGAGTTCAGGTAGGTGGCCTCAGTGACGAACCGGTCAATCCGCAAGTCGACAAAACTGGCACGACGCGGTTTCGTTTTGTCACCAGGACGCCGCAGCTGATCGGCAATTTCATCGCCGGTCAGTACATTACAAAGTCTCTGCGCGTCGGCCGCTACGAAATGCAATTCTTCGTAAAGCCCGGCAACGAGAATCGGATTGCGCCGTACGGCGAGCTAATGGGTAAGGCGCTTGAGTTCTACACACATCAATACGGCGCGCCCGCGTTCGGCACGCGCATAATCATCGCGCAGACTGACGACGAAGCTTTCGAAGCGTACTCGGGCCCGGGAATTCTTTTCCTCGCGTCCAAATTTTTCGAAGGACGTTCGACGCCCGAAGATCGTCTGCAACGCGAGATTGCTTATCAGTGGTGGGGACAAACCGTTGGACTGAAATCGTTTGATGACGCTTGGCTTTCGCAGGGGCTGGCGGAATGGAGCTCGTTCGCGTTTCGGCAATCAACTGAGAGTGGTGCGCAGCTTGATGCGTCCCAACGTGAAGAGCAGGAACGCGCGCTGACTTTTGAACAGACCTCGTCGATCGTGCGCGCGCCGGCTTCGCTCGATGACCAATCGGCTGCGTATCAGTCGATCGTCTACTACAAAGGCGCTATGGTTTTCAGCATGCTCAAAGAGACTTTGGGCAGAGACAAGTTCGACGAGCTGATGGCGAAGTTCCTCGAGCAGTTCAGAAACAAAAACGCGTCAATCGATGATTTTGAACGGCTCACATCGAAAGTCGCCGACCGCAACATGCGTTACTTCTTCGCGCAATGGCTGGAAGGCACCGGTGTGCCCGAGTTCAGCGTCGACTATCAAATCATCCGGACGCGCAATGGTAAGTTCCGGACGCGCGGCACGGTTCGGCAGAACTTCGAAAACCTGAATATGCCTGTCGAATTGCAACTTCGCTCGGAAGGTGGCGACGCGCAAACGAAGAAGTTGAATTTTAGCGGCAAGAGCGAGGACTTTGATTTTGAATCGAGCGGCCAGCCCATTGCTGCCGAGGTTGATCCGAACAACAAGATTCTGCGCATGTCTGACGATTTGAAAGTTTCAATCGTGGCGCGTCGCGGCATTGAGTTGTTCAAGGAAGGCCAATATTCCGAAGCGCAGCAGCAGATGGAGTCGGCGCTCAAAATGGATCGCAACAATGCCTGGGTTTATTACAACCTTGGCCTGGTTTACTTCGAACAGAAGAATTGGCAATTGGCGCTCGACAATTTCCAGGCAGCGCTCGATTCCAGCAGCAGCAAGCCGGCCTGGATCGACGCTTGGGCGCACATCAAACGCGGCAATGCATACGATGCGAAGGGCGACCGCAACAAGGCCGTGTTTGAATACAACAAGGCCCTCCAAACCGGCAGTAACTACGACAACGCGCAATCGGTCGCAAAGAAATTTATCGAGACGCCCTTCGATCCGAAGGCGACTGAAGCTGCCCAAGCCACACCTGGTAGTTAGAATTCTCAGCCATCGCTAAATTGATTACGTACGGGCCCGCGTTGCGGGCTCGTTGAGCTTTGACACTCACAAATCTTTAGGCGAAGGTTAGTTCGTCCGAGCTCTCAAGATGAAGTCCCCAAGCCTTTCCGAAGCACGAGAACTCAAACCCGAACAAGCAATCGCGGCGCATAGTCTCGACCGCCATTTATCCGTTTCTGCCGGGCCGGGAGCCGGCAAAACGAAGGTGCTGGTCGAGCGTTATCTTCATATCCTTCGCACGCAGAAGGCTTCGGTAGACAGCATCGTCGCGATTACGTTCACGAATCGCGCGGCAAACGAAATGCGCGAGCGTGTGCGCAACGAAATCGATTCACTGTTGCGCGCGACCTCAGGCGCCGAGCGGCAGCGATGGTTGCGGCACAAACGCGCGCTCGAAGGGGCCGTCATCACGACGATTCACGGATTCTGCTCGCGCGTCCTGCATGAGTTTCCAGTCGAAGCGAACATCGATCCGCAGTTCATGCTGCTCGATGAGCAACAATCGATGCTGATGCTCGAAGCCGTCGTCGATGAAGCGTTGAGCAACGCGATTCATCATGGCAACGACAAGATTGTAAAGTTGGCCCAGGGCATTGGCGGCCGCGGCACGCTCTCAGCTTTGTTGGCCGAACTGTACAGAAGATATCGCGGCGAAGGACTGGCGCTTTCTGAGGTCAAACAGCAAGCCGCGGTGATTCATGCGGCTGTAAATGAGTATGTGGCCACGTTCGCCGAGCTCGATGCGCGGATGAACGCGCTGCTTCAGTCTCGGCAGAGAACGCCGGCATCGCAAAGCAAACAGAGCAACCTGCGCGCTGAATGGCCAGACGTTCGGGCGATTGTTGCCCAGCCCCCTTCCGAACAAACAATCGCGAAGTACTGTCAGGCCATCGAAGACTTACGCGAAATTCGTCCGGCGAAAAACGTCATTCCCCAAATTGTCGCAATTGATGATCTGCTTTGGGGTGACGACACCAACGATCGATTGGCCGGAAGACTTCCGCGTCTGGGCTTCGATCTGCTCGCCAAAGACTATTCGCTCGCGGTTCTCAATCTCATGCAGGACATCGAACGGCGTCTGGATGAAGAAAAGCAACGGCTGTCCGTTCTCGATTTCGACGATCTACAACTGCGCACTTTGAAACTACTCGACGAGCATCCGCAGTTGTTCGCGCGCATCTCCGAACGCTACCACTATTTTCTGGTCGACGAATTTCAGGACACGAACGGGCTTCAACGTGACCTGATGATGACGCTTGGGCTGCGGCGTGGCGCGAATCTTTTCGTCGTTGGGGATCGCAAGCAGTCGATCTACGGGTTTCGCGGCGCCGACGTTGATGTGTTTGGCGAGATGACCGAAGCGATCGAGAAAGCCGGCGGACTTCAACAGCCGCTGCGCGTGAACTTCCGTAGCCAAAAGCCGCTAATCGACACCTTGAATTCTATCTTCCCGAAAATCTTTCGCGCTCCGGCAGAAGTTGCCGCCGAAGAATTGGGGCAGCTTGGTTACGTCGAACATGAAGTCAGCGTCGCGGAACGCGAGGCGCGCGATGAACCGCCTTTGGTTGAGTTCTTGCTCAGCATAGTGCCCGACAATAAGAGCGTAACCGTTGATCCTGACGACGAAGGGGAAACGAGATTCGAAAGCCGTGACCTGCGCCAGCGTGACGCTGCTCAAGTGGTCGAAAGAATCGAGGCGTTGGTTGAAGGCTCTAATTCAACGAGCGTGAACTACGGACAAATAGCGGTGCTATTTCGCGCACTGACTGGCGTAGGGATTTACGAGAGTGCTCTCCGTCGCGCGGGAATTCCTTATCTGACGGTGCAGGGCAAGGGATTTTATCAGCGCGAAGAGGTGACCGATCTGATTCAACTGCTGCGCTTCCTCGATAACTCGACGGACGAAATTGCGCTCACCGCGGTGCTGCGTTCGCCGCTTTGCGGAATCTCCGACAACGCGCTGTTCGCGTTGCGCTCGGCGCCCTTCGCCGGCGAGACCGCTGATGGAAAGAAGCTGCCGCGTCGCAATCTTTGGCAGGCAGTGCGAATGCATCGCGAGATTCAGTTCATTGATGAAGAAGAACACACCGAACTCGATCGCGTGGCCGCTTTCTTGCGCGAGATGCTGGACCGTAGAAGTCGTTACACCGTCGCCGATCTGCTTCGTCATGCCGTGGCGGCGACGGATTTCATGGCGGTGATTGCCGCAAACTATGACGGCGCGCATCGCATTTCGAACGTCGAAAAACTATTCCGTTTGGCTGAAGCGTTCGAGAAATCTGGTCAATTGATTCGTGACTTTGTTCACTACGTCGAGAAGTTTGAAGAAGTTGGCGGCCGCGAAACTGAGGGGCAAATCGACCGAACGGCGAACGTGGTGCGCCTGATGACTATTCATCAGGCGAAGGGGCTTGAGTTTCCGGTTGTCATTATTCCGGATGTGCAGCGCTACAAGTCATCGGAACGCGATAACTCGCTGTTTGTTCTCGATCGGCACAAAGGATTCAGCGTAGCCGTGCCGGACGGCCGTGGGACAGTCGCTCGCGGCGCCGCGTTCGGGCACTTGCGCGAACGCAATCAACAGCGCGAACAATTTGAAAGCATGCGCTTGCTATACGTCGCTGCCACGCGCGCCGAAGACCGATTGATCTTGTCGGGCGCGACAACGGAGAGCGATTTGAAGAATTTGCAAACCACACTGCGTGACCAGTGGCTCGCGTGGCTGTGGCAAGCGCTGGAGTTGGACGAGCATCCTCAGTCGGCCCTGCTGGAGTTCGGCGGTGGGGCCCAGATCGATATGCGTGTGACTCGAGAGATGCGTAGTCGTGACGCAACGACGTCAGCAGTTCTTGCGGCGACAGGCCCATCGATCGACACATCGCAGCCGCTTGAAAAGACTTTCCCGCTAATAAGACCGGTTGAAGTTGAGCGCGGCTCAACACTCCGGCGATTCACCGTGACGCAACTGCTCAATTTTCAACGTTGCGCGCGTCAGTATTACTTTGAGCGTCTGTTGCGCGTGCCTGGCGCCGAGGAGCTGTCGGTGTGGAACGACGCAGAAGCTCCAGAGCCTCCGGCAAATCTGACGGCGACACTCAAGGGCGCCGTCATCCACCGCTTCTGCGAAACATTTTGCGAAGGCGATGATGTGGAAACGCGTTTGCGCGAAAGCTTCGATCACGTGCGCTCGATTCGAATCGCGCAATTGGCCGGAAGGCCTTTGCAGGTTGACGCCGAGGTCGCGGTATCAGATCTCTTGCCGCTCGCACAGAACTACCTGGCCAGCGATGTGTTCCAGCGGGTGCAAAAAGCGGCGCGATTCGACGTTTCAGAGAGTTCGCAATTGGCAATTCAAAATCCGAAATCAGGCCCCGGCTTGTGGAGCGAATTGCGTTTTCGGCTGCGCCGGCCGCTGGGAACTCTCACTGGAACCATCGACAAACTCCTAATCATTCCGGCAACGAAGGGCATCGAGGTTGAAATCATTGATTTCAAGACAAATCGATTTCCGCGCGCCGCTGACAGAGTCAGGGCAAAACGCGCGTTAGCTGAGTCGATTCCTGTTTCGCGAGGCGTCGCGTCTGCGCCGCGCGGCCAAGTTGCTTTTGATTTTGAAACTACGGCCGAATTAACTGCCGTGGTTGAGCCGTCTGCCGATGAATCTATTGGCGAGCAAATTGAAAACGCCGCGAGTGACTACCGCCTGCAAATGCAAGCGTATGCTTTGGCTTTTCGTGAATTACTTCCGCGCGAAGAGCGCATCAATTCTTTGCGCGTGACGCTTCACTTCATTCAACCGAACGTCGAAAAAAGTTTGCCGGCCGGACTGCTCGAGGCCGAAGCTTGCGCTCGCGCGGTAGATGCGGCGATGTCGGAACTCGTGTCGCTCGACGGCACGATTGCCGCGGAAGATTTTCCGACAACTACTAACTCACACTGTCGGACGTGCAGCTTCCTCGATTTCTGTTCGGCCGGACAGGATTGGCGCTTACAGAACCGCGAACGGTAGTGAGCGGGATAAGTTCTCAACTGTTTTCAAAGCACTTGAGCGATCCGCTCACTACCGTTCGCGGTTCTGCGATTTTTCGCCGCGACTCGCCAAACTTCATCTACTTCGCGTATAAAGCTTCGCGCGGAGGTCTCTTCCTTAATGGTTAAGATCACGTCACTCGATAATCAGCAGTTCGACGCCTACCTCGCTTTGCCCGCTGGTGGTTATGGCCCGGGCGTTGTCGTGTTGCAGGAGATCTTCGGCGTCAATCAGTTCATGCGGCAGGTCTGTGAATGGTATGCGGCACATGGATTCGTGGCGATCTGCCCCGATCTGTTTTGGCGGCAAGAGCCGGGCGTTGAATTAACGGACCAGAGCGAGGCTGAATGGCAGAAGGCTTTTCAACTCTACCAGGGGCTCGATGAAGCCAAAGCTGTCGAAGATTCTGCTGCCGCGCTTGAGTTCTTACGCCAACATCCTGCCTGCACCGGTAGCGTCGGCGCGGTGGGATTCTGTTTGGGCGGAAAGCTGGCATGGCTTCTGTCTGTGCGCTACAAACCTGACTGCGCCGTCGGTTATTACGGCGTCGGCATCGAAAAGGCGTTGAATGAGGCAAATGGTTTGGCGTCACCACTGATGCTGCAAATCGCCGGCAAGGATCAGTATTGCCCACCTGAGGCGCAAGAGCAGATTCACGAAACGCTCGATTCAAATTCGCTCGTCACGATTCACGATTATCCTGGGCAGGATCACGCATTCGGGCGTCCCGGCGGCGCACACTACGATGCCGCGGCTGCCGAGGTTGCCAATCTGCGCACGCTTGAGTTTTTTGTGCGCCACCTGGCTGGTGCAGGGTTTGCAAACGCGCAGAAAGTTCTTTCGGACAAGTGGGACGAACATGTGAAGTACGAATTCGCTACTCGCGACACGGAAGACACATTGAGAACGATGGTGCCGGACGCGTACGTCAATCACGTTCCGGTGATGACGGGTGGCGTGGGCCACGATGAGCTGCGCGACTTTTATTCAAAGCGATTCATTCCGCAGATGCCGCCGGACACTTCGATGACGCCGGTCTCGCGCACGATCGGCGTCGATCGCGTCGTCGACGAAATGGTCTTTGAATTTACGCACACGATTAGGATGGATTGGATGTTGCCGGGCGTCGCCCCGACGAACAAGCATGTGAAAGTACCGCTGATCGTCGTGGTGCATTTCCGTGACGGCAAGCTGGCGCACGAACATATTTACTGGGACCAGGCATCGGTGCTGGCCCAGCTTGGATTGCTCGATGCAGAGAAGTTACCAGTGGTGGGAGTTGAAACTGCCGAAAAGGTGCTCGATCCGAAACTGCCGTCGAATGAATTAATGAAACGGTGAATCGTGTCAGAAGCCCGACCGTAAGGGAGGGCAACTCGCATGACTCTGATTTTCAAAGAAACGGATCGCGTAATTTGCCCTCCCTTACGGTCGGGCTTCTGACCCGCTACGCGCACGAATGGAACCGCAAACACCAACAGTAGTCTCGCGCCTCCGCCGCGACCTCGGCACCGTCGAGTCCTATGCCGCGCTGATCGGCATCCTGATTGGCGCCGGCATCTTCAAGGTCACCAGCGACGCGTGGCGTTTGACCGGCCCGAGCGTGATTCTCGGTTATGCAGTATTGATGCCCGCGATCCTCGCTACGTCCGTTCCTTACGCGGCATATATCTCGACGTCACTCGGCAAAGAGCCGGGCGGCGAATACCTGCACCTTTCACGGACTTTCGGGGGATACAAGATCGCCTACATCGGGGCGTGGTTGAAAATAGTTGCTTACATTGGTGCGGGCGCCTACCTCGCGAGCGCGCTGGCGGATTACATTATCGAACTCAGCGGCCGGCGAATCAGCGGCGAATTCGCGCATCAGGCTTTGGCCGTTGGCAGTCTTCTCTTCTTCTATTTGGTGCATGTCGTCGGCGTTCGTTGGTTTGGGCGTCTGCAAGTCGCGATGTGCGCGGTGCTGGGTGTCTCCATTTTTGTTCTGGTCATTCCCGGACTATTCGCGATTCACCCGGGAAACTACTCGCCGTTCATCACGCATGGCGCAAAAGGATTTGCGTTGAGTCTCGCGCCGATCTTTTTTTCTTACGCCGGTTTTGAGTCTCTGGCGCAAACTGCGGGCGAGACAAAAGACAGCACGCGGCGTTTACCCTGGGTATTTCTGAAAGGGGTAACCGCGACCGCGCTGATTTTCATCGCGATGTCGGCGGTCGCATTCGGCGTGTTGCCGGGCGCACGTTTGGGAGCCAGCGCCGCGCCCATGACAGAGGTCGCGTCAGTTTATTTGCCATGGGGGGCGGCTGTGGTCGTCACCCTGGGCGCAATCATGGCGATCACGACCTCACTGAATCCGACACTGATTGTGCCATCACGACTGGCGCTGATCTTTGTTGAAGATGGCCTCGCGCCGAACTGGCTGGGTTTCGTAAGTAGCCGCACTGCAACTCCGATTGTTTCCTTGACCTTGAATCTAATCGCATGTTTGGTCCTGGTGATAAGCAAACAGCTCTCGCTGGCTTTGAACATCGCCGTGTTCGCGCTGGTGATCCTTTATTGCGTGCACAGTCTCGCCTTTCTTCTGCTTCCGCGATCGAATCCAAAGCTTTATGCCGAGATCGGTGTCAATCTCCCGCGGTGGTTAATGATGGTTGCGGCGATGCTGTCAGTTTTATCAATGGGCGTCCTGATTGCGGTGCAAGTGATGCAAGACGTGCAGACGTTGATGACGCAAAGTCTGCGTGAACGGATCGCACAGCATGCGTTGACCAGTTTGGAGCTCGCCGTGCTTTGGTCAACGTTCGCGGCGCTGCTTTATCTGTTCAGCAGATGGATGGGCGGACGTGCGCGGCAACGCGCGAGTGAATCGCAATGAACATCGAAGGACGAACAGTGCTGGTTACAGGCGCCAGCCGTGGCCTCGGCCGAACGCTGTCGCTTGCTTTTGCTGCTGCAGGCGCCCGTCGGGTGTTCGCCGGGGGGCGAAAAGAATCGGATCTCGAGTCGCTCTCGGGCGCTCGCGTTACTCCCATCAAACTCGACGTCACCAGCGATGATGATGTAAATGCCACGCGGCAACTCGGGGCAATCGACATCCTCGTGAACAACGCCGGTGTGGCCAGCTATGGAAATCCGGTTGCGATGAACTTCGACGATGCCATGCGCGAGATGGAAGTGAACTATTTCGGCGCGCTGAAAATGACGCGGGCGCTCGCGCCGGCAATGGTGGAACGCGGTGACGGAATGATCGTGAACGTGGCCACCGCTTTCGCAAAAATCAATTTGCCGTTGGTTGGCACTTACTGCGCCAGCAAAGCGGCGCTGTTGTCGCTGGGTCAGGCTCTGCGCGCTTATTTGAAAGACAGAGGCGTGCATGTGATGACCGTGATGCCGACGACGATCGATACCGATATGGCTAAAGGCGCCGACGTTCCGAAGATGACGACGGAATTTGTCGCCGGTGAAGTTCTGCGTCACATCCGCGAAGAATCAATCGATCCGCCGATCGGGGAAGAAGCAGAACGGATTCTCGAAGGATTGCGCAACGATCCGCTTGCGCTTGAGGAGATGTTGTCGAATCTCCGTGCGTGAAGCTCCTAACGGAGCGGAGGAGTGGTTTTGTTATCAGAATCCCAAATTAATCGCCGCCGTGAAGAGTTTCCCACGCTCACCTCCGGCATTCATCTGTTGAGCCACAGCCTGGGACCGGTCCCGCGCGCGACGCGCGATTCGATGCTCGCGTACTATGACGCGTGGGAGCATCACACGAGCGAGGACGCCTGGGCCAAGAGTTGGTGGGAGATGTCCGCGCACGTCGGCGATCGCATCGCGACGATCCTCGGCGGCGTACGCGACTCAGTTCAGGTTCAACCGAACGCTTCAATTGCCCTCTCGAGCGTCCTGTCCTGTTTTGATTTCACTTCAACTAAGCGCAGCAATATTGTCGCGAGCGCACTCGATTTTCCCTCGATGCGCTACATTCTTGATGCGCAGACACCGATGGGGGCGCGGGTGGAAACCGTTCCGTCGGACGACGGCGTTACGATACCAACCGAACGAATTCTCGCTGCAATCGACGATGGCGCGGCGCTGGTCGCGCTCTCGCACGTGTCGTTTCGCAGTTCATATCGCCTCGATGTTGAGCCGATTGTCGAGCGCGCGCACAAACATGGCGCGCTTGTTTTGCTCGATGTCTATCAGTCGGCCGGCGTGGTTCCGCTAGAGGCCTCGGAGTGGGGAGTCGATTTTCTCATCGGCGGCACGATCAAGTGGCTGTGCGGTGGGCCCGCGTGCGGCTATCTGTACGTGCGGCCGGATTTGCAGGGTCAGCTTCAGCCGAAACTAACGGGTTGGGTCGCACACTCGGCGCCGTTTGATTTTGCACCGCCGCCCATAAGTTATGACAAATCGGTGCGCCGCTTTGCGCAGGGCACGCCGAGCATTCCTGCGCTTTATTCAGTGCTTCCCGGTTTGCAAATCATCGAAGAGGTCGGCGTCGAGAGTTGCCGCGCTGAATCAGAACGCCGGACCGAATGGATGATCGATTTCGCACTGGAACGAGGTTGGAAAGTGAACAGCCCGCGCGAAGTTAATCAGCGCGGCGGCTCAGTAATGATCTATGTTGATGACGGGCCCGGCATGGTGCAGCGCTTGAACGAACGCGGCGTCTTTGTTGATTGCCGCCCCGGCGTCGGCCTGCGCATGTCTCCGCATTTCTTCAATACGGACGAAGAAGTGAAAGAGGCGATGGAGATTTTGGCGGAGGTGATTAAGTCCGGTCAGCTAAGGCCTGGAGTGCAGCCGAGTCCGCGAAGCGGACGACTGAAGGGGCGGTCCAATTAGTTAAGGGTGGATCCTCGAAATGGATTCACGACACATTCCGCGAACATCGCAAGTTTGCGTGGCAGGAAGGCTATGGAGCGTTCGGCGTCAGCCCATCACAAGTTGAGAAAACGATCGCTTATATTCAACGTCAAAAAGAGCATCATCGCCGACGAACCTTCAAAGATGAGTTCATCGATCTGCTCGACAAGCATGGAATTGAATATGATCCACGCTACCTATTCCGGTAATTGCAGCCTTTCCCAGCAGTGAACTGCTGGGCTATTTCCGGTCGTCCGCTGCGCGGACTCAGGGTACGCTCCAT
>AR_comb_assmDRAFT_10845729_pt1 | contig 12895 bp, 12 predicted proteins | sample ArasoioldDNA_FD_10543 | JGI IMG/M metagenome (IMG submission 10543) | reverse complement strand
CTGCATCTTCCTCAGCGCAGAACGCACGGATACCAGTCTGGTTGATGGTGATCGGGGCGGCCACGACCGTGTAACCAACGTTGACGCCACCAGCCACCGTTCCAGCACCAGTCGTGAAGCGATAGCCGCTCTTTCCGCTGCCGGCTGGGTTACCGTTGTTGGCCACAACTGCGTCGACCAGGCAAGCTGTTGCCGAGCTTGAAACGCAAGCGGCGCCCAACGCGCCACCCAGATTCACCAAAGCCGGAGCAAAACCGACTGTAGGATAGGTGGAGTTATACGTAACTTCCGCGGTGTTCACCGTACGGATGGTGGACACGGCAGACGACTCGTTCGCTGCCATACGGGCGCGTAGCAAGTTCGGAATGGCGATGGCTGCGATGATCAGGATGATCGCCACCACGATCAGCAGCTCGATTAGTGAGAAACCACGCTGTTTTTTCATAAGTTAGAAACTTCTCCTCAGGTTCGACTCTTCTCCTCGTGTGCCTGGATTTTCCAGTTCTGGCCAGCCGAACTTACTTCATCAATCTTCGAGGGTGCGGAACGGCGGGGCAAATTACCAAAGCCCGACTGGGCGCGAATCAGGACATTGAGGACAAATCGTTGGTAAGCCGTCCAGGTAGTCCCGCGACACCGTTGAGACAGCGCGAATCCGGGGATCTGGACCACCATGGCAGCAATAAGAATGGCCCTGGAACTTGGGCTCCAGGGCCGAAAGGAGGTTTCGTCGCTATTAGGTTTATTCCACCATAACTGCGGAATGTGGTCGTTGATCCAGCGCAAACAACTTCGTTCTTTCCTTATTTCGCTCTCGCGTCGGCGGTCGTTGTGAACGTGATCGCCGTCTCGGCGTGAATCACGGCTTCTTGCTTGCCGGTTGCCGCTGCGACTCCAGTCCCGGCGCCCGCGCCCACGGCCGTTCCGATCAGAGCGCCCTTACCGCCGCCGGCAATTCCTCCGATGACGGCACCCGCTGCGGCGCCTCCGCCAATCTTCGTTACGTTGCTCTTGGTATGACTCTTGCCTTTTTCGCGAAATGCACTGGTCGAAAGCGCCAAAGTCTTGCCATTGGCCAGCTGAATCGATGTCAGGCGGATCGAGACCTGACCCGGCGCATGCAGTCGCCCACTGGACTCAGCGTAAGTCACCTTGCCGCGCGCCGGCGCTCCAGCCTTGGCGATGGTCTTGCCATCGATCACCACATCTTTCACCAGGTTGGCGCGAAATGATTGTCCGACGTGGGCGGTGCCGGAACTAATTTGCGAATCCGTGCGCACCGTGATGTGAGTTCCGGCCGGCAAGGACTGCGCCGACGCCAACATCCCAACGACGAGCAGAAAAACCAGACACTTCCCGAATGTCCTCAGCATAAGTTCTCCTCAAAAAAGTGGTGAAAAGCGAAACGGTCAGGGGTTGTGGATCAATTTTACGAAGGTTCCCGTCGGACACCCTCATACATTCGCCGTTGCCTCGGTTACGTTGGACCCAGCACTATCGCGTTGACGGACAATGACTTGCCAACGCTTTTCTTCGGATCCCTGGATATAGAAGAGGGTGCGCAGGAACCGCAAGACCAGCGCCCGCTTCGCCCCCCAATTTTTCTTGAGCCGATTTCTCCCGATCTTCCGCGTTAGTGAACAGAGGTCGTTTTCGCAGCTTTCGGAGGACATTCCTATGACGAAGTCTCGGGGGAAGAAGTTCAAGAAGATCGCAGGCTGGAGCCTGAGCGCGCTGGTAACGGGCGTGGCCGTCCTGATGACGGTCACCATCGGCTGGAGACCGGTGTTGGGTGCCAAGTCCCGCCCATTGACGGAGCGGCACTTTGACCGCACGCCGCAACGTTTGGAGCGCGGCAAGTATCTGGTCAATAGCATTGCCCTTTGCTTTGACTGCCACGCCCAGGCCATCAAAGACTTCAAGGATGTAAAACCGGGTGAGGCTCCGATCTTCGCGAAGTTGGGATCAGGCCGAGTGATGTTCGAAGAAGGCAAAGCGCGCCTGGTAGCGCCCAACATCACCCCCGATATGGAGACCGGCGCCGGCTCCTGGACCGACGATCAATTCGCGCGCGCCATCCGCGAAGGCATTGGCCATGACGGCAGAACACTGTTTCCTCTAATGCCTTATCAGGATTTCCACCATATGAGCGATGAGGACTTGGCGTCCGTAATCGTTTACATCCGCTCGCTCGAGCCGGTTCACAACCAGCTGCCCAAGACAGAGGTGCCGTTCCCGCTCTCCCGGCTCATCAAGGCCGCGCCACAACCGGTGACTGCTCCCGTGATGGTGGACTTCCCGGATCCGATCGCCCGCGGGAAATACCTCACGAAGATTGCGCATTGCGAGAATTGCCACACCCCCAGGGACAAGTCGGGGCAGCCACTGCCGGGAATGCAGTTCGCCGGCGGAGAATCGTTCGGACCCAACGTCGTCAGCGCGAACATCACGATGGACCCGAGCGGGATTTCTTACTATGACGAGAAGCTGTTCATCAGTGTGCTGCGGACGGGACACGTCGGCGCTCGAGGCCTGAATGCCCCCATGCCGTGGTGGTTCTTCAAGAACATGAGCGACGACGACATCAAGTCGATCTTCGCGTATCTCCGGACGGTGAAGCCGGTCCATCACCGCGTGGACAATGCCGAAGGCGTCACGGAATGCAGGCAGTGCAAGCAAAAGCACGGCGCTGGCAAAGACAACGGGCCTAATACATAGCTGATCCTTTCCCCTGTCGCGGCGCGCTGGCAACGGCGCGCCTATTTTCTTTTGGACGAGCTTTGCCGGCTAACCTGCATTTTTCATCCCCAATTCGGCTTGACCATTTCTCCGCATTCCTCTAGCTTTTCAGGGCGGGGTGTGCGCACCTGGGGATAACGTCCGCATCTAGACGGGCGTGTCCATGCGCAAGACCAAGGGTCCGATATGGGCGCTCAAGGGGCGATGGGCGTAACGCGGTTGTTGGCGCAGTGGGCAGAGGGGGATCGTCAGGCGATGGAGGAACTGCTCCCTCTCGTCTATGACGAACTCCGGCGGCTGGCCCGATCTTACCTCCAGCGGGAAAATCCCGGACATACCCTGCAAAGCACAGCATTAGTTCACGAGGCTTATTTGCGCCTGGTGGACCAGGATGTGAGCTGGCAGAGCCGGGCTCACTTCTTCGGCATCGCGGCGCAGATGATGCGGCGCATTCTGGTCGACCATGCGCGCGCCAAGCACGCCGAGAAACGTGGAGACGGTGCCTGCCGCGTCACCCTCGACGAAGGGCTTCTCTCCACCGAGAGTTGCGACGTAAATGTGCTGGCACTCGACCGGGCGTTGACCAGGCTGGCGGAATTCGACAGGCAACAGAGTCAGATCGTCGAGTTGCGTTTTTTTGCGGGATTGTCGATCGAGGACACGGCGGAGATCCTCAAGATTTCTCCTGCCACAGTGAAGCGCGACTGGGCGATGGCCAAAGCCTGGCTTCACCGCGAAATGCAGGCTTGACCGCCCTAAACAATTTTTCCATGAAGGCCGAGAACTGGGAGCAAATTCGGCAGGCATTCCACGCGGCAATTGACCTGCCTCCGGAAAAGCGTGGTCCCTATCTGGATCAAGCTTGCCCTGACGCTGCCCTGCGTCAGGAAGTCGAGTCGTTGCTCAATGCCCATCGTGAGGCGGGAGATCGGCTTGATAACGCCTCTCTGAAAGCCACGGCAGACGTTTTTCTTGATTCCTCTGATCCCTGGATCGGAACTTTCATCGGCCCATACCAGGTGATCGCATCAATCGGCAAAGGTGGCATGGGTGCGGTTTATCGGGCGGTTCGCGTCGAGCAGCAATACGTCAAGCAGGTTGCAATCAAACTCCTTCGGCCCGGGCTCGGAGACGATTCCTATCAGCGCCGCTTCATGAATGAGCGCCAGATCATGGCGAGCCTCGATCATCCCAACATCGCTCGCCTCCTGGACATTGGCACGATCAAGGGCTTGCCTTATTACGTCATGGAGTACATCGAGGGCGAGCACATCGATGACTACTGCGACCATCGCCGCCTGACCACTCGCGCGCGCCTTGCCTTGTTTCTGCAGGTCTGCTCGGCGGTGCAATATGCGCATCAACATTTGGTCGTACATCGCGACCTGAAGCCGCAGAACATTCTCATCACGAGCGAGGGCGCACCGAAGCTATTGGATTTCGGCATCGCCAAACCGCTGGACCCTGAAATCTTCCTGCAAACCACGGCCCTCACGGTCGCGAACATGAAACCGATGACGCCGGAGTTCGCCAGCCCGGAGCAGATTCGCGGCGAGCCCATCACCGTCTCCAGCGACGTCTATTCTCTCGGCGTGCTGCTCTATCGTTTGCTGACCGGGCACTCTCCTCACTACACCGAGAGCAAGCAACTTCACGATTTGGTGCGCGTGATTTCTGAATCGGAGCCCGTTCGTCCCAGCCTCGTCATTGATCGTGTTACCGAGGAAACGGATGGCGAAGGGCGCCTGATTCAGTTGTCTCCCGAAGGAGTAAGCCAGGTTCGCGAAGGTCAGGTGGATTCTCTGCGCCACCGCCTCAAAGGCGATCTCGACAACATTCTCTTAAAGGCCTTACGCAAAGAACCGGAACGCCGCTACGGCTCGGTGGAACAGCTTGCGGAAGACATTCACCGCCATCTGGACGGACGGCCTGTTACGGCTCGCAAAGATACCATCCGCTACCGCACCATGAAGTTCGCGCAACGCCATAAGACAGGTGTGGCCGCCGCGGTGTTGGCGGTACTGAGCCTGATTGCCGGCATTGTTGCCACATCGTGGCAGGCCCACATCGCAAAAGTTGAGCGCGCCAAGGCCGAACGCCGCTTCAATGATGTTCGCCACCTCACCAACGCCTTGATCTTCGACATGGAAGGCGCCATCTCCGAACTGCCCAAGTCGACCGCGGCCCGGAAACTCCTTCTCGATAACGCATTGAAATACCTGGACAGTCTTGCGCAGGAATCCAAGGGCAACGTGGAACTCCAGCGCGAGTTAGCGTCCGCCTACAAGAAGCTCGGCGATGTCCAGGGATATCCGTTTCAAGGAAATGTGGGAGACAGCGCTGCCGCTCTCGCCAGCTACCGCAAAGTCGTCCAGATTCGCGAAACTCTGATCACAGAGGATTCGGATGACAAAGACGACCGTCACGCCTTGGCTGAGGGCTACCGTGCGCTGGGCCAAATGCAGATTACGACTGGTGATCTCTCGGGTGCTCTCAGCAGTGCCAACAAGGCCCTGTCGATTATGAAGCCGCTGGCCGACGCATATCCGGGCGAGTTCAAGATGCTCGATGAACTGGAAAACGCGTACGAGCTGGTCGGCGACATTCAAGGCGGAAACGGGGCATCTGCAAATCTGGGCGACCTGCCCGGCGCACTCGCCAATCACACCAAGGCACTCGAGGTTGCGCAACAGGCTTTGCGCCTGTTTCCCGATGACCCAAGCGCGCAGCGTGCCGTCGCCATTTATGAATTGAAGATTGGTGAGGACCAGGTGGAACAAGGGGAGCGTTCCCTCGGCGTTGAGAACTATCGCAAGGGACTGGAGATTTATCAGGCGCTCGCCGCGAAGTCCGATAATCCAAGAATTGCCCGTGACTTGCCACTGATCTACACGCGAATTGGCAACGCTTACCTGATTGAGGGCAAATTTAAGGAAGCCGTCGAAAATTACCGCTCTGCCTTTGAGCTTCAAGAGAAAACGGGCACCGAGGCCGGTAATGCTTTAGCCCGCGTTGATTTTGCGACCACAGAAGCGTTAATGGGCCAGGCCATCGCAGAAGCCGGAGATCGGACCGGTGGATTGACACAGTTGAACCGGGCGATCAATACCATCGAACATGAAGCCGCCCTCGATCCGCTGCATGTTGAGATCAACCGCGCGCTCGGCTTGCTCTACGTGTGGCGCGGTCAGATCTTGACGCGCTCCGGGAATTTGGACAGCGCACTCGCCGACTACCGAAGAACTGCGTCCATCTTTGGCAAGATTGTCGCCTCCGATCCACAAGACACCGACACGGCTATCAACCTGGCTGCCGCCAATACGAAAATTGCGGATACATTACTCTCCATGGGAGATTTGATCGCGGCACTCGACGCCTATCGCAAAGCGATTGCAGTTGCTGAAATCCATGCACATTCTGTGCCGCCGAACGTGCAATCGCAGTACACCCTGGCCGACGCGTACAGCGGAATGGGCAATACGTTCCTGAGCCAGGCTGCCAAGAGCCGCACCTCCGGCAATCGCGCCAAGCAATGGATTGAAGCACGAGACTGGTTTCAAAAAAGCTTTGCGGAATGGAAGCAGATTCGCAACCCGGGAGTGATGAGTCCGGGAGGCTTTGATACGGCAGGCCCAAGTTTTGTCTCGCAAAAAATTGCAGACTGCGACGCCAATCTGAAGGAGCCCGTACCTGCGCAGCCAGCGGAGTGACGGCTGCACAGGGCTTTGCTGCACCGTTCCTTGTGCAATCCCGGTTTGAAGTCAGGCAAGCATCCTTTGGACATTTGCTATGCATCACAAACCATAAGGATCATCCCGTGAGCGCCCGCTTTGTCAATTCGTCGAGATGCTGGCAATGCCTCGCGGTTCTTGTCGGCCTGGTCGTCCTGATGTGGTCGGTGACTCCTCTTGTCGCTGCCGCTGGTCAAGAGGATGGCGAGAGCGTGCCTGTCATTGCTATCGCAAGGACGCGAGTGAGCAGTTCCGTGTCCCGAACCAACGGTACTGATCGCATAGGGACTGCAAGCACGCACACTGCGATCCTGGTTGCAGAAAGCCTCGAAGTAGCACGGAATAGCGCCTCTCCGCGCGTCGTAGGCAGTCGAAGCGTGCTCGATATTTCCTGTTCTTTCCGCTGTTAGCACCCTCCTGTTTGAGCCTCTAACGCGCCCAATCATCACGCATTCTTGCGGCTGACATATTTCCGCCGCGCACCGCGAACTCTGGTGCGCGGGAATCAAAAACAGTCCCGGGCGCCGGCAGATCGATGCTTCGTCAGATCTTCTTGGGCATCCTGCGCACGCTTCGGAACCAATACGTGAATTCAATCGGAGGATGAAATGAAACTCGAAATTCGTGGACAACAGGTTGAGATCACGGACTCAATCCGTGAATACATCGAACGAAGACTCGCTTTCGCGCTCGATCGATTCGCCGAAAAAATTCGAATCGTAAAGCTGAGAGTTCGTGATGTGAACGGCTCCCGGGGCGGAGTCGACAAGCACTGCCAACTCGCCGTTTCCTTGATGTACTCGCCTCTAATCACCGTGGAGAGTCGAGACTCGAGCGTTCACGGCGCGATTGATCGCATCTCCGGCAAGATTCGCAGTCTTCTCGCGCGCCAGTTCGGCCGCAACCGGAAACGTCGACGTGCGGGGAGGCCTGCTCACGAACTGTTCGAAGCGCCCGCATTCTTGACGGAAGGAGGAACCTCGTCATGAAATTGAAGCGAAAGAAAATTCTGCTGGCCGATTGTGACGAAGAAGTCCTGATCGCCCTCGAGAAACAGCTCGAGGATGCAGGCTTCGATACGGCAACCGCCTGGACAGCAAAGCAGGCGCTGAAACTGACCGATTCGCACGCCTTCGACTTGGCCCTGGTGAATGAACATCTGCCGGATGCCAAATGCGAGTTCGTGCTGAAGGCGTTGCAGGAAAAAGGAAAGCGCATCCTCTGCATCGTGATGCATCCGGGCATCCCGCGTGTCGTGGACTTCATCCGATTTAAGGGGCTGGGCGCAAGAGACATTGTCTGTAAACGTCCTTACCGGCAGATCGTCGATCTGGTCAGGGAATGCTTCGTCTTTGATGAAGATGAAAGAGAGGTCCTCGCAGCCTGAATGCAAACTGAAAACTGTGTACCAATCTGTCTTGAGGATTTGGTCAGAGACGTTCACTACGTCCTGGTATGCGGGCGCATTTGGCACGAAACCGCAGACCCGGTTGCAGGCTGGGAACTCATCGCAGCTCTGAACTCCGATGACCTCTACCTGAGAGAGATCGCCAAAGCGATTCTCGTCGAGTGCGGCCTGCCGTCTATGAGACTGCTCGAGAATGCATTTGCGAATGGGAGCGTGACGCCCGACTCGGCAGGGGAGTGTCTCGCGGAAATTTTCCGGGCGCAATCGAAAGAAGTGTGGACCGGTTGGGAGCAGGCCAGCAACTGAAGTTCGCCGGCTCTCCTCAGAAAGAGGATGATGTGAACAACAACTACTGGCAGTTGACGCGTAGACCGCCGTGACGGTCTGATTAGGTGGTGAAGATCACCTTCACCCGGAGATTGAGACAGCGATGAGTGACGATGCAAAAGAGCACGGCCATGAGCTGTGGGCCTTGCGAGAACGGGCGAAGGAACTCAAGTGCATTTACCGCGTGGCCTCTGCGTTGTCGCGGCGGGAAGAACCGCCTCAAGTAGTATTTCGGCGGGTTCTCGAAGCGCTCCCGCGGCCTGGCAGTTTCCGGACGATACGACGGCCCGCATTGAGTATTTCGGTCGCACGCATGCCTTGCCGGATTTCGTGGACACGTCCTGGCGGCTGCGATCACCGATCTCCATCTGGCGGACTTCAGTGGGCGCCATTGAGGTTCACTACAAGCAGCATAAACCGGATGCCTGGGAAGGCCCCTTCCTTCAAGATGAGCGTGAACTGCTCGACAACATCGCGCACCGCATCGGCGAATACCTCGAGTGGAAGCAACGCGAACTCAGTGGGGAGCGGTTGGGAGCCGCGCCCGAGCACTGGCGGTGGCGGCAGCGTTTCGCCGAGCGCATCGCGAGCGCAATGGATCCCGCTCGGTTTGGAGTCCAAGCTGCGTATCTTTTCGGCAGCACCGAATCCGGAGACGCCGACGTGGGAAGCGACATCGATCTGATTGTGGTTTGTGATGGAAATTCAGAGCAGCGGCGGGAACTGCAGACTTGGCTGGAGGGCTGGAGTTTGTGCCTGGCCGAGATCAGCTTTCAGCTCTACGGACTTCCCAGCCATGGTCTGCTTGACGTAAAATTTCTTAATACCGACGAGGCGAATCGGGAAATTCCTTCGTTTGCCCGGGCGGGTAAGACCCTGCAATCGTTACCCGTCGGAACCGCTCTTCATCCCAGTCGTTCCGATGCATGAGCGAGATCAGGCGTGGCAGAAAGCAATGCGCGATGTGGCGCATTGGAGTTGTTTCCACTGGACATTTATCGTTGTGTCCGAATCAATAAACTCTTAATTCGCATCTCAATATTTAAGTGAGACTTTTATATGCCCCCGACTCATGAAAATACGAAGTTCTGCTGGCTCTGTGGGAAAGACATCATCCTGGAACACTGTGTCACCGATGAACACGGCCTGTCCGTCCACAACAGCTGCTACGAAAAGAAGCAGTTGTTAAAGGCCGCATCGCAGCAAGCCGAGATTTGGAAACAAACTCAAACCAGACGCGACGCGGCCTGACCTTCTAGGTTGTGGTTGGACGTCATTTCAAGACGATCTTGGATCGCGCGCGAAAGAGTCGATATCCGGAATACTTGTGTATTTCTCGGAGTCCGGATCCACCCGTTTCTGACGTGATCTCAACTTCCCGCGGTAGTGATAATAACGAAGGTACTTCTTGGATTCGCGTTGGCTCAAACTGAATGTCAGCCGTCAAGCGGTGCAATGAAACTTCAGGAATTGGGAAAAGCAGATCTGTACGTAAACGGACGATCCGAAAATCGGAAGCGTCGACCCAGGCCACGCCCTGAAGAAACATGGGAACAGTTTTACCCTCATAAAGGAATTTCGCAGGCGTCAGGACGGATTCCGGTTTTTGAGCAAAGGCGACAACCAGCGTGCGATGGCCACTCATCTTCTGCTCTCCCAAGTAACGGAACGTGGCTTGCGGACGATTCGGAGTGTAAAAATGGACCCACGAGACGGCGAATCCTTGTGAATTCGGTCGCCGGGATCGCGACGCGGCGAGCGCTTGGCTGGCACGCTCTACAGCCGCCCACGTCGAGGATGGGTCTTTCACTACGTCCTCAGTTTGGAATTTTTCCCCGGTTTTGAGATCCAGGCGAAATTCACTGAGGCCAACGCTATTTCCTTCGAGGCGAGTCAGTATCAAGTAATCGTAGTCATAGCGGGATTCGGCCTCGCCCTGTGGTAACTCAGTTACGGTCTCTCGCGAAATCAGGTTTGGCGTGTTGTGCGCTATCTCTACTGTCTTAGCCCCGACTTTGTCGAGCAGGTCGGAAAGCTTCTGCTGATCCTGAACCGGTTTGAGCCCCCTGAGTTCGGTGACGATCGCCTGAAGCTCCGGAGTTGTACACAACGTAAAGTTGGGGAAATTTACTTCCGTCACGCTGGTTGGTTTCGGCGGCGAACTTGTCTTGGAGGGGACGGCGCTGGAAACAGGATTTTCGCTGGCGGTTGCTGCCGCCGGTGATCCAGTGTCAGTACTCTCAGCATGATTTGTCTGAGAAGAGCCGGCTGAACCTGGAGTAATGCCACCGTTCTTCAACCCTGGCTCGACGAACCGGGTGTCCTCGATTGGCACGTTGACCTGCAATTCGCGCACCGTAGTTACCATCTTCGAATTCGCGAACGCACTTTTGAACTCATGGATAGTTTTGAATGCGACTTTGAAGCCGCCCACGTCGCGATAATCGGAGTAGGTGATGTGCGACCCCATCATGTCGATCCTAAGCAGCAGGTATGTCTCCGCGTCGAAGTAGTAAAACGTAGAACCATGCGACTCTGAATCGTCCACCTTCACCTCCCACGCCATGCGGCCATCAACCTCTTTTTTCTTGCCCAGCCGCATTTTCAGGTGCTCGTCGCGCAAGCCAACTGCGATCAGGTCAAATCCTTGCCCGCACTCGTATTCGTGACCGGGTTTAGGTTTAAATTCAAATCGTTTCAAATGCTGATCAATCATCCACGAGATTTTTCCATCACAACCAGAGAGCGAAATCACACGTTTCTTTTCATCGAGACTCGAACTGAACCTGAAATTTGGACTCTTGAAGTAAAACTCATATGTTCCTTGCTCTCTGCTTTGCGGGGTGAGATCGCCATAGAGTTCACCATGCTCGGCTACCGTCGTGATGGCGGAGAATCGACTTGCACCAATAGCGTCCTTGTACCTGGCAATCACTTGGTCAGCTGTTGTTGGCTCCGACTGAGAAAATGTCAGTGCTCCCGAGAATAGGAACAACGAAATCGAACAAATTGCGGCTGCGAACCATCTTCGACAGTGGATGGTTGCTCCGCCGAAATGTGCAGAGACCGGGCCTTCTTTTGGAACAAAAATGGTCATCCGACAGGGCTCAAGCCAAGCGTAAAATGCGCCGCCATTATATTCGGGATGTCCAGCTTTGAGGTTAGCGCCGAGAGAGAGCGGCCGTAGCTCGTGCTTACATCACTGCGGAATCGCGATGAGTGGCACTTTTGGATAGCAAATTCTTCGCGTAATAGCCCGATTTGGCTGGCATGGAGGATCAGTCCCCAAGCGCCTTTCCTGCAACAATTGCCGCTGCCATCGCGAGCTTGTAGTCCTGATCCCACGGCGGGCCGATAGACTTCCGCAGATCGCGGAAATAAGTATCTAGCTTCTCGACATGTAGCGCCTGGCCCGCTGCAGCGAAAACCGCTTTCGTGTCGTACCAGTGGACGGGCCACCCTCGCTCTTCCGCCGCCGCAGCCAGGGCCTTGCGATACATCACCCAGTCGGCGACGTTCTGCGCGCGGTAGTCCTTGATCCGCTCGGCAATCGTGGGTGGAAGCGGTTGTAACTTGCGCAGGGCGATCCCAAGGATCCGCGGTATCGCCAACGCCACAGCGTCCAGGGCCAGCCCCGAGTGCTTCTCCGCTGACACACGCACGCGCTCAACCAACTTCACCGCTTCGTCAATCGGGAGTCTTTGGCCTTCGCTGTGGTGCGGAATCTTCGGTAGATCATCATCCACCAGATCCACACGGCGGCGGTCGAGGAGCGTGCCATCTGGAGCGACGGTCACGAGCACCGCCCATCCGCCGTGATCCGATATCCCGACGATGCCGCCGTCCTTCGGCATGATGTTCATCTTACTTAACGTGCGACGAGCAAAGGCTCGGCGAATGGCCGCCGCTACTCGGCAACCGCCTCCGTCAGCACGCGCTCATAGTCCATCGGGCAGCCTGAGCCCTGAATCCGCGCTCCCAGGCTTCGAAGTGTGTCCTGCGCCAGAAGGCGGCGATAAGAATTGAACGTGATGACGTGCGCGAACATGCCACCAAAAGTAAAGGTTTCCGGCGGCTCACAGTATTTATCGACGAACGTGTCGGTCCACGTCCCGCGATCGCGCACGCCGCGCAGGATTTTCTGAAACTCGGTGTCGGTTTTCTTGAGCCGGGCGAGCATTGTCGCGGGTGTTTCGCTCGCTGTCGCAGTAGAAGTGACGTCTGGCAATGCACCACCGGTGAGCGCCGCAGTCCAGACTTCCTTGGTCCGCACAATGCGATCCAGCATCTGGCGCAGAGTCTGGTCCGGTGTATCCCAGGGGACGACCTTTACCGGATTCTTCAGCGGACGATCCAGTTGTTCGTCGCTCAACGTGCGGGCGGCTTCGAGCAATTGCTCCGTGTGCCATGAGTCGTGTCCAGCGAAAAGATCAAACAGGTCCATAGATGCTCCTTTAGCAATTTCCACGGGGGCGCCGAAGTGAATCGAGTTCGGCGCCGGCAGGTGATAGTAGGTTTCGCCCATCCGGCGGTAAATGCTTGGCGAGGCACCAAACGCCCGGCGGAACGCTCGGGTAAACGCTTCCAGCGATCCGTAATCTGCGTCTAGCGCGATCTCGGTGACAGCAACGTTCGTTCGCGACAGTCGCCATGCCGCCCGTTCGAGCAGCAGTCGGCGTCTCATTTCTCC
>AR_comb_assmDRAFT_10136413_pt1 | contig 12905 bp, 12 predicted proteins | sample ArasoioldDNA_FD_10543 | JGI IMG/M metagenome (IMG submission 10543) | reverse complement strand
AATGGGCTTACTACTGTTTATGGACATCTTAACAAATTTTTTCCCAGGCTGGACAGTTTTGTAATGGCTGAGCAATGCAAGCAGCAATCATGGGAAATTGAGCTTGCATTAACGAAGGATAAGTTTCCCATAAGGAAAGGGCAATTTATTGCTCACAGCGGAAATACCGGAGCATCGCAGGGGCCGCACGTTCATTTTGAAATACGAAACGCAAAAACCGAAAAATGTATCAACCCATTATTTTTCAATCTGCCGATTCCGGACGAGGTGCCACCGGTGTTCACGAACCTGGCTTTGTTTGACAGGAGCCGCAGTGTATACAACCAGTATCCAGTGCTTTTTTCAGTCAAAAAAACTAAGATCGGTTACGTCCCTGCAAAGGATACACTTATCAAAACAGGGTTTTCAAAATTAAGTTTCGCGATCGGCGCTTATGACTGTGTAAGTGGATCCACAAACCAAAATGGGATTTATAGCGCAATCATTCTTTTTGATGCAGAGCCGCTGGCTAAATTTGAACTCGACAGCATGGACTATAACGAAACGGATTATGTAAATGCACATATTGATTACCCTTATCGCTATAATACGGGCTCTTACCTTCAGCAACTTTTTAAACTTCCCGGTGATAAAGGAGTGGCCTATAAGCTAAGAAATAATGAAGGCATCATTCAGTTAAATGACACCAATGTGCATGAAGTAAAAATAGAAATCAACGATGTTAAGCAAAATACGTCAACCTTGCAATTTAAAATTCAACGCGTCGATAGTATTGCTTCTTCAACAAATCATACGATGCAAAACGTATTTGCCCCAAACTACGTCAATGTTTTTGAACAACCGGATTTTGAAATATATCTCAAAGAGGGTTGCTTGTATGACACCATTCAAACGGACTTTTCCCGGTTCGTGGAAACAGCTCCAAATGCGGTGTCACCAGTATTCCGATTTTGTAACGCTTCCATCCCCGTTCATGGGGAAATAAATGTACGCATCAAGCCCAACATTACTGTGAGTGATGAATTGAAGAATAAGGTTGTCATTAAGAGGACCGATGGAAGAACGACAAACTATCGCAAAGCTCAATGGCAAAAAGGCCCGGTGACTATCGGGTGGCTCGCCGCGAGTTTTAGTGATTTTGGATCATACCAGGCGCTTATTGATAATGTCTTCCCGACCATCAATGAATTGGGCTCAGCCGACACAATTGACCTAAGTCGCTCAAAGAATATCGTTTGTTATCCAAAGGACAACACAGGGGTAAAAACTTTCACAGCAGAATTAGACGGCCAATGGCTTATGTTTACCAATGATAAAGGTTCTCCATGGATTTATACCTTTGATGCACGATGCCCATACGGAGTTCATCAATTGAAAATAAGAATAGAGGATATAGTGGGAAATGTAACCGAAAGAGAATGGCGGTTTAAACGTTATCCGTACGCGCCCCCGAAAAAGAAATCATCCTCCAAGAAGACAAGTGGCAAAACTAGGTCGGGTAAGAAGAAGTAAGTATTCGTTAATAATGGTTTAATCATATAGTTCATGATTTCATTACAAGAAGGCGATAAAGCTCCTGCGTTTTCAGGTAAAGATCAGGACGGTAACAAAATCTCTTTGTCAGATTATAAAGGCACCAAACTTGTTCTCTACTTCTACCCCGAGGCAGACACACCGACCTGCACTATCGAATCGTGCAACCTGCGAGATAATTATGGCTTATTGAAAAAAAAGGGATTTGAAGTGCTAGGGGTAAGCCCTGACGATCAAAAAAAGCAAAAAAAATTCGAGATAAAATACAAATTGCCTTTCCCACTGATTGCAGACACTTCACATGATATTCTTGAAAAATATGGAGTGTGGGATCAAAAAAAATTATTTGGTCACGAATACATGGGTGTATTGCGAACAACTTTCGTAATTGACGAAAGAGGCGTCATAGTGAAAATTTTCACCCGTCCTAAAAACAAGGCCCACGCAGAGGAAATAATTTCTGCTATGAAAAAATAACTCCGGCTGTTAGCACGCAACGATGGTTGGGCAACCTTTCGTTTTCGTTATGCGTTGTGTTAAAGACTTTAAAAACTGATAAACTTCTAGTTATGAAAGCAAAGCTTATGCTCGTATGCTGCTTCCTTACGTTGAAATTAGTAGCACAAAATGATACAACGAAAGCGGTTGATACTTCGGTTGTTGACATAACAAATGAAATCGCCAACAGAAATAAATGGGCGGGCGACGAATCGGAATTAAAAGTTTTTTACGGGCAGCGTTTAATCAATGCCAATACGGTGGAAGTGCTCAGAAAAGGAGTTATGGAATTTAAGGTGATCCATAATTTTGGTGATATCGCCGGTGATAACGGGGGCATCGACCATTTTTATGGCCTTGATAATGCCGCTGATATAAAAATCGCTTTTCAAGTCGGGCTGGGCAATAAGCTGAACATTGTTGCGGCCAGAACGAGAGGCGATCAAAGTTCAGTCGGCGATAATGAACTTAGAGTGGGCCCTGTCCAACAACTATGGGAACTCGGATTAAAATATCAGTTTTTAAAGCAACAGAAGAATGATCCAAAACATCCATTCTCGTTGACCGTGTATGCTAACGCAGTAGTTTCATCAATGGATACAGTAGGGAAAGAAGTGTATAAAGAGAGGGATTTTCAAGATTTCTCCGATCGTATGACCGAACTTGTGCAGGTCATGATCGCCCGGAGGTTTGGCAACTTTAGCGTGGAACTTATTCCGTCCTATGTTCACACCAACTATGTAGTATCTGAAGAGGACCAAGAAGATCTTTTTGCCCTTGGCGCCGGGGTCCGGATACCCATCACTAAGAAACTCTTTTTGATCGCCGATTATTTTCACACGTTCCGCTCGCAAGAGGGTATAGATTATTTTAAGACTCATAACATCCACTACTACGATGCTTTCGGAATCGGCGTCGAAATTCTTACTCAGGGACATGTTTTTCATATGAATTTCACCAACTCAACAAACATTTTGGAAAACCGTTTTATTCCACGCACTTACACATCCTGGAGCAATGGGCAATATCGTTGGGGTTTTACTATCTCCAGGAACTTTATTGTGTTTAGAGACAAGAAGAAAGCGAAATAAACCTAATATGAGTTAATGAAATAACTGTTATCAGTTTTTAAAGGATCCATTCGATTTCGCCAAACTCAAATCTTTCTTCAATAATGTGCTCAGTTATAAGCTGACCGGTTTGGGTTACTCCTTTGACAGTAGTTCTAAAAACCCGGTTGTCCTTTTTTAATTGGACCACTTTACCTTTTTTATACAGCAGGATATTATATTGGCTGAGGACGAAACCAGGACCTTCTTTCATTAATTTTTTGTAAAAAAAATCGACGGCGCGACAGAGCTCCTTAGCCAATTTTAGCACATCAAAATCTTGCCCGATGATCTGCTTTAATGAAACCGGATTCGTTAAATGGGAAGAAAATTGTGTTTGATTGATGTTAATACCTATTCCAACAACAGCCCATTCCCAAGTCGCCGCAGCCAAGCCCTGTCCCCTGATTACGTTTTCAATTAAGATACCTCCAAGTTTTTTGTCTCTCCAATACAGATCATTGGGCCATTTAATAGCCAGTTCATTTCCAACATATTTGTTAAGAAAATTGTGGCTAGCTACGGCAATACAGGCGCTCAGGTAAAATTGTTGAAAGGGTTGTAAAGGGCCTGGATTTAATGCTATACTTAATATAACATTTGCTTCCTTTTGGGTGGCCCACGATTTGCTTCGTTGTCCTTTGCCGGCTGTTTGCTCATGAGCAAAATAACAGGTTCCAGGCTGTGCCAGATTAGCATGTATTTGAGCAAGGGCATAGTTATTGGTGCTGTCAACAGTTTGCAGCTCGATAAATGGAATTCCTAGAGATTGGGCATCAGTAGGGAGTGGCAATTAATTAGTATTTTTGACAAAGATAAATGAGCAGCGATCGGAAGTTTGAGTGCGACGCTCCAAGACAGTTTTCAAGGTCATTGGGTCTTTAACCATTAATTCCAGCCTCAGAGCTTGGACGGTAAAATAAAAGAACGGGATGTTCGTCTCAAATAAAATACACGCCGCAAAAAGATTCGTTAACCTGTCTGCCAATAAGCAGGCAAAAAATTATTTGATTATTGGAACAACTTGCATTACTCACCACCCGTAAAAAGAAAAGTGCTACGCGGCTAACAAAGAGTTCAAAAATCATTAAAACTATAATCCAGGCAATTCAACAAAAAAAAGGAGAGAACATTATTTCGCTTGACCTGCGCAAAATACCTGAAGCTGTAGCGGATTATTTTATAATCTGTGAGGCTGGAAATCAACCGCAGATAAGAGCGATTTCTGATTTCGTAGAAGAGCAGGTGAAAAAGAGATGTACTGAAATTCCATACAGACACGAAGGCATGAAAAACCTTCAATGGGTGCTTATCGATTATATAAATGTAGTGGTGCATATTATGTTGGCTGAGACAAGGAAGTTTTATAAACTGGAAGAGATGTGGAGCGATGCCGCTGCGGAAGGGCATTCTGACGAAATCCGCACGGCGAAATGATTTAGAAAACCAGTTTGTTAAATATTTGACTATTCAAAACAATTTTTGGCAAAAACGCTTATTTAGCAGAAGTAAGAAACTATGTCACAAGAACCATATAACAAAAACGAACGATCAAATTTGCCGCGTTTTAATAACCGTCCAGGTGATGACAACAACACTCCCCGCAAGGGACCCCGTTTCAGTATTTACTGGATTTATGCGATCATTTTTGCTGTCTTAATCGGTTTTCAGATTTACAGCCCTTTTTCCAGCAGTACCGCCAAAACAACTCCGAATGAATTCAAGCGAATGATCCTCCAGGGTGACGTGAAAAAATACACGATTGTTTCCAACCGGAACGTCGTCAGGGTTTTTTTGACGCCATCCGGAATTGACAAATACAGAAGTAAACTAAAGACAAATATCGGGGGCAAGATCAGTGAAGAGGGACCTCATTTCTACTTTAGATATTCAGGCGATTTCGAAAAACAGATGGCTGATTTTTTTGTTCAGAGTAACATTCCATTCAACAACCAGGTGTATTATGACGTGGAGCAGGAAAGAGATTGGTTTGGCGGCGCTTTGCAGTTTTTACTGCCGCTACTTTTGTTTATCGCACTTTGGGTATTGCTGATGCGTAAAATGGGTGGTAGTGCCGGTGGCGGTGGCGGCCCCGGTGGTATTTTCAATATTGGTAAATCAAGAGCAACTCTATTTGATAAAGGCACCAAGGTAAACATCACTTTTGCCGATGTAGCCGGTTTGGACGAGGCAAAGGTCGAGGTGATGGAGATAGTTGATTTTTTGAAAAACCCTAAAAAATATACTGCGCTTGGTGGAAAGATTCCTAAGGGGGCATTGCTGATTGGACCACCCGGAACAGGCAAGACTTTGCTTGCCAAGGCCATGGCTGGCGAGGCACAGGTTCCTTTCTTTAGCATGAGCGGATCCGATTTCGTTGAGTTATTTGTGGGCGTAGGCGCCAGTCGCGTCCGCGACCTTTTTAAGCAAGCGAGAGAAAAAGCTCCTTGCATAATCTTCATTGATGAGATAGATGCCATTGGCCGCGCAAGAGGTAAAAATGTGATGATGAGTAATGATGAGCGTGAAAGCACATTGAATCAGTTGCTAGTAGAAATGGATGGCTTCGGGACAGACACCGGCATTATTGTGCTGGCCGCAACAAACCGTCCTGATGTATTGGATACCGCTTTACTTCGTCCGGGGCGCTTTGATAGGCAGATATCAATTGATAAACCGGACCTAAAAGGTCGTGAGGCAATTTTTAAAGTACATTTAAAGCCAATCAAAATTTCAAAAAGCCTTGATATACATAAACTGGCTGAACAGACTCCGGGATTTGCAGGGGCGGACATTGCCAATGTGTGTAATGAGGCCGCATTGATCGCTGCGCGAAAGGGAAAGGATGCTGTAGAGATGGAAGATTTCCAGGATGCGGTGGACCGGGTGATCGGCGGCCTGGAAAAAAAGAGTAAGATTATTTTACCCGAGGAGAAAAAAATTATTGCTTACCATGAGGCCGGCCATGCTGTTTGCGGTTGGTATCTTGAGCATGCATACCCTTTACTAAAGGTTACCATTGTGCCGCGAGGCACAGCAGCTTTGGGGTATGCCCAATACACTCCTAAAGAACAATACTTATATAATACTGACCAGCTACTGGACCAGGTTTGTATGACACTTGGTGGCCGCGCCAGTGAAGAACTTTTCTTTCATAAGATTTCTACGGGGGCACAAAATGACCTTCAGCAGATCACGAGAATTGCCTACGCCATGGTTACTGTGTATGGAATGAATGAAAAGGTGGGTAATGTAAGCTTTTATGATCCCCAGCAGGAGAACGCATTCACAAAGCCCTATTCTGAGGAAACCCAGCGACTGATCGATGAGGAAGTTCGTAAGCTGATTGATGAAGCTTATGAAAGAACAAAGGCTTTGTTGAGAGAAAAAATGCCGCAGGTCGAAAAGTTGGCAGAAGCTTTGCTTGAAAGAGAAGTATTATTCCAGAGTGATGTAGAGGCTTTAATTGGAAAAAGACCTTATGAAGAAAAGAAAGCACTTGAAGTCGAACATGAAGTTTCAGAAGGTGTCCCTCCCTATGACAGTGATGTTACCAATAAGTCATTACACTAAGCATTGAGCTGATGAATATTTCTCTTTCAAAAGAAAACATTTTAAAAAAAATACGAGAGGCGTTGACTGATTCAACGCCTCTTCCTTTTCCGCAAAGTGAAGGAAATAATTCAATATTTCAACCGACACAACAGGAGCTGGAAATTGAATTTGCGGAGCAGTTCACCAAGCTCCAGGGAAAATTTATTTTCTGCCTCAATCACCAGGAACTGGCATTTCAATTAAATAGTCTTGTGAGAAAACAAGCATGGCAAAAGATCTATTGCAGAGAAGAGGCTTTGATACACTTAATCGACTCGCAACTATCGGGATTACTCACAAATGATCTGCCTGGCTGTGATATGTCTATTACAAGCTGCGAGGCACTGGTGGCAAGGACCGGAAGCATGGTGATGAGTGCCGCTCAATCAAGCGGCCGAACAGTGAGCGTATATGCGCCTATTCACATTTGTATTGCTTACACAAGACAACTGGTGTTTGATGTAAAGGATGCCCTGGAGCTAGTAAAACATAAATACACTGACCGATTACCTTCCCTGATAACTTTTGCCACGGGTCCAAGCCGAACCGCGGATATTGAAAAGACTCTTGTGGTCGGCGTCCACGGGCCCAAAGAAGTATATTGCTTTTTGATTGACGAATAATATTTTCTCTTAGTACTTTTACTGAATGAATAGTGGAGGTGTTTATCAATTATTTGTGTATGGCTCATTGCGAAGCGGTTTTAAGAGTCCCGCCTATGAGTATATCAGCCGCTTTTTTTCCTTTGTGGGTGATGCCCGGGTCAAAGGAAAACTATTTGATTTAGGAACTTATCCCGCGGGCGTTCCGTCAAACGATGAAAGTTTTATAATTGGCGAACTGTATGCTATTAAGCAGGAGCCCGAATTCGCATGGGCTATTGGACAGCTCGATGATTATGAAGGAGTGACCATTGAACCTGACGAAGTACAATTATACAAACGCGAATTGGTTGATGTGTATTCCGACAATCGTGTTGCCAAGGCATGGATATATTGGTATAGCAGAAGTGTCGAAGGCAAACCATTGATTGAATCAGGAGATCTGGTTCAATACCTCCAGCAAAAGACATAACTGAGTGCAAATCCCACCCGACAAAAAAATTTACTTCTTCTCCGACTTTCATCTGGGCGCACCGGATTATAAAAGCAGTCTTGAAAGAGAAAAGGTTATTGTACAATTTCTGAGCGAGATAAGACATGATGCCGCTGAAATATTTATTGTCGGCGACATTTTCGATTTCTGGTACGAGTACAGAAAGGTCGTTCCTAAAGGACACGTACGACTGTTGGGCAAACTTGCAGAAATTACAGATGCCGGAATTATGATCCATTTTTTTGTTGGCAATCATGACATGTGGATGAAAAATTATTTCCAACAGGAGCTTAACATTCCCGTATATTTCGAGCCAAAAGATTTTGAGTGGAATGGAAAAACGTTTCATATTGGCCACGGTGATGGTCTGGGACCGGGCGATCACAGGTATAAATTCATAAAGAAAGTCTTCAGAAACAGGTTTAGTCAATGGCTGTTCGGAATTTTCCCTCCGTACATGGGCATGGGTCTCGCCAATTTTTTAAGTCGACGTAGCCGGGCACAAACAGGGGCAAGTGAAGAAATTTTTCTCGGTGAAGACAGGGAATGGCTCATCATTTACAGCAAGGATCTGCTAACCAGAAAAAACTTTGATTTTTTTGTGTTTGGTCATAGACACTTGCCGGTGGATTTTCGTCTAAATAATGGCAGCCGCTATATCAACTTAGGCGACTGGATTCGGTATTATACGTATGCGGTTTTTGATGGCCGGAACCTGGAACTAAAATCTTACAAAAGAAAAGATGACAAAATCATAAGAAATTAATGCAGAGAATCATTTACATACTCCTCCTGTTGGCGGGCATGCCCATTCCATTCCACGCTCAGCAAAGCACACCATATAAACTAATAGCTACCATTAAAGGCGATGTGGTGGATTTCGCCCTCGACAATCTCGATAATGTTTATGTGCTAACAAGCACCGATCAGTTAAAAAAATACAACGCCAATGGTGATTCGGTAGCCGTTTTTAATTATGTAAAGAAATTTGGCAAAGTTTCAGCCATTGATGCCTCCAACCCGCTTAAGATATTGCTTTATTACAAAAACTTTTCTACCATCGTTGTCCTTGACCGTTTGTTCGCCGTGCGAAATATTATTGACCTGCGGAAGCTTAACATTTTCCAGGTAAATACGATCAGCCGGTCTTATGACAATAATATCTGGCTTTACGACGAAACGGACAACAAACTGAAAAAGATAGATGATGAGGGAAAGACATTACTGGAAACTGCGGACTTCCGCCTTCTGTTTGATAACGCTCCCCATGTTAAAAATATCTATGACCAGGATGGATTTGTGTATCTATACGACCCGTTTCAAAGCGTCTTTGTATTTGATTATTATGGTGCTCTTCGAAATAAAATTCTTATCAGTGGGTGGGATGATTTTAAAGTAGCGGGTAAATATATTTTCGGAATCAACAACGATACGTTGCATCGTTACGAAATAAACAGTTTTCGCGTTGACGAAGAAAAATTACCAGGTATTCTAAATAACGCTTCTAAAGTTGATTTTACTTCCGCCCGTTTGTATGCTCTGAAAAATGACCTGCTTGAAATATATAACCTTCGATAAGGAAGGTCAAATGCAGATTGCTTTAATTTTATTCAAAATTTCGTGGACTAATGAATGAGTTTCTTCACCGGCTTTACTTTGACAATGAGTTAAGAGATTATCTCATTTCATTTAGCATCATTCTGTTCATAGTTCTGCTAAACCGTATCATTTCAAAATATTTTGCAGGCTTAATCTTCTCATTGGTAAAGCGGATTTGGAGCAACGTAGATAAGAAAGCATTCATTGATCTAGTTATTCACCCGCTGGGGATGTTCCTGGTTGTGTTCGTTTCCCTAGCTGCTTTACACAAACTCAAATTTCCCGGGCAGTGGGATATAGAAATATATCGCTACACACTGAAAGATATCTTTCACGCGATAGGAACTACCGTCCTGATCATATCGTTTGTCGGCTTGTTGCTCCGCATGATTGATTTCGTTGCCACTATTCTTGAGAAAAAGGCGGCCATTACGGAAGATCAGAGCGATAACCAACTCATCGTATTCTTTAAAGATTTTTTCAAAGTTCTCCTCGGAATCTGCGGTATATTAATGATCCTGCATTTTGCATTTAACCTCCATATCGGGAACCTGCTAACTGGGCTCAGCATTGTCGGAGCAGCCATTGCACTATCCCTTAGGGAAAGCCTGGAAAATCTAATTGCTTCCTTTGTTATTTTTTTCGATAAACCTTTTACCACTGGCGACCTTGTGAAGGTTCAGAATTTCACCGGCACTGTTGAAAAAATTGGTCTTAGAAGCACCCGCATACGCACCGATCAGAAAACGTTTGTTACGGTGCCCAACAAACAGATGGTGGATAGCATTTTGGATAATTTGTCATTGCGCACGCAACGCAAGGGTGAGCTAAAACTTGAAATTGATCTAAACACGCCTACTCAGAAGCTGCAGGAACTTATAAGCGGAATAAAGCCCATCCTGAACAAAAAAGAAATTGAAAGTTCTTCCGTTTTCTTGGACACCATTTCACCAAGCGCCTTTGTTGTGAATGGCGAATATTTCACGGCTCCAGTAACTCAGAGTGAATTTAATTCGATCAAAGAGAGAATCAATCTTTCTGTATTACAACTGATGGAAACGCAGGAAATTCAGATCGCAGGAGCTAATAGAGAGATTCGTATTATTGAGCAGGAATGGAAGCGATGATTTCACCCAGTTCCCTATCGAACATCCCATATTTTCCATACTCCACCACCCGGCCCACTTCTTTTCCATTATTCATTACGATAATGGTAGGCACATTAATTACATTCATTGCTTCGGTAAGATGGCTGAGCGTTTTTTTACTTCGGTCTACGCCAATTAACGTAACCCGATCCTGCGGAAAACCTGCAGCGTCAAGAAGTGAATAGAATTTGGGAATAACAAATTTCGAATCACTACACCATGTCCCCATGAATGTAATGAATTGAATGTTGGTGTTTTTCTTAAGTTCAGCAACGGCCTGAGATTGAGGAGTGTATCCTTTCAAGTTCTCAACCCACCACGCAAAAGCGGTGTCGTTTTCTACTTCGCCTCTTGAAATAATCCCTTTCAGGACCTTATTCCCCTTATCATCCCTCGAAATCTCAGCCTGGGATTGAGCAAAAACTGAGCCACTAACAAGAAAAACACCCGTGATTATGATCAATATTTTGTACATAAAATAAAAAAGATCAAGGTCTCCAAAGGAGTCCTCTCGGACAAAAATAAGACCGCTGTTTGGATGAAAATATTTTCTCATGTTAAAGTTGGCCGGAAACCTGCATGGATCACATTCCCTTGGGTTCTCGATCCATCTCCAGAACGCGCTATGCGAATTTCTAATTTCAGACTATAAACTGGCTTTTAACTCGAGAAAGAAACTCTTAATTTTTTCCAGCGACTGGATCATTGCAAATTTTTCTTCTGCCTTTTTGGAGTTTTTCAGATATTCCTTTGCTCCCTCGAGCGTGAATTTACGGCGCCGGAGGAGATCATGAATCAATACCAGATTTTTTACGTCAATGGGCCTGAAGAAACGATCGCCCTTTCTATTTTTCCGGGGTTGCAAAATATCAAATTCCGTTTCCCAATATCGAATCAAGGACTGGTTCACGCGGAACCATTTTGACACTTCACCAATAGAATAATACTGTTTTTGAAAGAGAATTTCGTCGGGAGGTATTTGAACGAGATCAGCATTAATATCAATTTCCTTCAATGATGGGCGACCTCGCTTTGAAGTGGATTTCTTTTCCTGCTGATTGGCCGCGCCAGGTTGCACGCCACTCACTACAGATAGTGGTGATTGAACGTCCGTGTCCACAGTCATCGTTTCCTGTTGGTCTTGCTGCCCTTCTTTACCCGAGCCAGCAAATTCCATGGCTATTTGCGCGAGCTTTGATCCCATAATTGTTGAATAAAGATACGAACGCATAAGAGTGCGACGCAACGAAAGTTGAATATTGTGGAAAAGTTGGGCTCATAAAAAAATATTTAATTATTCGTGGCCTCGTCTGGCTTAAAAGAGATTGCTTGAAAGCCATCCATCTCCAAGCTCGGGAAATTAATCAAGACTTTGATTCGAGGCTGCAGCTCTCTTCAAAAGAAGATCATACTGCTCTGGCGAAAGATCGTTGTAAAAGAAATAAACGGGATCGATTTTCTGTCCATTCTTATGAACCTCGTAATGACAATGAGGTCCGGTTGATTTTCCTGTACTCCCGATCCATCCAATTACTTCGCCCCGGTTCACTTGCTCGCCCGGCCTCACCTTCACTCTCACCATATGGCCATATAGCGTTTCATAACCATAACCATGATTGATGACCACGTGATTGCCATAACCATCACCGGTATTACCTGCGATGGTTACCCGGCCATTTGCCGTAGCGTAGATGGGCGTTCCCTGGGGTGCAGCAAAGTCCAGCCCGGCATGAAATTTTACAGTTTTGTAAATCGGATCAATCCGGCGTCCAAAGCCAGAAGCAATTCGATTAAGTTCTTTATTGTTCACCGGCTGAATAGCCGGTGTTGCTGCCAGCAATTTTTCCTTATTCTTCAACAGTCCATTGATCTCGCTATACGAATTTTTTTGTGCGGCAACATTATGTGTGAGATTATTTAGTGAGCCGATGATGGAATTAAGCAGATCCTTGTCGCGCATTCCTTCCACTCTGGCAACTTCCTCCTGCTGTGCCAGCGCCCTCGCTCTTGCACTATCGGGAATGGGATTGGCTTCAAAAATAGCCCTGTAGACCTCATTGTCCCTTTTTACTAATTCAGAAACCTGTTGTTGTGCCGCCTTTAACCGGTCATTGAGTTCTGTGTATTTATCCTGCAAACGCTCATTTTCCATTTGCATCAGTTTTTCGTTGGGTGACCCAACAAACCGAAAAGCAAAAAACGAGATGATGGCGGCGGTTACAAATGCTGCAGCTATGAAACCAAAAACGCGCAGAAGTTTTACTCGCAAAGGAGTTTCCAGTTTTTCATACCGGAGGCTATTGGTGTTATAATAATACTTGATCTTCTT
>AR_comb_assmDRAFT_10126146_pt1 | contig 12906 bp, 11 predicted proteins | sample ArasoioldDNA_FD_10543 | JGI IMG/M metagenome (IMG submission 10543) | reverse complement strand
GACCGACCTTCACGGCTTGCAAGGCATGCGTGTAATCATAAATATTCTCGATCGTTTTCCCCGCTAGCTGGACAATGACGTCGCCGGCTTCCAGGCCGGCCTGGGCCGCTGGGCCGCCTTTGGCTACCCCGTTCAGTTTTACCCCCGTGATCCCGGCGGTATCGCCGTATTCGGGGATAGTGCCAAGATAGGCTCGCAGGTTCGCCCGGCTGGCTGAGCCAGTAGGTTTCTCCTGGGCAATATAGTCAGGAACAGTTGGCCGCATCACCAGGGTACGGGTGAGTGTTGCCAGCAACTGGGCGATACCGGCGGCGCCTTCATTGTTGATGCGATCTGCGGTGTCGCGGGGAGTGTGGTAGTCGGCATGGGCTCCGGTAAAAGCGCTGAGGATCGGCACGCCCCTGAGATAAAACGACGTCGCGTCGGTGGGCAAGTAGCTGTCCGGCTGCATGACGATCGGTAAGCCCACCGCCACATTGCCACGCTCGATTGCTGCTGGCCACACCGAACTCGACCCCACGCCTTGCAGATAGATATGCGTAGTCAGGCGACCGATCATATCGAAGTTGAGATATGCAGCAATAGAGGGTGTGAGGGGCGCAGACGCCTGGCCGTTATGCCGAAACGTGCGCACGAAATAGCCAGAGCCCAACAGGCCCAATTCCTCGCCCGACCAGGCGGCAAAGAGCACATCACGTTGTCCTGCAAGCTGGCCGCGCGTGTGCAGCTCGACCAGATACTGGGCAATTTCCAGCATGCCGGCGACACCCGAGGCATTGTCATCGGCGCCGGGATGCACCTGCCCTTGCTCGTCGGCGCGGGCGCGGGAGTTGACGCTGGCCCCGTGGCCGAGATGGTCGATATGCGCCCCCAGTACCACCAGGCTCTCCGCCGGCTGCGCCGCCACGGGCAAACGCGCCAGTACATTGCGTCCGGTGCGGCGTTCCTGCTGCAACCCGATGACGGCTGTGAGGGTGACGTCTGGGAGCGGCACGCCGGGCACTGGTGCACCGCTGTCAAGCGTGTCCTGGAGACCGGGCAGCGTCTTGCCAGCGCTGCGCAAGAGCCCATCGGCTACATCGTCCGTGATGGACAGGGCGCCGATGCTGGTGCCAGCCAGGGCGGTATCGAACGTCAGCGGCACAAGCTGCTGTTTGACCTGGCTGTTGGGACCACTCACCAGAAGAATGCCACGGGCGCCGTGATCGCGCGCCAGCATCGTTTTGTATGAGAGGCTGGCATACGCGGCCAGGTGCTGGCGGTATTCCGGGGTAATGTTTTCTGGCATATAGCGCAACATCACTACCCATTTGTCGGTGACATCCAGGTTGGAGTAGGAGTCATAGGCTGGGAATTGGCCCGTAGCCGGGGCGACAATGCCGTAACCGGCAAATATCACGCCCGCGGCATCAATAGTACCAGTGCGCGAGAAAGCCAGGGGTCGCCAATCGCTATCGACGGTCAAGGTGCGGTCGCCCTGTGTCGTGTGCACCGTCAGCACATTGGTGGCATCCAGGGAGAGTCCAGCCGTAAACGGAAAGGTCTGAAAAAATGTACCGTTATCGCCGGCCGGCTGTAAGCCCAGGGCGCCAAACACCTTGGCCACGTAGTCCGTGGCCAGGCGCTCACCGTCACTGCCGGTGAGCCGCCCGCCCAGCGCCTCTGAGGCCAGGTAGCTGATGTGCAACCGGATGTCGGCCGGGGTGATGGCGGCAGTCGTCTGCCGTAGGTCCGGGATGGACGGCGGCAGCGCCTGTAGGGACGTGGCCGGAGGTGACGCTGCGCCCGGAAGTCCCAGCAGCGCTCGCGCCTCGGCATCGTTCCAGTCGGCCATGAAGAGCTGCGCCGTATGGTCCGGGGTACGGGTACTCGTCCAGGCCAGATGCTGCCCATCCGGGCTAAAGACGGGGAGACCATCGAAGCCATCGGTATGGGTCACGCGCACGGGCTCGTGCTGCCCGGCGCTGTCGACCATGTAGAGTTCAAAATTGCCCATGCCCTGGGCGTTATTGGTAAAGATAATATATGCCCCCAACGGGTGAAAATACGGTGCCCAGGACATCACACCCAGGTGCGTGATCTGGCGCTGCTGCGAGCCATCGAGGTTCATGGTCCAGACTTCGGCTGTAGCTCCATCTGGTGCAAAGTGTCGCCAGACGATCTGGTGGCCATCCGGGCTGAAGAACGGCCCCCCGTCATAACCGGGAGCCTGGGTCAGACGCTGCACCTGTGTGCCATCGGCGCGCATGCGGTAAATGTCGATGAAGAAAGACGGATCGCGTGCCAGGATAGCCTGTTCGGCCTCAGAGAGCGGTTCGGTGTAGGCATGGCGGTTGGAGGCAAAAACGATCCAGGTGCCGTCTGGCGACCACGAGCCTTCGGCATCGTAGCCAGGGGCCTGGGTCAGATTTTTGAGATGTCCGCCCTGACTATCGGCCTCAAAGATATCGTAGTGCTCGTCAAAATCCCAGGCGTACCGACGCGCCTGCCCACTGGCGCGTTGTGCCAGTTCTTCCTGTTGTTTGGCCTTTGCCTGGGCATCGGCATGGGTGGACGCGAAGAGTACCTTATCGGCCTGTGGATGGATCCAGGCACAGGTAGTCTTGCCGATGCCGGGTGACACACGCGTGGTGTCACCGGTCTCCAGATCCAGCAGATAAATTTGATAAAAGGGATTGTCAGGTTCGCGTTCACTTTGAAAAATCATACGCTTGCCGTCGGCGCTAAAATAGCCCTCACCAGCGCGCCGTCCGGCAAAGGTGATCTGGTGTGTCTTGGTCAGCAAGCGTGCTTCGTTGTCCGGCTCGGCTGGGGTCATACCAGGGTGTGTCAGCCAGACAGTGGTGCAGACAAGCATGACGAGCAGGATTCGCCCAAAATGCGTCATCACGACAACTCTCCTGTAGGGATAGTGCCTCCCAGGGCTGTAGGGGTGGTCATAAATTTTGGTAATGTTTTAGCGACAACTCTCCATTTGACAACGCCAGCACATTGCTTCATATACTCTACAAAGATCTCCGCCTGGACACCACTCGCAATCAGGGCTACATACTCGGATACAAGGTTTTACCCCCCTTTGGCAAAGGGGGTAGGGGGATTTAAGGGAGGAACGAAGGCGCAAAATTCTATCCAGGTACATTAGGAGAAGGTATGCACAGGAGGCAGGGAGACCGCAGGCAGAGTGGAACCGCATCGTTGCGCCCGGCGTGGTGGCTGGCGCTGCTGCTGGTTGGCACCACCACTGTTGGGGCCTGGCTAGCAGTCGGAACCGGGAGGGCAGCGGCGCAGCAGAAGGCCGCCCCAGTCACTGTCGCCATCCAAGTCCTCTCGTTTGTCCCGCAGGACATTGCTGTTCCCGCCGGTACACGCGTCGCCTGGGTCAACGATGGCGGCCGGCATCAGATCGTCGCAGACGACGGCTCTTTTCAGTCGCCACAGCTCATCTCTGCGCAGCAGAAGTTTGTATATCAGTTTCGTCGTCCGGGCGTGTTTCCCTACCACTGCTTCTTCCATGGTGGTGCGGGTGGTAAGGGGATGGCTGGAGTCGTCACGGTCGTAGAGCGCACCCCGTAGGATGGCGTAGGCAACCCTATCTGGATATTCGTCTAAGGAGGGATACTGTGATCACCCATTTTGACAGCAGCTTTGCCGGACACATTGATATAGACAACGTCGGGTATCGTGGCACGCCCGTTAACGACCGCTGGTTCTCGAACGAGGAGCTGATCACTGTCTTTGATAAAGCCGAAGCCATCGCCAAAACGCTGGATCGGCTGGGGTATGATCGCTTCTGGATGGCGGAGCACCATTTCCAGCCGGAGGGCTATGAGTGCATCCCCAATCTCCTGATGTACGCCGTGCACCTCGCCCATGTGACCGAGCGCATTAAGATTGGTTGTGGCTTCAACATTACGCCGATGTGGCACCCGCTGCGACTCGCCGAAGACTATGCGGTGGCCGATATTCTCACCGGTGGGCGCGTGATCTTCGGCGTGGGCCGCGGCTATCATACGCGTGAGGTGGAGACCTTTGGAGCCCCACTGCTTGACCAGCCCGCCAACCGGGAGCTGTTCGAAGAGCAGGTCGATATTATCTTCAAGGCGTTCAACAACGAGTCGTTCTCGCACCAGGGCACGTATTATACTCTGCCACCCCGGGTGCCGTATCGGGGCTATGAACTCACCGAACTGACGCTGGTCCCACGTCCGTTGCGGCAACCGGTGGAGTGCTGGCAGCCCATTCAAAGTGCTACTGCGCGAGCTCTGGATTTCATGGCGAAGTACGGCATCAAAGGCGTCATTGGCGGTGGCTCGGCAGACGGCGGGGCCCTGCCACGGGTGATCCACGCCTACCGCGATGCCCTGGCGCGCACCGGACGCGAGACCGCACTTGGTACGGACCTGAGCATCGGTTTCCACTTCTACATGGCCAAGACGCAAGAACAGGGCATGCGGGAAGCCGCTGGGTTCTTTGAAGAGAATCTCAAGATGTTTGGACCCTTACGCCTGGTACGCGCCTTGACCGACCAGCAAATCGAGGCGATGGCCGATCCCACCAAGGCTCCTTATGCCGGACTGCCCACCATTGAGGGTGCGGTCAAGGGTGGAGCTTTTCTGTGCGGGCCAGCCGAGCAGATCATCGAGCAGATCATGAAGCTGGAGGAGGCCTATCCTGGCCTGGAGCGCATTAATGTGGCCCATCCGGTCGGGACGCCGCAAAGTATCATTCTGGAACAGCTCCAGCAGTTTGCGGAAGAAGTCATGCCGGCCTTCACCAATCGCGTCACAGAAACGGTGGTAGGAGACTGACAGGAATAGGGAGTAGGGAGGGGGGAGTAGGGAGTAGGGGTTCCTATTCCCTATGCCCTATGCCCCATTCCCTATAACCTTATCCAGGGAGGAGACATGGCAGAACAGCCTTGGCTGCCAGCGACATGGGACAGACAGGCAGATGTGGTGGTGGTCGGCTTCGGGGCGGCGGGCGCCGCGACAGCCATCACTGCGTACGAGGCAGGCGCACAGGTGATCCTGCTGGAAAAGGCGCCCTATGGACACGAAGGCGGCAACACACGCGTGGCCGGCCAGGGCTATCTCAACACGTCCTCGGTCGAGAAAGCCATCAGCTATCTGCACGCGCTGTGCGGGCCCTACCGCGTGCCAGACCCCATGGTACGAGTGTGGGCGGAGGAAATGAGCCAGAACAATGCCTGGGTCGAGAGCATCGGAGGCGACCCGCAGGAGCATCAGCATCAGCCCGTTGGCATCGAGTTTCCCGAACTCCCCGGGTCAGAGTGTGTGCACAAGTTCCACCATGGACCTGTCGTGGGGTTTTCGCACACCTGGGAGATGCTGGCGCGGGCTGTCAGGGAAAGAGCAATTGAGATTCTGTATGCGACCCCTGGGAAGGAGCTCATCCAGCACGGGGTGACGAAAGACATCTTCGGCGTCAGGGCGGAACGGCATGGCAAACCCTTTTACATCGCGGCGAGTAGAGCGGTGGTCTTGACCTGTGGGGGCTTCGAGAATAACCAGGAGATGATCCGCAACTACCTGCCGAGTTTGCCGTACTGCTATACGTCGGGATCACCGTATAACGAAGGGGACGGCGTGACCATGGCGATGGCCGTAGGTGCGGACCTGTGGCACATGAATAACTTCGCCGGCCCGTCGATGGCGCTGAAGGTCCCGGAATTTCGGACCACCTTTTCGATGGTGGGGCTACACTTCGCCAAAGAGCCGCCTGGCGGGATGATCGTCGTTGGCCCGGACGGCAAGCGGTTTGCGAACGAAAAGTACAAGACCTCGCATGGGAAGGTCAAAAGTGCTGGGCGCTGGACCCCTCTTTCCACACCCTGCCCAATGTTCATGATCTGCGATCACACGCTGTTCGCCTCAGGTCCGCTCTACGAGAAAGAGCCACGCTCCGGGTGGACTCCAATGGTCGAGCGCTATGACTGGAGCGCCGACAATGGGGCCGAGCTGGCGCAGGGCTGGATCAAGACAGCCGAGACGATCACGACCCTGGCGCAAACCATGGGACTGTCCCCAGCGGTGCTGGAGGAGACCGTCAGGCGCTGGAATGCGCACTGCCGCGCGGGAGCGGATGCTGACTTTGGCAGGACCAAGATGCTGTCCCCCATCCAGAAAGCACCCTTCTATGCGGTTGAGCTCTCGCCCTCGATGCTCAACACGCAGGGCGGCCCCAGACGCAATGCCAGGGCCCAGATCGTGCGACCTGATGGCAGGCCGATACCGCGGCTCTACAGTGCGGGTGAACTCGGGTCAATATATAGCTACCTGTACCAGGGCACCGGGAACATTGGGGAATGTTTGGCCTTCGGCCGCATTGCGGGACGCAACGCCGCCGCGGAGCAGCCCTGGCGTTAACCACTGAGATTGGTGCGCCTTAACGTTCCTGTTTAAGGCCCTCGTGGGAGTGCAGGAGACGCGGGCCATGCATGAAGCCGCACACAAAGCTATCGCGGATATCGAGGCAGGTCGTCCGGTGGTCTGTACCATGGAGGAATACTATGCCATAGTCCGCATGGCGCTCCAGCGCTATGCCGTGGCCCAGGCGGCCCAGGGTAATCCAGAGATTGTGGCGCGAGTTACCGGGGAGATCACGCGCCTGGATACGGCCCAGGCGGCAGGCAGGTGGCCTGGGGCCTATCGCTCACGCTGGGAACGGCTGTTGGTGTGGGTAGGGCGACGGTATGCGACCCGTTTCCTGGGACGGCGCTACTACCGGCGTGCGCATGGGGTCTCGTCCCCATCGGCATAGGGAGGATGGGCGATGACCTTTGAGGAGATTCTCGACCAGGCGATCGCCATGCTGCGGCGGCGCGGTCGCCTGACCTACGGGACTCTCAAGCGGCAGTTCCAGCTCGATGACGCGGCCCTGGAAGATTTAAAGAATGAACTCATTGAGGGCCAACGCCTGGCGCTCGATGAGCGCGGCAATGTCCTGGTGTGGACTGGTGCCGAGGTTGCCCCTCCCCACCCGGCCGTTTTCCCAACCAGCAGCCAGGACCGTACCCCACTCGCCTACACGCCTTCCTACCTGGCCGAAAAAATTCTCACCTCGCGCAGTGCCCTCGAAGGCGAGCGCAAGCAGGTCACCGTGCTGTTTGCGGATCTCAAGGGCTCGATGGAACTCCTGGCCGAGCGCGACCCGGAGGAGGCCCGGCAGCTCCTCGACCCCGTCCTGCACCGCATGATGGAGGCGGTGCATCGCTATGAAGGCACCGTCAACCAGGTCATGGGCGATGGCATCATGGCGCTCTTTGGCGCCCCGCTCGCCCATGAGGACCACGCCGTGCGCGCCTGCTATGCGGCCCTGGCCATGCAAGAGGCGCTCAGAGCATACGCCGACCAGGTCCGCCAGTCCCGCCAGGTCGAGATCCAGATCCGGGTGGGGCTCAATTCAGGTGAAGTGGTGGTCCGTGCGATCGGCAACGATTTACATATGGATTACTCAGCCATCGGGCAGACGACGCATCTGGCGGCCCGCATGGAACAGCTTGCCACACCTGGGAGCATCCTGCTGACGATGGAGACCCTCCGGTTCACTGAGGAGATGGTCCAGGTCAAACCGCTTGGTCCGACGCCCGTCAGGGGGCTGCGACACCCTCTGGAGGTCTTTGAGCTGGTGGGTGCCGGGTCCCCGCGGACACGCCTCCAGGCCTTCGCCGTGCAGACGCTCACGCGCTTCGTGGGGCGCCAAGCGGAATTCGAGGCTCTGCGACAGGCACACGCGCTCGCCGGTGCGGGCCACGGTCAGCTCGTGGCCGTCATGGGGGAACCCGGGGTGGGGAAGACCCGCCTCTTTTATGAGTTCCTGTGCGCCCCGTGGACCCAGGGCTGGCTCCTGCTCGAAAGCCACGCAGCTTCCTATAGCCAGGCGATCCCCTATCACCCCGTCCGTGAGCTCCTCAAAGCCTACTTTCAGCTAGGGGCCCGTGATGACGCGGGGCAGATGCGCGCGCGCATTACTGACAAGCTGCGTACCCTGGCTCCCGCTCTCGCACCGACCATGCCTGCCGTGCTCGCGCTCTTAGATATCCCGGTCGACGACCGCACGTGGCAAGCCCTCGATCCGTCGCAACGACGCCAGCGGACCCTCGACGCACTCAAGCGGCTCCTGGTGCGCGAGAGTCAGGTCCAGCCCGTGCTGCTGGTCTGCGAAAACCTCCACTGGATCGATACCGAGACCCAAGCGTTCCTCGAGAGCCTCGTCGACAGCCTGCCGACCGTGCGCCTCCTCCTCCTCGTGAACTATCGCCCGGAGTATCACCATCCGTGGGGGAGGAAGACTTATTATACCCAGCTGAGGATCGATCCTTTACCTTCGACCAGTGCTGTGGGACTCCTGACAGCGCTCCTGGGAGACGATCGCACCCTTGAGCCGCTCCAGCGTGTGCTGATCGAGCGCACGGAAGGCAACCCGTTCTTCCTGGAGGAGAGTGTTCAGACCCTGGTGGAGAGCCAGGTCTTGGTGGGTGAGTTGGGGGCCTATCGCCTGGCACAGACACCCGTGCCCATGCAGGTGCCCGCGACAGTTCAGGCGGTTCTCGCTGCCCGGATAGACCGGCTCCCTGCCGCAGAGAAGACGCTCTTGCAGACGGCGGCGGTTATCGGCAAGGACGTCCCCTTCGCGCTGCTGCAGGCCCTCACCGCGCTCTCGGAGGAGATGCTGCGTGGGGCGCTCACCCATTTGCAGACTGCGGAGTTTCTCTACGAGGCGAGCCTCTTTCCGGAGCTCGAATACACGTTTAAGCACGCGCTCACGCAGGAAGTCGCCTACGGCAGCCTGCTCTCTGAGCAACGGCGTGCCCTCCATGCCCATATTGTGGACGCCATCGAGACGCTCTACGCCGACCGCCTCACCAGCCAGATTGAACGGCTCGCGTACCACGCCTTTCAGGGAGCAGCGTGGGAGAAGGCGATTGCCTATTTTCGTCAGGCCGGCGCTAAGGCAGCGACCCATTCGTCGTACCGGGAAGCGGTGACGTGCTACGAGCAGGCACTCCTGGCCTTGAAACGACTCCCGGAGACGCCTACGACATTGCAACAAGCCTTCGATCTGCGGCTCGAACTCCGACCGTGGCTCGTCCCCCTCGCGGACTACCATCGGGTCCTGAGTAATCTGCGTGAGGCGGAAGCCATTGCTGCAGAGCTGGGAGACCGCCGACGGCTCGGTCTGGTGTGCGCCTACATGACGGACTACTTCCGCTTGACGGGCAACAGCGAGCAGGCAGTCGCCTGCGGTGAGCGGATACACGTCTTTGCCACGGAGCTGGAGGACTTCTCCCTCCAGGTCTTGGCCAACATGTTGCTGGGCCATGCGTGCCACGCCGTGGGAGACTATCGCCGGGCGGTCGAGTTGCTCAGGCGCAATGTCGCATTGCTCAGAGGGGACCTGATCCGTGAGCGCTTTGGTTCTGCAGGTCTACCCTCGGTGCTCTCCCGGAGCTTTGTGATCTTTTCGCTGGTCGATCTGGGGGAGTTTGACGAGGCGCTGGCCATTGGGGACGAAGCCACGCAGATCGCCGAGGACGCGGATACCGCGCATGGTCAGGTCCTGGTCGCACATGGGCTTGGTCTGGTGTATCTCTACAAAGGCGACTTCGATCGTGCTATTCCACTGCTCGAACAGACCTTGCGCCGTTGCCAGGTCGGGCACATTCCCCTTGGCACGCGCCTGCTCGCCTCGACGCTGGGCTACGCCTATGCGCTTTACGGGCAGAGCACCGATGCCGTGCCGCTTCTCGAACAGGCGGTGCAGCAGACTGAGGCGCTCAAAGTCTTCTTCAGGTATGCCCTCTGGCTGGCCTGGCTGGGAGAGGCGTATCTGCTCGACGGTCGCACGGACACTGCGCGTGCACTCGCCGAACGGGCGGTTGAGCACGCCAGGACCTATAAGGAACTGGGACACCAGGCATACGCGCTGCGGCTCCTCGGCGAGATTGCTGCGCATGGGGAGGCCACTGAGATGGAGAAGGCTGAGACGGCTTATCAGCAGGCCCTCACCCTGGCCGACGAGCTCGGCATGCGTCCGCTCCAGGCGCACTGCCACCGTGACCTCGGCACTCTCTACGCCAAGATGGGACGGCAGGAGCAAGCCCGCGCCGAGCTGTCCACCGCCATCGAGATGTACCGCGCCATGGACATGACCTTCTGGCTACCCCAGGCGCAGGCGGCGCTGGCACAGATGGAGGGGTAATCATGACGTGTGCTACCCTACTGGCACGGCTCTGCGAGCGGATCCAATGCCAGAGCCATCTGCCGTATGGAGTGCTCACACAACGCTTGGCCCCTGGCATACAGGGGGAGGGGGGTCAGAGAGCAAAGCAGCTCTGCCAGTTGTACTATAATCTCATGGCGCTGAAGTGTCTGTAGCTGCTCCTGCATGTGAGAATGCTGAAGGAGACCGCGATGTTAGTGCAGTACATCCGAGCCGCCTTACGCCACGCCAGGTATGAAATACTAGCTGACGACGGTTCATTTTACGGCGAGATTCCGGAATGTAACGGCGTATATGTCAACGCTACAACGCTCGAAGACTGCCGTGAGCAATTGGCAGAGGTGCTCGAGGAGTGGGTGTTTTTTCGTGTCCATCAACACCTTCCCTTACCTGTGATTGATGGCATTGAGTTGACCATCAAGGAAGTTGCGTAGTGCCTCGATTCGGGCCAATCAAGCGACAGGACTTGATTCGCTATTTGCGGCGCGTGGGATTTGCCGGACCGTATTCCGGTGGGAGGCATCAGTTCATGGTCAGCGGGGAACTCACCATCTGGATACCGAATCCGCATCAGGGAGACATTGGCAGAGAGCTGCTCAGCCGGATATTGCGCCAGGCTCACATCAGTCGGGAGGCGTGGGAAGAGCTGTAATGATGTTCTACGGCGTCGCTACATCCGTGCAGAAGCGGAAAGGCTGGTCGAGTATGCCGCAAAGATCGTCCGGTTCTGTGAAGGTCTTCTACCCACCCTGGAGCCGTGAGGCACTCCTGGTGCGGCTGCGTGAGGGTGTGGCCGCTCTGCGTGAGGTGTTGCCACTCGTTCGCGTGGTGCTCTTTGGCTCTTATGCCAGGGGCAGACAGACGGTCGCCAGCGACATCGATCTGCTGGTGGTCTATGCCGGAGCGGTGCGCGGCGATGCCTATGCGCTCGTCAGGCGCACACTCGACCTGCGGCGCCTGGAACCCCACGTGTACGCAGAAGAGGAATATGCGCAGGTAAGAGAAACGCTGGAACGCATGGTACAAGATGGTATCACTGTGTACAGTGCTGGCTCTAAGGAGCACACGCCATGCCAGTCCGTCTCGACAAACCCTGGATACCGCTGACGCCAGAACACATTGCGCGGTTGTCCGGGCACCTCGGTGTCTATCAGCTCGCCGATGACGCCGGTGAGATCGTTTACATTGGCGTGGCGGGTGGGCGCTCGCCGTTCGGCCTCAAGGGCGCGCTCACCGAAGCACTGCACGCACCGCCTGCCGGGGCGACGCAGTTTCGCTGCGAAGTGACCATGGCGTATCACACGCGGTATCTTGAACTCCTCCAGGCGTATCGCTACGATCATGGCCATCTGCCTGTGGGCAACGTCGATGTTGACGAAAGACACCTCGGTCATCTCCACCTTGGCTGAGTTGTTGTCGTCGCACGCGCACGAGAGGAACTCCCATGGATCTCGCCCTGTCCGAAGAACAGAAAATGATCGTTGAGATGGTGCGTCAGTTCGTCCGCGAGGAGATCGTGCCCCTGGAGGAACACCTCGATCCTGATGCTGACGAACTGCCCTCGGAGGACTACGACCGCCTGGTAGCACAAACCAAGGCCATGGGGCTGTATGGCCTGGACACCCCACCCGAGTTTGGCGGACCAGATATCGATCTGGTGACGCGCTGCCTCATCGCCATTGAGTGCAGCCAGCACCGCGCTGGCCTCTATGCCCCCTGCTACAATGTCTTCGGCGGCGCCCGGCAGGCACAGCTCTTCGAGGCCACGGAGGCCCAAAAAGCCAGGTATCTCTATCCCATGCTGCGGGGCGAAAAGAAAGTTTTTTTTGGATTATCGGAGCCGTCAGGCGGCAGCGACCCGGCACGCGCCATCCAGACGCGGGCGGTCCGGGATGGTGATGAGTGGGTGTTGAATGGGACCAAGCTGTGGATTAGCGGAGCGGACCGCGCTGACTATGGCCTCATCTTTGCGCGCACGGGGCCTGATAAGGGTCGGGCCGGCGTCACCTGCTTCATTGTGGAAACTGCCTGGCCGGGCTTTCAGGTGCGCCGCATTGTGCACACACTACGCTCGGCCAAATACGCTACAGAAATTCACCTGGAGGATTTGCGCGTCCCACACGAGAATATCCTGGGCACCGTCGGGGGCGGCTTTGCCATTGCCAACGCTCGGCTGGCGCGCCAGCGCATCCCCTATGCCGCGGAATGTCTCGGCGTCGCCATCAAGGCGCATGAGATGGCGGTGGCGTATGCCAAAATCCGCGAGACCTTCGGCGCGCCGCTAGCCTCACGACAGGGCATTCAGTGGATGCTCGTCGACAACGAGATCGATATTCGCACCGCCCGCTTACTCATACTGGATGCGGCGGCCAAGGCCGAGCGCGGCGAACCGTTCCGCACCGAATCGGCTATGGCGAAACTGGTCGCGGCCGAGGCCAGCGGTCGGGTAGTCGACCGCTCGATGCAGATCCACGGCGGCCTGGGGGTGGCTAAGGACCTGCCCCTCGAACGCTGGTATCGCGAGATCCGCATCCGGCGCATCGGCGAGGGGCCGAGCGAGGTGCAGAAGCACATTATTGCCCGCGACATTCTCGGCGCTGGCCTGCGTTGAGCCGGCTTTGCACCAAAAGTCCGGTTAGAGAAATGACTCGTTGGTCAATGAGA
>AR_comb_assmDRAFT_10210964_pt1 | contig 12909 bp, 8 predicted proteins | sample ArasoioldDNA_FD_10543 | JGI IMG/M metagenome (IMG submission 10543) | reverse complement strand
GGGCACGGCGAAGATGAACATCATCGTCGTGCCGTGCATCGTGAAGAGCTGGTTGTACAGATCGGGCCCGACGAGATCGTTGTCGGGAAACGCGAGTTGCGCGCGCATCACCGCGGCGAGAATTCCGCCCGCGATGAAGAACACGAAGGCGGTCACGATGAAGCGCCGGCCGGTGCGCTTGTGGTCGTTGGTCCGCAGCCAGCCGAGCAACCCGCGCTTGTCGCGCCACGTCTGCTCGAGCACCAGCGCCGCCGCCGAGCCCCAGCCTTCGCCGTCGAGCACGCGCTCCGTACTCACTCGAGCATCCCGAGATACGCGTTGAGCGCGGTGAGATCGTCGGGCGCGAAGCTCTCCGCGGGCATGTGCGCGCCGGGCTTGAACCGCTGCGGATCGAGGATCCAGGCCGCACGCAGGCTCGGCGTGTTGGCGAGCGTGCCGGCCGCGAGCGTCATGCGGCTCGCGACGTGCGTGAGATCGGGAGCGCGGCGCGCCTGCGCCGTCGTGCCGCCGATCGCATGGCACATCGCACAACTGCGGCTCACGAACACCTCATGCCCGCGGCGCTGCGCGTCGGTGACCGGCGCTGGCGCCGGCGTTCGCTGTCGCTCGGCCCAGCGCGCGTAATCGTCGGGCGCGTCGGCGATCACGTAGATCGCCATTCGCGCATGTTGATAGCCGCAGAACTCCGCGCACTGGCCGCGATAGATGCCCGGGCGGTCGGCGCGGAACGCGATGGTCGTCGGGCGTCCCGGTATCAGGTCCTTCTTGCCGTGCAGGCTCGGCACCCAGAAACTGTGGATGACGTCGGCGCCGGCGAGGCTCACCACCACCGGCCGCCCGACCGGCACATGCAGCTCGTTTGCCGTCGAAAAGATGCGCGAGGGCTCGGGATCGTCGTAGCGCGCGTCCCACCACCAATCGTAAGCGGTGAGCTCGATGTGCAGCGCATCGGCGAGCGGCATCTGCGCGAGCGCGCGATCGGTGAACACGCTCGCGCCGAGCAGCACCAGCAGCAGCACGGTCGACACGCCGACGGCGATCCACACCACGCGTGCGATCTTCGGCTCGCCATGCCACAGCGACGTCACGTCGGGCGCGGTGTCGGCGCCCGCGCGCGGCGCGCGCTTCAGCGCGATCGCGAGCGCGACCATGACGGCGACGAAAACCAGCGTGCAGATCGCGAGCAGCCACTGCCACAGATGTGCGATCGCCTGCGCCTGCGCACCGGCGGGCATCTGCACGTCGTGCAACGCCTCGATCACCGCGACCCCGGCGTCGACTGCACCGGCATCTGCTGCTCGACCATGCTTTCCGGCTTGCCGGCGTGCATGCTGTCGGAGCGATTCGGCGCCGCGGTGCTCGAGGCAAGCCCGCTCATCGAGCGCACGTAGGCGACGATCTCCCACACCTCGTTGTCGGGAATGTGGCCGCCGAACGACGGCATGCCGTTCGGGCGTCCCTCGACGATCGTCGCGTAGATGTTCGCCGGCTCGCTGCCGTAGATCCACGTGTCATCCATCAGCGGCGGTCCCTTGTCGCCGCCGCCGTTCGCGTGGCAGCCGTTGCAGTTGTACCAGCCGAAGAGCCGCTTGCCCTCCGCGAGCGCGTACGCGTTCACTTCGTAATGCGACGCGATCGTCGACGTCGTGTCGGCAGCGCTCGGCTGGACTTGCGAGAGACGCACCGGCGGCGGCGTGATCCGGCTGCCGACCGGAGGCTCGAAGCGGCGCGCCTCACGCTCGCACGACGTCACGGCGAGCATCGTCAATACCGCGAAAAGCGGCGCCCATCGCGTCATGGTGTGCGCCCCGCGCTTGCGGCTGTCGCCGCTTCGCTGCCCCCGGAGGGAACTGGATTCGCGCCTCGGGTCGGCCGTTCGGTGCTCATGGGAACCCCGCGAGCTCGGACTCCGGCTGCACGCGCGTCACCGCGTAGTCGCGCAGCACCGCGTCGATCCGCGGCCGCAGCCGTGCAAGCGCGCCGTTCAAGGCCTGCTGCAACGCGATGTCGCCGGGTCGCACGCCCATCGCGATCGCGAATTCCAGTGACGGGTCGCCCGGCGCGGCCGCGATCGGCACGACCGCATACGCGAGACCACGCTGCGCGATGAAGTAGCCGGGCTGCGGCGACCACACGATCGCCACGTCGAGCGACCCGTCGGCGAGCGCGTCGATCATGCGCGCAGCCGACGGCCGCTCGCCCATCACGGGAAAGCCCACGACGTTCGCGACGATGCCGCGGCGCGCGAGCGCTTGCCCGGCGGGCGTAGCGATGGCGTCGATGCCGACGACCTGCACGCCGATGCGCGAACGCCGAAGCCGCGGATCGTCGAAGCTCGTTAGCCCGGGCAAGCGCGCTGCCGCATACACGAATGCGTATGCGCTGCGGTAGTACGCATCGGTCGCGAGCACGTCGGGCGCCGCCGCCGGAATCCCGGGGATGACGTCGCAGAGACCGGCAAGCAGCGTCTTGCGCGTGTAGCCGCGCCACTGCGGCTGCCAGTGATACCGCAGCGTACGGCCGAGGTCGTGCGCGACGAGCTCGGCGATGCGGTTCTCGAATCCGCGTTCGTCGGCGCTCGAATACGGCAGGTTCTGCGGGTCGGCGCACACGCGAAGCTCGGGCGCAGCGTTGCAGCCGAGCGCCATGGCAAGCGCGAGCGCGCCGCCTGCGCGCACGACGGCGTCACGGCAGCGCGAAGACATACAGCATCCCGCCCTGGGCGGTCTTCTGTTTCAGGTCCGGCACGACGGCCGCGAAGCCGCCTGCAGCCGTCAGGTCGCGCGTGTCGAGATCGCCGGCGACGACCGCGCCCGCCCATCCGCCGACACCCGACAGCACCGCGACATACTGCTTGCCGTCGGGTGCGCGAAACGACACCGGTTGGCCGACGATGCCCGAGCCGGTCTTGAAGCGCCACAGCTCCTTGCCGCTGGTCGCGTCGACGGCCTTGAACCACCCTTCCATCGTGCCGTAGAACACGACGTCGCCCGCGGTGGCGAGCGCCCCGCTCCATACCGGCAGATCTTCGTCGATGCGCCACGTGGCCTTGCCGATCGCCGGATCCCACGCCGTCACGCGGCCGCGCGCACCGCCCGGCCCCGGCTTCATCTTCAGTTGCGCGCCGACGTACGGCGTGCCGGCGATGTAGCTCACTTGCGCCGTTTCCGCGTCCTGGCAGATGTTCTGGTGCGGCATGTAAAGGAGATGCGTGCGCGGCGAATACGCCGACGGCTGCCAGTCCTTGCCGCCCGGCGAGCCCGGGCAGATGTCGCGCACCGTGCGTCCCGGCTGCGGTTCCTTGTCCGGCGCGTAGTGGATCGCTCCGGTGGTGACGTCGACACCCGTCGACGTCGTGATCGGCACGTACGCGTTCGCCGACAGCACCTGCCCCGTCGCGCGATCGATCACGTAGACGTAGCCGTTGCGATCCGGATGCACGAGCGCGTGACGCGTCGTGCCGCCGATCGCGACGTCGATCAGGACGCTTTCGTTGATGCCGTCGTAATCGTGCAGATCGTGCGGGCTCGTCTGGTAGAACCACCGCGCCTGCCCCGTCGCGGGATCCCGCGCGAAGATGCCCGACGTCCACTTGTTGTCGCCCGGACGTTGCGACGGATTCCATGGACCGGGATTCGCGGTGCCGTAGTAGACGAGATCGAGCGCGGGATCGTACGACAGGAAGCCCCACACGGTGCCGCCACCGATCTTCCACGCTTCACCGGGCCATGTGCTCTTGCCGAGATCCTTGCCGCGATCGCTCTCATAGAATGGCTTGAACGTTGGGCCGATCCGCACGTCGTCGTCGGGACCCGTGGTGTAGGCGCGCCACGCGATCTTGCCGTCGCCGGCGTCGAGCGCGGTGAGCCAGCCGCGCACGCCGTATTCGCCGCCGCTGTTGCCGACCAGCACCTTGCCCTTCACGACGAGCGGCGCCATCGTCATCGTCTCGCCCTTGCGGATGTCGCCGAGTTGGGTGCGCCAGATCTCGTGGCCGTCCTTGGCGTCGAGCGCGATCGTCTGGCCGTCGAGCGTGTTGAAGAAGACGTGGCCATCGGCGTACGCAACGCCACGATTGACGACGTCGCAGCACGCCTCCCCTTGCGCGGACGCCTCGGGCCTGGGCATGAACTTCCATTTCATCGGCGCGCCTGGCTGCGTCAGGTCGAGCGCGTAGACGATGTTCGGATACGGCGTGACGACGAACAGCGTGCCGTCGACGACGATCGGTGCCGCCTCGTGGCCGCGCAGCACGCCGGTCGAGAACGTCCACGCGAGCTTCAGCTCGCCGACGTTGCGCGCATTGATCTGGTCGAGTGGACTGAAGCGGGTGTTGGCGTAGTCGCGCCCGGCCATCGGCCAGTTGCCGGCCTCGCGTTGCGCATCCTGCGCGGACGAGTGAGTGGCGAGGAGGCCGGCGACGCACGATACGATCACGCGCGCAGCCGCTCGGCGCCCGAGCGCGCCCGCTGACTCGCCTCGCGCGACGTTGCACCGCTGCCGCGGACGTTTCGAATCGCTTGTCACCGGCCACTCCTCGCACGACGGCGGCGCAAGGAGCGTACCAGTCAAAAGCGGCAGCGATTCAGCGGGTTATTCGCGAATTCTCGTCGGTGCTCGCAATATTCTTTCCAACACCGCGGAAGAATTTTCCGGCTCAGAAGAAGCCGCTCGCGGTGCTCCAGCGCGGAGGCCAGGCACAGTAGCGGGACTCGTAGTCGCGACCCTCCTCGTGGATCCGCTGCATCAGCGCCTCCACCGGCGCATGCATGCGATCTCCATGCGTCGCCGCGGCGGCGAGCGCCGCTCGGCACGTCGCGCCGAGGTTGTTTCCTATCGCCGCGGCGACGAACAGGCCGTTGACCGCGTCCTGTTCCCGGCCCATCAACGCGCTCGACACCGCGAACGTCGTCCAGTCCTGCACGCGAGGCGCGAGAAACTGTGCGCTCGTCAGCGCCATCGCGTGCATGGCGAGCTGGCGCGCGATCCGTGGTTGCGCCGGATGCGCCTTCAGGTAAAGCGCGCCGAGATCGCCCGCCACTTCCGCGTCGAAGGGATTCGCGCCGAACGCTTCGAGCTGCAAATCGAGCATCTCGTCGACGCTGCGACGCATGATGAACGCGCGTCGCGCTTCGTTCTTCAGCTGGCGCGCGACATCGGGCGCCGCACGCACCGCCGCCACGGTGACGACGTTGTTCTTCCACGTTCGCCGTGCCTCGCCGACGATTGCGATCTGCCGGCCGGGGTGATAGGGGATCGCCGCGCTGGCAAGCATGCGCGCGACTTCCGGTTCGGCGGATGCCGCGGTGAGCGGAACCGAGTCGGACAGGACGCGCCTCGCCTGCGCGCCGAAGTAGTCGCCGCGGTAATTCGCGCGTGGCGTGGGCCGACTTGCCGCAGGATCCGGCTCGACGATGTCCGGTATCACCGATACGGAAGCGTTCGGAGCGCTCGATGCCTCTTCGAAGGCGGGTGCGGCGTGCACCGACGGCGGAGGCTGCGCGATCTGTGGCGCGGCGGCGAGCGGCGCAACGGTGGGCGGAACGGGCGCGGCGGCGAGCGGCGCAACTGGGGGCGGAACGGGCGCGGTGGCGAGCGGCGCAACGGTCGCGGCGGCAGACGGCGCAGCGGCGACCGGTGCACCCGCGCTGGAAGCCGATGCCGCGTCCGGTCGCGATGGCGACGAAGCAGTCGTCGCTGGCCGGTACGGCCGTTCGCCGATGGTTGCCACTTGCGTGCGCTTCGCGTCGGCGGGCGCGGTACGCGGCGCCCGTGGCTCGGGCGAGACAGCTTGTGCCATGCGCTCTTCGATCGGCGCCGCCTTGCCACCGCGCTTGGCAAAGCCGAACAGCCGCGTCAGCAGTCCGGGTCGCTCGGCCGACTGCACGCGCGGCGTTTCGGCATGACGCGGCGATGCCGGATTTGCGGGCGCCGCGCTCGCGTCGGTCGTTCGCGGGGCGGCTTCGGTTCCCACGTGCGGCGCGGTGTCCACCGCATCGCGCACGGCGTTTCCTGAGGCGGACGTCGTCGCAGTTGCGCGCTCCGGCGCTTGCGACGCGGACAGCGCCGCGATTTGCGGTGTCTCCCGTGGCGGCAAGGCCGGCGCTGGACTGTGTGCGCCTTCGACCGGCGTGTGCGCGGGTGTCGAAGACGCGCGCAGCGGTGACGTGGATCCCGCATGGCGCGTGGAGACCTTGACGCTCGGCTGCGACGCGCGCTCGTTCGCGACGCGCGCCGTTCGCGTCTTCGTGCCCACATCGTTGGATAAGGGCACCGGTGCGTTCGACGCCGCTGTCGTCGTCTTGCGCGATGCCGCAGCGGAGCGAGATGGCACACGATGGAGCGGCACGGCCACCATGGCGCGCGTCGCGCCGGTGTTCGGCGCCGTTGCGGAACCTGGGTGCTCGACGGTGCGTTGCTCGGCGGGCGGCGTTGGCACCTCGGCGGCGGCAGACGCCGGTGCAGCCGCGGGCGGCGGCGACTGTACGGTGGCTTCCTCGCTTGCCCGCGGTTCGTCCGGTGCCGCGCCTGCGGCCGCTTCGCGCGGCAGCGCCGGAGACTCTTCGCGAACGGCGGGCGCCGGAGCCTGTCGCCAGCCGTTCAGCGCAGCGCGCAGCGCGGCGGCCTTTGCCCGGGCGTCGTCGGCCAGCGTCGGCAAGCGATCGCGAAGTTGCGGCCCTAACGCGATGACGAAACCCATGCCGATCAACGCCAGCAGCACGGCCGTGAGCCACGCGGGTGCGGCCGGAGAGGCGGCGACAACGGGCTGCTGCGCCGGCCCGGTCAGCGCCGTCACCGGCGTGCGCCGGCGGATGACGCGGGGAGCGCCGAGCGATGCGCGGGGCGGGCCGAGCGGCGCGCGTGGCGACACGATGATCGGCGAAAACGACACCGGCACCGGCACCGGCGGCTTCGTGACGCGGACCGACGGGGCAAGGCAGGTGAGCGGCGTCAACGGCAGCGCGGCGACCGTCTGGATGCTCGCATCGCGTGCGAGCGTCCATCCCTGCTCGAGCGACGCGATCATGTCCGTGTGCGCGAGCTGGCCCCGCGTCATCTCGAGCAGGTCGTCGTGCGGACGGCGCGACGGCAGCTCGCCATCGTGCGCCTCGCGGATCGCGAGGATCAGCGCCTTGGCCGCGTGATACCGGTCGGCGGTCCACCCGGCCGCAGCGTCTCGCGCGTGCGCGACGTCGTCGTCGGGCAGATAACGCTTGAGCATCGCCGCGACGCTGTACATGTCGCAGCGCCAGTCGAGGTCGCGCGTCGGCTGAAGATCGCCGTTGCGCCCGGCTTCGAGCGCGCGCAGCAGCCGCGGTGACTGATAGTCGTAGTGTTTCTGCCACCCGATGGGCAACGGCGTGGTCAACGCCTCGCGCGACACCAGCGAGAAGGCGAAATCGATCAGCGCGAGCTGTCCGAACAACGGTCGCATGCGCGCGTCGCGCGCATCGGCGTCGAAATCGGCCGGTCCCACCGGAATGCAGACGTTGTCGCCCTTGACGTCGAGATGCACGAGCGAAAGTTCGTGGATCGCCTGCAGCGCGGACAGCGCGTGGTGCGCGAGCGCCCACCAGTGCGCGCAATCCTCGAAGACGTGTCGATACACGCGTCCGTTGCGCGACACCGGCAGGATCGTCGCCCACTGATCGACCGTCGCGCCGGCGTCGTATGTCTGCACGATCCGCGCGCCTCCCGGCGCACCGCGGTCGAACTGAACGACATCGGGCACGCAGCCGATGCCGTGGCCGATCAAGCGCGCGAGGATGCGCCACTCGCGCTCGGTCCATTGACCGAAATCGCCTTCGCGCGTGCTGAGAAAGCGCTTCGTGTACCGCCGTCGCTCGCCGGGTCCTACCGCCTCGCGGAATACCTCGACGTGCTCGCCCGTCGCCATCTTGAGGCGGCCGCGCCCGAATACGCGATCGATGTCCGCCGGCGTCATGGCTGCCGCTCCGACGGAGAATGCGATGCCGACGACGACATCGGCACGTGCATCGAAGACGATTCGCGATCGAGCCGCGAGGCGAGCCCGAACACCGCTCCCGACAGCAGGACGACCAGCATCGCCATCGACGCATAGCGCCAGAGCGCCGCGCGCGGTGGCGCCTCGCGGCGCACGATCAGGACGGTCGCATCGTCGACGCTGCCGCGCGCTCGCGCGGCCTGGAGAATGCGCAGGCAACGCTCGGCGAGCGGCGACGCGGCGCGCACCGCGTGCGCCATCTCGTCGGCGCTCACGTGCTTGTGGACGCCGTCGCTGCAGAGCAGGAGCGCTTCACCGGCACGAAGGCCCACGCACGCGACGTTAGGCTGGCTCACCGCGCCGTTGCCGACCATGCGCGCGGGGTCGTCGGGCGAACCGCCCGGGGGCGGCCCTTCGCCGAGGTTGCGGTAGGTGTCGTCGCGCGTCAGAAGCAGCGGCGCTTGCGCCGGCGACGCACCGACGCGATACGCGCGGCAATCGCCGACCCACCCGACGTACCACCGCGACAGAAAGGCACCGGTTCCTGCGCAGAGCGCGACGGTCGCCGCGCCGGACTGCGACGTTCGCCGCGCGATGCTGCGGCCGACGTCTCGATCGGCGGCGAGCAGCGCCTCGCGCAGCGCCTCGGCATCGACCGGGCGGCGCTCGAGCGAACGATGGAGGCGATTGACGAGATGGCGGCTTGCCCACGCGGCCATCGCACCGCCGCCGACACCGTCGGCGACGACGAAGATCGGCGCGGCTCCGTCGAGGCGACTATGGCTGTCCTCGTTCACCGCGTGATGCTCGGAGGCGCTCGACGCCGCAGCCGCGACGATATGCGACCAGCGCGTCACGCGTCGCGTCTGCTGCGTGGCCGGGAAGCGCTGCGAAATGGCGAGCGCTCGCGACGCCGGTTCGCGGGGCGTGACGAGGTTCATGTCAGTGGCGCGACAGCGTGAGCGAGCATTCGGGCTCCTGGTTGCGCGTGCGCCCGAGGATCATCGTCTGCCCGAGCTTCCAGTGAAAACGTGCGCCCGCTCCATGCTGCGTGCCCTCGACGGTCACGCCGTTGTCGCCGTGAACGACGACGGCGGCGCCCGATGCATCGCAATCGAGGATGTCGACATGGTGACCCGACACGCCCTGATGCGCCCAGTCGACGACGAGCGTCTGCGTGCGGGAGCGCCCGACGCGCAGCGGCGTCGTACCGTCGGGCACGTCGATCGTGCGCGTCCCCGAGGCCATGCGCGCCGTCAGCACGAGGCCGTGGCCGGCGCGCGCGACGATCGGCGTAACGGGCGTTGGTGGCGAATCGACGGACGGCGCAGGCGCCTGCAGCTCGGGGGCCTTCGTCGGCGAGCGCAACACGAGTCGCGGATACTGAGCGGCGCTCCCTTGTGCCGAAGCCGACAGCACGATCTGCGCACCGGGGACGACCTCGAGGATATCGCTGCCGCCTGCTGCCGCTTGCCCGGCGCCCGTCGAACCCGGGGGCGGCTCCACGCGGATCCCGTTGGTGGAACCTGCGTCGGAAACCCACCACGCGCCGTGCTCGAGCCAGATCTCGCAGTGGCGGCGGCTCGCATAGACGGCCTTGACGACGATGTCGCAGCTTTCGTCCTTGCCGATCACGTAGCGTCGTCCGGGCGCGATCGCGCGCAGCTCGACCCGTCGCCGGCCGTCGGCGTCGTCGACTTCGAACATCGCTTCGCGACCCGAAAGCGGCGTCGAGGGCGTGTCGAGCGCACCGATGGCCTTCGCCGTGCCGCCGCGCTTGTCGGCTTCGGCCCAGCGGCCGACGAGCGTCACCTCATACGGTCGCGAATCCTTCGCCGACTCGGCGCTGCGAAGCTCCTTCATCAGGTCATCGTAAGCGCCCTCGTCCGGCTCGCCGGGTGCGCGGTCCCCGGCAAGGCCGCCGAACTGCGAAAGGTCGATCGCGCTGGCATTGGGCAGCCGCGCAATCACTTCCTTCGCGAGGAAATGCCTGACCTGCTCGGGGGTGAATTCGCGCGTGAACCGGTGCAGCAGCTCGCGCGATTCCTCGCCGCCCGTGCTCTCGACGTCGATCGACGTCAGCAGGAAGCGATCGCGCTCGGCGATCGCAAGATGCAGCCGCAGCCGGTTCGCGACGAAGTCTTCGAGCTCGCCGCGGATCGCGCCGATCAGCGCCGCGTATCGGCCGAGATGCGGCACATCGCCACCCGCGCTTCGGCGGCCGCCGGCGTGCAGCACCGGCTCGGCGCGCGCTCCGGCGGCGTTTCGCGCGACCGGCCCGCGCGGTGGCAGATCGGCGCGCGTGAACACCCGGTTCATGCCCGACAACATCCAGCTCTTGAGCGACATCGCTTTCAGCTCCTGTATGCAATCACGAACGCCGCCAGCGGGCGTTCCGCCTTCGTGTAGCGAACGCGCGGGGCGGACGGCAATCCGTAGCGGGTGGCGAGCCGCTCCAGGAATTCGCCCCATGCCGGCTGGACAGGATCACCCGCCTGCACGCGCGCCTTGAGCGCCGGCAGCGAAAGATCGATCGCCACCAGGACGCGCGACACGTCGCCGAGCTGGACGATCGCGCGCCGCAGCGTGTCCTCCATGTCCTGCAGGCAATCGGCGAAACGGCGGTTGTCGAAGGTCCAGACGAGCGGCGCCTCGACGCGGCGCGACTTTGCGCCTGCATCGGCGTTCGCGGCGCGCGTCATCGGCGTTCCCCGAGGTAGCCCGCGTGGCGCGCGGCGATCTGCAGCGCGATTTCCGCGGCGGGATTCGGCCCGCGGTCGCCGGCGCCGTGAATACGGCCGGTATCGGCGAGCCAGTTGCGCTCCGTCAGCACGCCGATCACCTTCGTCCAGCGAGGATCGGCTCGATCGGCCCGATACGCGGCGACGTACCACTTGTACGGACGCAACGCGCCGCACGAAGCGACGATCGCGCGCGTACGTGGCGCACCGGGCGCGCACAGCCGCGCGAGATCGTCGAGCGAAAGATCGTCGTTCGGAAATGTCGGCGTACCCGTCTTGCCGGCGATCCAGTCGAAGTCGCGGCACGTGCGCGGCTCGAAGAGCTGCTCGCACGCGGCACGGGCGGTGCCGCCGCGATGGCTGTACGAAAGGGCATCGAGGATCAGCTCGGCGGCGTCGTGAGGCACGCGGTTCGGCTCGCTCGTCGGCAGGCTCCAGCGCAACACGGAAGATTCAACGCGCGAGTCGTTCGCTACGGCGACACCGCGTACCGACGCGACGAGGTGCGGGCCGTGCGCGGGCTCGCCGTTCGCCGCTGCGGCGAGCGTGCTCATCATTCCGGCGACACCGAGCGCCGTCGCACGGGCGTTGCCCTGCCCCCAGCCTTCGGCGACGAGATCGACGACGATGCCGCCGCGGCACTTTTCCCAATCGTCCCGCGTGAAGCGTCGTCCGTCGCCGCCCGCTGCGCAGGCGCGCACCTTCCCGGTGTCGACGGAGACCGGGGCACGCGAGTGGAACGCCGCAGCCGCGTCGCCGCCGAGCGGCTCGACCAGCAGGCGACCGTAGGGAACAACCGCGGAGACCGGCGCACCGCCATCGCCATCGGGGCTCACCGAGCGGCCGAACAGCAGGTCGCGCCGGCCGCAATCCTCGCGCGGCTGCGTGCAGCCGTCGTTCCATCCGAACAGCGCCGCTGCCGCCTGGACGTTCCACGGCCGCTGGCAGTTCGCGAATCCCTTGTCGGCGCAGAACATGCGGTCGAGGAAGCGCGCGGAATCGGAGCGCATCAGCTCGCCGCGCAGGCTGTCGTGCGCAGGCCACGCAGCACGCTGCTTTTGCGCACGCTCGCTCGCGAGCCAGCGAGCGCCCACTTCGCTATCCGAGAGGAACGCGGTCGCCATGATCGGCTTGATGACCGATGCGGGCATCGCGTCGTGGAAAACGGCCGGATTCAGCAGCGCATCGGGGCGGTAGCGGATCGGGTACTGCAACCGCTTGTCGCACCGGCTGTCGCGGCCCGGACCGTCGTATTCCTGCCGCGTGCATGGCGATAGCGCGCCGGCGAGCGCCTCGATGCGCCCGCTCGGCACGTCGATGATCGCGACGGCCGCCATGCGCACGACGGCGCCTTCGAGCATCCGGTGACCGAACGGCTTGCCGTCGTCTTCCTTGCGGCGCAGTTCCATCGCACGGCAGACGTCCTGGCGGCCGGTGTAACAGGCGACGGCCTTTTGCGCGAGCGCCTGCACGCCCGGGTCGATCGTGACGTCGATCGAAAAGCCGACGTCGACCGGCGTGCCGCTCAACGTCACGCGATTCGGGCCGAAATGCGCTGTCGCCGAATCGCCCGCTTGCGAGGCGCTCGTCGTGTAGAACCGATACAGCGCGCCGCCGGGTCGGTGCAGCGTGTCGAGCGGCTGCAGCATCGCCGACAACGACGGCGGCACGCTCCAGCGCGGGTCGTCGGGCGGAAGATCGGGCGTCGCGTCGCCGACGATGCCAATCGGCGCAGGGTCGACGGCACCGCCGCGCATCTCGGGTTGCAGGCACACGCGCTCCGTGACACCGTGCGACGACGTCACGAAGTATGCGGGGACGTACGCTCCGGCCGACGCGGCATTGCCGAGGTAGGTGCATCCCGGAATGCCGCTCCACGGATTCGCGCGCGCGATCTGCCGCGGCGAGATCTCGACGAACTGATCGGGACGCCAACGCGCGATGACCTGCTGCACTTCGGTGCCACGCCATGCGAGCGCGTCGAGCATGCGGCCTTCTGCGCGCGTCAGCATCGCGACCGCGGTGACGATGTCGGAACACTGGACGACGAAACGGCGGCCCGGATACTCGGGCGATTCCACCGGCTCGCGCAGCGCTGCGGCGACCGCGCCGAACCAGCGCGCCGCATCGAATCCCACCGCGTCGCTGACCCGCCGGTTGGCGCCGCTGCTGAACCGCACGAGCGCCTGGTCGAGATCGGCG
>AR_comb_assmDRAFT_10053360_pt1 | contig 12912 bp, 6 predicted proteins | sample ArasoioldDNA_FD_10543 | JGI IMG/M metagenome (IMG submission 10543) | reverse complement strand
CCGGGGAGAGTGTGCGCTTAAGAATGCCCGTTTTGGTTTTCGACCAAAGGAAGGGATTACAAAAGATACAATCGAATGACGAGCAAGAAGGATCCGTACACGACGTAGTGGCCCAGAGTCGCGGACCCTAATTCACCCAGTAGTGCAATTAAGGATGTGGTTTGCTCGACGAATACCGTTTCAGTAATTGATCCAGCGCTTTCAGAATTGCAGGTTGATCCGCAGCGAATGCTCGAATGACCTCTGCCGTCAAGAGCGCGTCTTCCTGTTTGCCGATTCGGAAATCCGCATCGCACAGTAAAAGAAGGGTGTCCGGGTCAGCCGTGCGCGACTGCTCAAGGTATGTCACGGCGTCAGCCCACCGTTCCTGTCGATATCGAATGCCACCCATGCCGATCAGCGCAAGGGGTTCGGCAGCATCGAGTGTCAGGGCAGAACGGAGCGACTGCTCGGCGCTGTCGACCTCGCCAGAAGCCAATTGCACTATTCCGAGGTAAGCGGCGATGTGGGCATTGTCCGAGGCCAGGTTGCGCGCGGCCATTAGTACGCGCTTGGCATCCCCATATCGTTCCAGAGTGAAATACATTTCGCCCAGCAAGTAAGAAGGATTTTGTGGATTCGACGGATCGACGGCGGCGACTTTCGTCAACCATTCCAACGCTTGTTGCTCCTTATGTTCTGCCAGCAAGGGCTTCACATGTTTCCATGCATCTTCCAGTTCGGGTCCTCGTGCTTCCTGAACGGTGTTCACCCTTCCGCTCATGGCGTTAAAAAGTTTTATTTCGCGTTGAGCATCGTCGGCGCGGCCCAATTGCCGGTATGCCCTGCCGAGTTGGAAGCGCGCTTGGTAAATCGATGGCTGGAGCGCAAGCGCGCGACTGAGAGGTACGAGGGAAGCACTGAAGTCTCCCAGTTCCACTAATGTTCTTCCCAGGCCATAGTATGCAGGTCCTTCAAGGTAACCATGCGTCAGCGCATAGTTGTAAGCTTCACGAGCGTTCTGCCAATTTCCGACCTTCGTATTGGCCTCAGCAAGGAAGAAAGCCGCTTCGCCGTTTCCGGGATTCTTTCTTAGTTCAGTGTCAAAACTGCCCGCTGCCGACTGAAAGTCGGTAAGGTCAAATTGCGTTTTACCGATATCGAAGTCGATCCGAGGCAGAGTTGGGTTCAGTTGGCGCGCCTTTTGGAGTTGTTCGAGTCCTTCGTTGCGAGTTGCCAGCCGTGAGCTTAAGTATTCCCCGTACCTTTGACGAACGGTGGCCTCGTTGGGGGCAACGTTTATGGCTTCAGCCAAGGTCTCGCAAGCATCTTGGAAGTCAGAATTCATGAAGTAAGTTTCGCCAAGGTAGAAGAGTGCCTTGACCCGTTTCGGATTTCCATTGAGGCTTGCCTTGTAGCTGTGAATGGCCTTTTCCCAGTTACGCTCGCGGAGGTAGACCATCCCAAGGCCGAACAGGAGGTCGGAATTGTTTGGAAAATCACGGAGCCCGTTCTCGATAACTGCCTGCGCGTCCGTTAACTGCCCGGACTCGGCTAAGGCTTGTGCCTTTGCGACAACTGCCGATATGTCTGCTTGCCCGAGGGCGAGCGCCCAAAGAAGAGGGAATAAGGCTAGCTTTGACATCGCGATAGCATCGTAACACCGCCGCATGGGAGCGCTTCGTGTGCCACAATTGTGGACTTCATGCGAGTCTGTGTGGTGATCGTCGCAGTGATGTTGCTGTCTGCGGGCTGGTTGAGTTCTCCGCCCGCCTCGACGATTCGATTTGAGGAAATAGCTGACAAGGCCGGATTGCACTTCACCACCGCGAACTCACCGACCGCCAACAAGAATCAGATCGAAACCATGGTGGCTGGCGTCGCTCTGCTCGACTACGACGGCGACGGGTACCTGGATATTTATCTCGTCAATGGAGCTGCTATCCCTACGTTGCAGAAGGATTCCCCGATCTACTGGAATCGTCTCTTTCACAACAATCACGACAGGACCTTCACCGATGTGACCGAAAAGGCTGGTGTTCAAGGCTCCGGCTACGGCATGGGAGTCGCAGTAGGCGACTATGACAACGACGGCTGGCCAGACTTGTTCGTGGCGAATGTCACCGACAATCAGCTATTCCACAACAACGGAGATGGAACTTTCACCGACGTCACCCCCAAGGCGAATGCCGCGGGTGCGCGTCTCGACGGAAAGAAGATGTGGTCGGCGGGCGCAGGATGGTTTGACTATGACAATGACGGACGGCTCGATCTGTTCGTCGTCAATTATTGCAAGTGGGAAGTAAACAAAGATCCGTACTGCACGGTGGGTGGAGGAGCGCGCGGTTACTGTCATCCAAACTACTACCGGCCCACGCACAACACTTTGTACCGGAACAATGGTAACGGGACATTCACCGATGTTTCCGAAGAGGCCGGCATCGCGTCACATTCCGGCAAAGGCATGAGCGTCGCATTTGCGGACTACGACGGCGACGGATTCCTGGATGCGTTTGTCGCCAACGATACGACACCGAACTTCTTGTTTCACAATTTGGCGGGCAGGAAGTTCGAAGAGACAGGCGAGTTGGCGGGCGTTGCTTATGGAAACAACGGATTCGCTCTTTCCGGAATGGGCACGGATTTTCGCGACGTGGACAATGATGGACGTCCTGACATCTGGCATACGTCCGTGGAATTCGAAACCTTCCCGCTTTACAAGAATCTGCGGCCGGGTGAGTTTGCAGACTGGACGGTGAGCAGCGGACTCGCCCGAGCGACCTCGCAAATGTCAGGATGGGGCAACGGCATCGTCGATTTCGACGACGATGGCTGGAAAGACTTGTTCGTCGCGCGATCCAACGTGCTCGACAACATCAGCACGCTGGTTCCGGAGCGCCGATACCCGGAGCCGAACTCAGCGTTCCGCAATTTGGGCAATGGGAAATTCGAGGATGTCAGCGGAACCGCTGGACCGGACTTCCAGGAGCCAGCCGCACATCGCGGAGTGGCGTTCGGGGATCTCGATAATGACGGGCGTGTCGATGCAGTTGTTTCCGTGCTGGGCGGACCGCTGCAATTATTCCGCAACATCTCCGACTCCAACCACTGGATTCTGTTGAAGGTCGAGGGGACAAGAAGCAACCGAATGGGCATCGGCGCTCAGATACGCATCGTGACAGAGGACGGTCGAACTCAGTGGAACGAGGTAACCACAGCGGTTGGATATGCCTCGGCCAGCGACAGCCGGGTGCATTTCGGAGTGGGTGCGAACCGACGAATCAAAGAGATCGAGATTCGCTGGCCTAGTGGCATTAAACAAGTGCTTCACGACGCAGGTGTCGATCGAGTGCTGACGATTCAAGAACCACGCAGCTAGTCCTATCTCTCACCTAAGAGCCGGAGCAAGTCTTCAGATTCCCGTCAGTCGTCTTATTTCACGATCAGATCGCGCCAATAGGCATTGCCTGCCTCGTGATGCGGAATCAACACGCGCTGATAAAGTCGCAACTCGACTTGCTGGTCTGCATACTTCGATAGATCCACGTCGATGTCCTGCCACCGCCGCGTATCCACGATGCCTTCGATGATCTTGTCGAGCACACGGTCGTCGTTGACGTAGACCTGCAACTGCCACGCGCGTCCGGGATCCACCCCAGCTTTGAAAGTCAGAGCCGAGTTCTTGCCCAGTTGAAGTGTTCGTCTTAAAACGGTTCCTCGCACTTCATCGCGCGGATACGTGGCGAGGACTTCGCCATCCAGGTACGTGATCCCACGAATGCCGGGCATGCCTCCGCCGGCGCCGCCAAATCCCGCGCGATCCAAGGTCCAATCGCGATTCCAGTACTGCATAAGATCGGCGAGTTTGAAGAGTTCGGCTGGCTGCGTGTTTGGAGTTTCGGTTGGAATTCGAAGTGTGCTGTCGTCATCGCTGCTTCCGTGGGCTACCAGCATGGCAACGCCGAGTTTTTCGGTTAACTGAGCCAATTCTGCGATGCTTTCATCTACTGGGGGCGTCAGCTGCAGAGGACCCATTTCGGCACCCAAGATTCGGTCCTGCAGTTCGGCGACTCGCTCGGGCGGCAATGCTTTCATTCCGTGCATGGCCGCAACCACCGATTCGGAATTGGCTGCGTTGCAATCGGTATCTGCGAAGTCCGCTGCGTGAACTGCCAACTGGATAGTCTTCTGAAAGTCGCCTTGTCCAAACCAGACGCTTACAGCGACGAAGCCACCGTTGACAACTGCATTATTCGTCGCTGGATACTCAATACCCCAGCGGTCATCGACGGCTCGGAAAATCTCCTCGGGTTGTTTGCCTGCATCTGCCATCGAGATGACCATATCCAGGCATTTGCGATAGGGCGAATCAGGGTGGATGAGCGTCGCTGCCTTGCGGACAATTGCGTGCGTATCTTTCTCCGCAAACGCCAAACTGACCATCCCGGCGATGAAGATAGCTCCATCGGTTCCTTCGGCATAGCCATTGATATGGCCAAGCTGTCGCGCGATTTCCGCTGCGGCATTGGGCATTCCGGGATTGAGCATACCGTACACATCGCTGCTGAACTGTGGCCCGATTGTCCACCAAAGTTTGTTGTAGCGAGGATGTCCAGTGTCGGGAGGCGTGATGCCGCGTTTTAAAAGCAGTAGCGCCTGCTCGCTCGACCCCCAGGAACCGGCGTTGTTTTTCAGCCACTGTTGTCCGAGCTGCTGAACGGTCAAGCGAATGCCGTATTTCTCGAAGGCGCGGATGGCAACCATCTCGTAGTAGTAATCGTCGTCGACCGGTGCGTGGCCAGGCAGGGTGGCTAACGGGGTGATCTTCAGGACGGAGGCGGGTTGGTGCTCGAAGCGACCTCCGGTCCTCTGCGCAATCATTTGTGCTGTCCATACCGCTTGGACCCGATCAAGATATTCCGCATGCGACAGGACTAACGTTCCCGCGTCCGCGCGTACCTTGTGTTTCGTCGCCTGGCTATGCAAGCACGCTGAACAGAAGACTGTGAGAGCAAAAATCCATATTGAATGCTTCATGATCCCGAGTTCCCCTTTTGGAACTGCGTAACCCGTTGCGGTGTTGAGTTCGAACACAAATCATCACGACAGCGAGGCGGCCGTGTTACTGGTTCTTGGATGGCGTATACAAATCCATTCCGCGTTCAACGCATTGGCCTGACATTTCTTAGAACTCCACCAAGGAGCGCAATCATTACTCCCTTCATGGCGATTCCAGCAAGGCATTCATAGACAATCGTTTTGAAACGTTTTATATTGCCAAGCCATAACGCGCTTTGCAACGGGAGCCATTCATGAAACTGGTAGTCGCGCCGTTTGTCACTGTCGTGCTGGTGGCTGTCGCTAGCGTGTCCACAGCTCAGGACTCACGCTATCGTCCCGATCGTCAGCAAATTCCCACCCCCGGTTGCCTCATCATGAAGGGCGCCTGGGAGGGCGGATCCAAACCCTGCACGCAGGATGAACATGAGGAGTGGCTGGCGGACATTCGCCATTGGCGCGATGAACGTCGCATTCGCATTGGCTATGACGGTTCGCGTTACGACTTGCCGGCGCTGACGTGGACGCAGTCCAGCTTCTTCCAGCCACAAATGATGGTGCAAGACCGATACTTCTATGACCCGGTTGCACGCCGCTACACGGTCGACCGCTACCTCGACGATTTGGAGAAACGTTACGGCGGGATCGATGCCGTGTTGATCTGGCCTACCTATCCGAACATGGGCATCGACAACCGCAATCAGCATGACCTGATTCGTTCCATGCCCGGCGGAGTAGCCGGAGTGCGCCAGATGATTTCGGACTTCCATCATCGCGGAGTACGCGTGTTATTCCCCATGATGATGTGGGATCAAGGCACTCGCGACTTAGGCATGCCTTGGCCTCAGGCCATTGCCGGACTCATGGCGGAACTTGGCGCCGACGGAATTAACGGTGATACGCAAGATGGCGTACCGCTGGCGTTCACTCTGGCAGCGGACAAAACGGGCCATCCCCTGGCCTTCGAGCCTGAGGGTGGACCGTCCGATGAGGCCTTGGCCTGGAACGTGATGACCTGGGGACAGTACCAGTATCCCTTCGTGCCCATGGTCGACAAATACAAGTGGCTGGAACCGCGCCACATGGTGAACATTTCCGACCGCTGGAAGCGCGACAAGACCGACAACCTGCAGTTTGCTTTTTTCAATGGCGTTGGGTGGGAATCGTGGGAGAGCATTTGGGGGATTTGGAACGGCATTACTCCGCGCGACGCTGAAGCCACGCGGCGGGTCGCCACGATGGAACGGGCCCTCGCGCCCTTCCTTGTGAGCAAGGACTGGGAACCGCTATCGCCCATGTTGCGCTATGGCGTCTTTGCCAGCCGCTGGCCGCTTGGCCGACAGACGGTTTGGACGATCGTGAACCGCAACGAATACGACGTGGAGGGTCAACAGATCGAACTCGCGCCCGAAGAAGGCATGCGCTATTACGACCTCTATCATGGCATCGAGTTGACGCCTGCGAAAGGCCAGGCCGGCCGCAATGTGCTGAGCTTCCACATCGAGGCACACGGCTATGGAGCCGTGCTCGCGTCTTCGTCGACGCCCGAGGCGGGCATCCAGAAACTCATGACGAAGATGAAAGAACTGAGTGCCAAGCCTCTGGCCAGCTACTCCCATGAGTGGAAAGTAGTCCCACAGCAGATTGTGCCCATTGCGGCCACCAAGCCGTCTTCGGGCTCACCTGCGGACATGGTGAAGATCCCGGAGAGCGACTTCCAGTTCCGCGTCGAAGGCATCGAGATTGAAGGCTTCAACGACATCGGGGTCGACGTTCAATACCCGTGGGAGGATACGCCCCGACGTTTCCACGATCATCCCATGCATATCAAGTCATTCTGGATTGACAAGTATCCGGTGACCAATGCGCAGTTTAAAAAGTTCGTGGACGCGACGCACTATCGTCCACAGGACGAATTGAATTTCCTGCGTGACTGGCAGAACGGAAAATATCCTGATGGTTGGGACAACAAACCAGTTACGTGGGTTTCGGTCGAAGATGCTCGTGCTTACGCGGCATGGGCGGGGAAGCGCCTTCCGCATGAATGGGAATGGCAGTACGCCTCTCAAGGTACCGATGGCAGGACCTATCCCTGGGGAAACGCATGGAAGGCTGACGCTGTTCCTGCTCCCGACAAGAGCCGCACCATGCGTGGCCCGGATGCAGTCGATGCGCATCCCGACGGCGCGAGCCCGTTCGGTGTAATGGACCTGGTGGGAAATGTCTGGCAGTGGACTGAAGAATTCCAGGATGACCACACGCGCGGAGGGATTCTCCGTGGTGGTAGCTACTACCAGCCGCAGGGTTCCATCTGGTACTTCCCCCAAGCATATAAGCTCAATGAACACGGGAAACTGTTGATGACGGCACCCAGCCTGGACCGTTCAGGCGGGTTAGGCTTTCGCTGTGCGCAAGATGCGAACTGAATTCAGCTCGGGGATGACGCTGCGGCGGGGAACACTTGCGCCGTCATTTAGCGCGCTACGAAAAAGCCTGCTACTCTGATCTTCGCATGTTGATATGAGTGTACCGGTGACAATGCGGCAAATCGCCGAACGGGCGGACGTTTCTATCGGCACCGTGTCGCATGTCATCAATGGGACCGCCAAAGTGCGGGAGAAGCTGCGCATTCGAGTTGTGGAAGCGATTCGCAGCCTTGGGTATCAGCCCAGCCAACTGGCACGTGGTCTGCGACGAAATCAAACCAGCATGGTTGGGATGATCATCCCCGACGTTACCAACCCATTTTTTCCGGGTGTAGTTCGCGGGGTTGAGGACGTGGCCTACAAGCGCTCGTACCGGCTGGTTTTATGTAACACCGACAACGACCCGCATAAAGAATCTTCTTACCTGAACGAACTGCGGTCCTATCGGCCGGCTGGTTTGCTGGTAATTCCCGCGGCGGAGAGCCACATTACAGCCCAACTCCGAGCCCTGGCGACTTCCGGTCCGCCGGTGGTGTGCATCGACCGGCGACCGAAGGGTTGGGATGGCGATGTGGTAGTCGTTGCCAACGAAGCTGGTTCCTACGCTGCCACACGTTATCTACTGCGGATGGGCCACCGAAATCTTGCTGTGATTACGGGACCCATGCATTTGACCAACGCAGTCGAGCGTTTGAAGGGGTTCCGCCACGCGCTTGACGAGAGCCGCGTCTCGATTGAACCCGAGTACATCCAGGAAGCGCGCTTCGATCGCCAGAGTGGATACCAGGCTGCCCTCCGACTGCTGCGCATGGTGCCGCGGCCGACCGCGATCTTTGCTTGCAATGACTTGATGGCGCTGGGAGTGTTGTTGGCCGCTCGAGAGCTGAATGTATCGTGCCCCGACGAGTTGTCGATTGTCGGCTTCGACAATCTGGACTTCACGGAATTCACAGCCCCCGGGCTGACCACCGTGCACCAATCCGGCTACCAACTGGGAGCCACGGCAGCGCGCCTGCTCCTGGAACGGATCGATGGCTCGAAGCAGCGCACCAAAAAGGTGACCTTGCCTACCGAATTGAAAATTCGGCACTCGGCTTCTCCGCCCAGTCCGGCAAGCCCCACCGCAGGACGGAAGGCCCGAATCGAACAAAGAGTGGTCGTCAGCTAGTTCTCCTTGATTTCCGTTTTTGGAACTCTTGCAGCGATAGTCACGAGTAGATCTCCGTCTTGGACTAATTGCGCTTGACAACGTTCGAGAACTGGTACTAAATTTCTTCGTTATTTGATTTGAAACGTTTCAAAAGATAACGTGCCCCCATTTCGAGAACACTTGTCGCAGCCAGCGACACCTCGTCTGTGCCAGGAGGAATGTATGCGCAGTATCTGCAGACGGTTCCTTTTTGGTTTGATCGTGCTCGTGGCCGCGAGCGGGCTGGCCCAGGTCGTGATCACCAGCACGATCGTGGGCATCGTGACAGATCCTCAGAAGGCCGTGGTTGCAGGGGCCAATATCACTCTCACGAATCAGGACACGGGAGTGACCTGGAAGGCGACCAGCGATGACTCGGGAACCTACCAGTTTGCCAATCTGCAGGCTGGCCATTATCAAATAGAAGTTAAGAAACAGGGTTTCGCGGACGCTCTCACCACCTCGATCACGCTAGAAAACGGAACAACCCGCAGAATCAATGTCGCCCTTGACATGGGCAAGGTCGCGGAGACCGTGGACGTCAGTAGCGCTGCAGCCATCGTCAAGACGGACGACGCGAATGTCTCCGAAGTGATCCAGAACAAGTTCGTTCGGGACCTGCCTATCGAAGGTCGAAACTTCCTCAACTATGCGCAAATCGTCCCCGGCTTCAACAGCGGATCAGGGGATAATACGCGCGTGGCCTGGGGCCTGGCTTCTGCGACGAATACCGGGGCCAAGCAGCTGAACGTCGGCGGAACCGAATACGGCGTCGGCTACTACATCGACGGCCTTAACAACAACGACAACTGGGTTGAAGGTCCGGTGACCAACGTCAACATGGACACGGTGCAGGAGGTCAAGGCCGAAGTCATCAACTACTCGGCGGAATACGGCCGGGACGTAGGCCAGATCAGCTTGACCACGAAATCCGGCACCAACGCACTGCATGGCACCGTGTATGACTTCTTTCAGAATTCTGGGTTGAATGCGAACGATCCGTACTCTGTGGCTACTGGCGTTCCGCGCTCGGCGTATCACCAAAATCAATACGGGTTTACGGTGGGAGGTCCGGTCTACATCCCGAAGCTCTACAACGGCAAGAACAAGATGTTCTTCTTCGCGTCACTAGAGAAGCTCCGCAACCGTGGGCAGAGCCAGCTGCTGGCGTACGTTCCTACCGATGCAGAAAGGACTGGAGACTTCAGTGGGTGGCTGCCGCAGAACTTCGATCCGGCGCAGTGCGATGGAACCGACAATGCCCCATCCAGTTGTCGTTACGTCATTTACGATCCCAGCACATACGACCCTGGAACGCAAACCCGCCAGCCTTATGCCAACAACATCATTACTAACCCCGACGCCAAGGCGCTGGCATACCTTTCTCACTTCCCCATGCCGAATTACACTTCGCCGATTGCGGGAAGTTTCTATAACTGGTCCGGCTCGAATACCGCTGGCATCGACAACAATAATTATTCGGCGCGCATCGACTACAACCTGACGGCGAAAGATAACTTGTATTTTCGCTACTCGCACGATTACGGTAGCCGCCTGCTAGAGGGTGGTCTGGTTCCCGAACTGGCCCTGGGTAACGGTCCTGTTCACACCACCAATACCTACCAAGTCCACTGGGTCCACGCCTTCGGAGCAACGCTCACCAACGAATTCAACTTCAGCATCACGAAAGCCAAGAACGCCAGCAACCAGGCTGCGCAAATCAATAAATTTATGCAGACTACTTGGCTCCCCGACCTGTTCCAAAACACGTCAACGGGCGGTGCTGGCTTCACGTCATATGATTTGAGCCAACTGGGAATCAAGGACGACGCCACATTCTCAGTGGATTTCAGCCAAGGGGACGCTCTGTTCTCGGGAGCCAATGGAGGAACGGTTGGTCTCGGCCTGGGTACGACCGAGTACTGGTACCAAGCGGTGCCGATATACCAGCTATCGGACAACGTTGCGAAGACCATTCATCGCCACACTCTGAAGGCGGGATTTTACTGGCAGAGGCGGGACGAGCGTGACAACGACGTAATCCGTTCTATGCAAATTGGCGGCTACAACTACACGAGCCGCGGGCCGCTGAGCAACGATGGTTCCGGCTGGAACACGCTGGCCGAGTTCGAAACCGGTGCGGTCGCAGTCATGAACCAACGTACGCCGCTCACCGGAGGCGATGGTAGCCTTTGGTTCCGCATGCCGGAATACTCCGCATACCTTAACGACTCGTGGAACGTTACCCCGCGTTTGACTCTCAACCTGGGAATTCGGTACGACGTTGGCGTTCCGGCCTTCAGTGTCGACAACTACTGGGGTGTCCTTGACATGAGTTATCCGGGATATCGGATGGTGATGCCCGGACTCACGCCGGGCACGCACAATCCCCCCTACCCGGCGGATAAGAATAACTTCGCACCGAGAATTGGATTTGCCTTCCGCGCCACCGATAAAACTGTGGTTCGTGGCGGCTATGGAATGTTCTATGAGACTGGGCGTTTCAAGTTTCTGGACCAGATGTTCTGGAGCTCGCCGGGTTACGGCGGTGTGACGTTCGATTCGGCCACCTATGCGCCCGATCCGAACCAAACCTTCTTCACGCTGAACGACGCGTTCCCAGCTCCGGTTTCAATTCCGAAAGGCACCTGGCCGATTCCTCTGGGCGATAAGGGTGGAGAGCTGTTTCAGCGGCAATCTCCCCAGACGATCGACAACAATAGCGCCGTGACACCTTACATCCAACGCTGGAGCCTGGATATCCAGCGTGAAGTTGGGAAAGCCGCCGTGGCCACCATAGGGTACGTTGGCTCCGGAGGCACGAAACTGGCGACGCAGTACGACCTGAACCTTCCCCCACAAGGGGTGTACCTCGATAGCGACGCGTTCTATACGGCCCGTCCCCTCACAGCGGTGGCGCCAGACCGCTGGGACGCTATTAATGCCGTGCATCACAATCGCAGTAACAACTATCATGCCCTCAACGCGCAATTGAAGACCCAAGCTTGGCACGGGCTAACCAGCCTGGTCAGCTACACCTGGTCGAAGCAGATGGATACCTTCTTCGGGGAGAGCGCAGAAAGTGGCGTCCAGTATATCGGCGGCCAATGGCATCCTGAATGGTCCTATGGCCCATCGGACGCGAACCACACTCATCGGTTTGTGGCGGCGTGGACGTACGAACTGCCGGGCCGAAGCCTGTCTAGTCGTTTCCTGCGCGAAGCCATCGGCGGCTGGCAATTGAACGCGATCACGACCTTCGAATCCGGCAATCCCGTGACTGTTTTCAACGGATACACCAGTTCCTTCGACTACATGGGAGACGTTCCCGACCAGGTTTGCAACGCCAACATTTCGGGCGGGGACCGGAGCTTTACCCACTACTTCAACACCGACTGCTTCGTAGAACCCCCGCCGGATCCGGCTACGGGAATTGCGACTCATCGTGGTAATGAGAGGCGGAACAATCTGCACAATCCAGGCATCAATAACTGGGATCTATCGTTGGGCAAGTCTTTCCGATTGTTCGGTGAGGGCCGCGAACTCCAATTCCGTGCGGAAACGTTTAACACGTTCAATCACACACAGTGGTCCAGTATTGCAACCCCCGACTGCAACAACTGTGTTATCGATGACCGTCAGGTAAATTCGGCAAGCCAGTTTGGGTTCATCACGGGTGCCCGTCCTGGCCGCCACATGCAAGTCGCCTTGAAATTTGTGTTCTAGGATTAGGGGAAGAGGCGGCGGTGCGGACGCCCCGACAGTTCGTGCCGTGTTTTGTGCTGGAGGCGACCCCGAACAAGCAATCGGCGTCCGGCTCTTCGCCTCCTCGTCTGGGCGGACTGGTGCGACGAACATATCGATCTGGAAATCCACATGGCGAAACGGATTGTGGTTGTAGGAAGCATTAATCTTGACCTTGTCGCGGCCACACCACGAATTCCGATTGCCGGTGAAACGGTTGCGGGCCAGACTTTTCAAACCTTTCCAGGCGGCAAGGGCGCGAACCAGGCAGTGGCAGCTGCTCGCCTCGGCGCCGCGGTGTCCATCCTCGGAAAGATTGGAAATGACGCTTTCGGCACACAATTGCGAGAGAGCCTGGAGGGTTCAGACGTAAACACTGATGCTGTTGACGTTGTTCCGGGACCGTCAGGGGTCGCTCTGATCACCACCGACCCGAAAGGGCAAAATGCCATCACGGTAGTCGCCGGCGCGAACGCACATGTGTTGCCGGCGGATCTCGACGCTCATAACGCTCTC
>AR_comb_assmDRAFT_10184547_pt1 | contig 12915 bp, 10 predicted proteins | sample ArasoioldDNA_FD_10543 | JGI IMG/M metagenome (IMG submission 10543) | reverse complement strand
AGCGTGGCGAGCGCCGGCGCCTCGCCAGCGACGAGCGCGGCGACGAAATCGACCGCCAGCGCCCACCCGGGCGGCACGGGCAAGCCGCCGCGCAACGACGCGCCCAGCTGGACCGATTTGCCGCCGAAGACGGCTTCGTCGTCGGCGAGGCGAAGCTCGACGGGCGCCTTCATGAAAGGATCGTCACTTCACCCTTGTCGGCATCCACCCGCACCAACGCGCCGTCCGGAATGTTGCCGGTCGCAACTTGGCAGCCCACCACGCCAGGCAGACCGTATTCGCGCGCGACGATGGCCGCGTGCGACATGAGCCCGCCGCGGTCGGTGACGATCGCGCCGACCAGCGGCAGCACGTAATTGAATGCCGTCGACGTGGAGCGCGTCACCAGCACCTCGCCTTTCCGGATGCGGCCCAGGTCGTCGATATTGTGGATGACGCGAGCGCGGCCCTCGTAGCGGCCGGCGCTCACCGGCGTGCCGCGGACCGTATTGCCTTCGCTCTTGCTCGCGCTGATCCCGTGCAGGTGCATGAGCAGCGTGCTCATCGCGCGCATCGTCCGCCGCGTTTTTTCCGGGAACCATTCCACCGGCGGGGGCGACGGCGGTGTGCCGTTGAGGACGGGCGGCGCGATGTCGTTGGGCACGGTGACGCGGAAATGATGGCGAGCCGCGAGCTCCTCGGCGCTGGGCGCGGAACCCGTTCCTGTCAGCAGCGATTGCACTTCGGCGCAGGTCGCGTCGAGCGCATGCTCGGCCGCCCGGATTTTGCCCTTGGCCGCGAGGCGGCGCCCCGCTTCCAGGAGCGCCCGGCGCGAAATACCCGCCGACCACAGGTCGCTCCAGTAGCTTCTCTCGTCGCGCAGCTTGTTGACGAGGCGCGCCTCGCGAAGCACGTCATCGAACTCCGCGCGGTGCGGCTCCGGGACCGCATCGCGAATCTTCGCGATCTGCTGCCGGACCTCCGCATCGGCCTTTGCCTGCGCCTCCGGCGAATGCCTGAACTGCAGCGCGCTGACCAGCAACTCGGGCGTCTCGATCGCCGTGGCGCACGTGATGTCGTAGCCGCCCACGACGCGGTGCGACACGAGATCCAGATACGCCTTGACCGCCGGTCCCGTGACCCCTGGAAGCGCGTTCAGCGACTCCAGCTTTTCGAGCGGCGGCGCGGAGCCGTTCAAGATGGCCACGGCGTGGGGGTCCGCGGCGATGGCGCGCAATGCCGCCAGGTATTCCTCCGTCACTCCCGACGAAATGGGCGTGCTGCCTTTCAGCGCCTGCGTAATCTCCCCAACCGGCAGCCCCGTCCACTCCTGCACGCAGGCGATGAAGTCGCCGATCACGACGACGCATGTAACGGTGTATCGGTGGTGCTGGAACGTCATCGCCTTGGAATTCTCGAAGCAATCGGCGACGTGCGCCGCGAGTTCGGCATCGGACATCGCCTCCAGATCCTGTGACTGGAGTCGCAAATGATTCTTCGTCGATTCCGGCTTGAGCTCGCTGTCCCAGTGCTCGATGTGCCGGCGCCACGGCTTTTCCTGCAGCACGCTGGCCGCGGTGACGAGCCGGCGACGGGTCTCGGGATGCAACCTGCACATGAGCTTGAACACAAGTTGCGGCGGCGGTCCCTTGGCGTTCGGCGGTGCGCCGACGATCACTTTCTTGCAATAGAAGTAGCCGTTGATGAATTGCGGCTCGAGGTGGTCGAGCAGCAGCCCGTAACAGGCAGTCCCGGCCTGAAATCCCTTGACAAAGCCTTCCTTGAAACTCTCCTGCAGGAAACGCGTCGCGGGGCGGGGGAAATGCGTGGCGTCCTGCTCCCAGATGCCGGCGTCGGGCGGTTCGAATGCAAGAGCGGTCATGGTGCCTCTCGAGGATGGTCCCGGATCCGGAATCGGCGCGGGAAGGGCGCTTTTTTTCGCCAATTATCCCGGATTCGAGGAAGCCTGTCCGGGCGATCGCGTCGGAAACCAGGAGCGGCCACCCGTCGATCCGCACTCGACTTCACCGCATGTGGATATGCGGGTGCATACGAGCCTATAATTTTTGCCGGTCTCACTGCATGGAAGGCTGCATGAGCGCGTCCAGTCGAATCCCGTCCCTGATTTTCGTTGCAGCCGTTGCTTGTCTCGCCGCATGCGCGCAACAGCCGGAGCGCATGTCGGCATCCCTGACATCGCAGCCTGCGCCGTCGCCATGGGCGCTCCCGACGGCGACGATGCGCTGGAACGAGTATGCCTGTGACCTCATCGCGCGTAACCAGGTAGGCCAGTTTGCGGCCTCGCGCACGCTTGCCTACGTAAACCTGGCGATCAACAACGCGATCGTCGCTGCCAAGCAGCAGGGCCGCGCACCAGGGGGTGCGGCCGCAGGCGCCGCCGCGGACGTGCTGGCCTATCTTTATCCGAAGGACGAGCAGGCCATTCGCAGTCGTCTTGCCGGAGAAGGCGCGGCGATCGGAGCCAGTGCCCGCGCCGACTTTGCCGCAGGCGTGGCGATCGGACGCTCGGCTGCGGCTGCCGTGATTGCCAGCGCAAAAGCGGACAGGTCCGATCTTGCGTGGACAGGACCGCTCCCCGAGGGGCCCGGCAAATGGTCGAGCCGCGCTCAACCCCCGCGCCCGCCTCTGGGTCCGCGCCTCGGCGAAATGCGAACCTTCTTTCTGGCGGGGGGCGCCGATTTTCGCGCGCCGGCGCCGCCGGCGTACGACTCGTCGGAATTCCGCGCGCAGGTCGCCGAGATCCGCGCCATCGCCGATAGCCGCACCGACGCGCAAATCCGGATTGCGCAATACTGGGAGACTCTCTCGGGCTCGTATTCGGCCGGCCTCTGGAACGATGTGGCGCGCAATGCGATTTCCGCGCATGGGCTCGATGAGGCGGAGTCGGCGCGGACGCTCGCCCAGGTTCACATGGCCAGCGTGGACGCGACGATCGCGTGTCATGATTCCAAGTACGTCTATTGGGTGCCGCGCCCGACCCAGGCGGATCCCGGCATCACGCTGGCAATTGGCGTTCCCAATCACCCGTCGTATCCAAGCAACCACGCGTGCATCTCCGGAACGATCGGCCTCGTGCTGGACGCGAGGTTCCCCGATCAGCGCGGGCGCTATTTCGCGATGGCGCGGCAAGCCGGAGATTCGCGGATGTACGGCGGCATCCATTACCGCATCGATCTCGACCAGGGATTCGTCATCGCGAACAAGGTTGCCGCGCGCGCGCTCGAGGTCGGCGTCCCGACCGACCGTCCGTTCGCCCCCCTCGGGAAGTAGCGCTTACTTTGAGACAGGAGCTTCCGTCATGAGGCGTCACCTTTGGTCTTTGATCGTTGCGCTGGCCGCGTTGGGCTGCCTTGCGAGCACCGCTTCCGGACAAGCCCAATCACCTGATGGCCTCGTTCAGGTCAAACCGCGGCAGATGGAGCTCGCCTGGTTGCGGCCCGGCGCCGATTTCCGCCCGTACACCAAGGTGAATATCTCCCGGACCCAGGTCGCCTTCCGGCCGAACTGGATGAAGGACTACAACATGAACTCCGGCGGAGTCGGCAATTGGGTGACGCAGGATGACGCGAACAGGATCATGGCGGCTGCGCAGACCAATTTCGACGACGTATTCGTCGACGCGTTCAAGAAGGCCGGCTACGAGGTTGTCACGACCACCGGACCGGACGTGCTGCGGGTGAACTCGGGCGTCCTCGACCTCAGCGTCAACGCGCCGAAGGGAACCGACGGGCGAACGACCTGGATCATCACTGCCGGCCAAGCTGCGCTGATCGTGGAAGTACGCGACACGGTCACCAACGCCTTGCTCGGGCGCGTCGCGGACAGGCGCGCGACGCAGGACCTCGGCCGTCAGATCGCCAGCCAGGCGACCACCATCTACGATTTTCGCCTGCTCTTCAGCCATTGGTCGTCGATTTGCGTGAAGGCTCTCGGAGAGCTGAAGGCCATTTCGCCGATACCCGACCCCCTGACTCCGATGCAAAGCCTTTGAACGGTCGCGGGTACTGAATCACGTCGTCGGCGCGCAGCAACAGCGACTGCGGGATGGCGAGCCCGAGCGCTTCCGTCTAGAGGTTCACGACGAGCCGGAATTTCGTCGGCTGATCGACCGGCAACTCCGCGGGCTTGGCGCCGCGGAAAGACTTGTCCACCCACTCCGCACCGCTCGTCAACGGGGCATCTAGATCCGGTCCGAAACCGTGCGGGACGCTTCCCGTGCGCAGCAAGAATCGGGCGTCGCTCGACAATTGCCTCACCGTGGCCGTCGGTGGCTTCTGTCGAAAAATATTACAGATAAGGATCAGCTTGCCGGCGCGATTATGCAACGTGGCCCAAAATTATCATGAATTCAATTGATTGCGCCGGCTCTCCGAACTTGGTTCGGATCTTGCTGCGGCGCTTACCTCGGCGCCAAAAGTCGACCGGTGCCGCGTCACCGAGACGCAAAGGACTCGCCATGACAAGCAAGACTCTCCGCAATCTCTTCTGCGCCCTGGCCGCTTCGGCGACCTGGGCGATAGGCACGCCGGCGCATGCGATCGTCTACAACGTCGGCTTCGACCCCATCGACTTTTTCTTGGGCACGATCACGATTAACGTCGACGTGAGCTGCTTGCCCGATGTCCCAAGCACGCTCCCGTGCAACTTCGACGTGACCAATGTCAGCTTCACTGACAAGTTGGGTTTGTTATGGACGGATCCCGCCGTTCCGGAAACGGGAATCGGGGATTTCATCACGCAAGATGGCCTGGGCAACATCAGTGCCATTCAGGTCGACATCTTCAATCTCCAGCCGGTCAGAGCGGACAGTCCCTGCGGCGGGGAGGGCGCAGATCTTTCCTTCGCGCTCGACGGCACCGTCACCTTCACTTGCGAAAACAACCCAGACCATAGTGCCGAAGGGAAGGTGACCTTTATAAGGCGCGTGCCGGAGCCTGCCACCTTCGCGCTTCTAGGCATCGGCCTCTTGGGTCTGGCGGCGTCGCGCCGCCGGTGGCTGCGCTGATTCGCGATTTTTCCCAATGAACCCCGCTTGCGTGGCGGGGTTTTTTGTGCCCGGAGCCTTTCGGGCTTCTACGCCGTCACGAGGGACTCGGCCAGCGATTCGAGCGCGTGCGCAATCGCTTCGTTGAGCGCCCATCCACGACCGGTCGCCGACGCCGCGCGGAAATCGGCGTCGCTAAGCACGCTGCGCGCTGCCGCGAGACCTTGTGACTGCCTGGCCTCACTACGCGCCGAACGGAGCGCGAGCGCCTCGCGCGCGGCGCCGGCCGCGACGAGGAGTCGCAACGCTTGGTCGGCGCGTTGGTCCATGCTGAGGAGCTCGGCGCAATCCTCGACGCATTCAATCGCCTCGGAGTTCATCTCGAAATCCAGGAAGGCCGGCAGTGCCTCCGCGAACCTCCTGCGCGCGGAATCGCGGTCGCCACCGGCCGCATCCACTTTTCCCAGCCACCACACGGCGATCGCTCCGTTGCGCTTGTCCTCGGCCTCCACGCAAATCCTGAGCGAGCGCCCGAATCGCTCGCGCGCCGCCTGCAGGTCGCCGAAGGCGAACGCGAGCTCCCCAAGATTGCATTCGCCCTCGGCTTCCAGCTCACGATCCCCGATGCCTCGTGCGATCGCGAGGCATTGCCCCAGGTAATCCCGGGCGCTTCCATAATCGGCTTGACGTATCGAGATTCCCCCGAGGTTGAGCAGTCCGATGCCTTCCCCCTGCCTGTCCCCGAGCCCACGGAAGATCCCGAGCGCTTCCTCCTCGCTATCGCGCGCTTTCGTCGCCTCGCCCTGTTGAACGTACAGGGTCGCCAGCGCGGACAGGGTCGCCGCGATCTCGCGCATATTTGCCAAGGCTCGGTGAATCGCGAGACACTCCGTAAGCATCTTGATCGCTTCCGCCTGGTCGCCCTGGTTCATGGCCAGCGCGCCGCCCACGTACAGCGCGTGCGCGCGGGCGACGGTTGGCTCTTGTAGCGCCGGCAGCGCCAACGCGGCGCGTAGGTTGTTGCGACCCTCCGTCGCATAACCGCGAAGTGTCCGGAAGCCCCTCAGTGCCACCTCTAGCTTGACCGCAATCACCGGATCGACACCGCCGGTAATAGCCAGCGCGATGGCGGCGCGAAGATTGTCGAGCTCGGCCTCCACCCGGCGCGTCCATTCCGCCTGCCCCGGCCCTTTCAACTTCTCGCGCGCCTGCTTGGCGAGTCCGAGGTAATAGTCGCAGTGCCGCGCCGATGAAGCGGCAAGGTCGCCACGCACGACGAGCCGCTCGCGCGCGAATTCCTGGATCGTCCCCAGCATCCCGTAACGCGACCCCGATTCGTCCTGCTCTGCGAGGTGCCCGCGCGCAAACTCGCGGATCGTCTCCAGCATCCCGTAGCGCGAACCGTCGTCGAGCCGCTCCACCATGACGAGCGATTTCTCGACGAGCGAGGTGACGAGATCGAGTACGTCGTCGGTCGCAAGCGGCGCTACGCCGCAGACCGCCTCGGCGGCGGCAAGATCGAAACCACCGACGAAAACGCTCAGCCGGTCGAGCAGGACCTTCTCGCTTTCATTCAGCAGGTCATACGACCACGCGACGAGCGCATGCAGCGTCTGCTGCCGCTCCAGCGCCACGCGACTACCGCCGGTCAGGAGCTTGAAGCGATCGTTGAGACGCGCGTTGATCTCGGCAACCGACAGCGAGCGCAGCCGTGCCGCGGCCAGCTCGAGCGCCAGCGGGATGCCGTCCAGCCGGGCGCAAAGCTCGGCGAGAGCCGGCGCCTCACGTGCGGTCACTTCGAAGTTCGGAACCTGCAGCCGCGCCCGCTCGACGAACAGCTGCACGGCTTCGGAACGAAGAAGATCCTGCGGCGCCGCCTTCCGACCGGGTACGGCGAGCGGCAGCACCGGGTAGGTCTGTTCGCCCGGAATGTGCAGCGCCTCGCGGCTGGTCGCGATGATCCGGACGTCCGGCGCGCTCCGCAGCAGCGCATTAGCGAGATGCGCGCACGCCGCGACAAGGTGCTCGCAGTTGTCGAGCACGACGAGCAGCTTGCGGTCCTTGACATGGGCGGCGAGCGTTTCGACCAGCGGCCGCCCCGGCTCGTCGCGCACCGCGAGGACCTGCGCGGCGACGCTCGGAACCAGCGCCGGATCGCGGATCGGCGCCAGATCGACGAACCAGACGCCATCGGGAAAGTTATCCATCAGGTCGGCGGCGATCTGCAGCGACAGCCGCGTCTTGCCGAGACCGCCCATCCCCAGCAGCGTCAGCAATCGCGTCTTCCCGAGCAGGCCCTTGGCTTCGCTGAGCTCGCGCTCGCGCCCGATGAACGACGTGACCTGCTGCGGAAGATTGTTCGGCGTCGCCTCGAGCGAGCGTAGCGCCGGAAAATCCCGCTCGATTTCCGGGTGCACGAGCTGATAGACATGCTCGGGCGTGGCGAGGTCGCGCAACCGGACGCCGCCCAGATCGCGCAGCGAGACCGCCGGCGGAAGATGATCGCGCACCTGATCGACGACCGCCTGCGACACCAGCGCCTGCCCGCCGTGCGCGGCTTTCATGATCCGCGCGGCGCGGTTGACGGGACTGCCGAAGACGTCGTTGTCCCGCCGTTCGATGATCCCGAGATGCAGGCCGAAGCGAACGCGCAGCCGGATGCCGCTCGTTGCGCTCGCGTCCTCGAGCGACTGGAGCAGCGTCAGCGTCGCCTGCAGCGCATCCGCCGGGGCGTCGAACGCCGCATACATCCCGTCCCCGGTCATCTTGACGACAACGCCGCGGTTGCGCTCGACTGCCTCCCGCGACAGCGCATCGTGCCGCGCGAGCGCGGGCGACATCGCTTCCCGCTGCTCTTCCCAGAGGCGGGTGCTTCCTTCGATGTCGGTGAAGAGGAGAGTCGCGACGCTGGTGGACACTTGGACCCCGACGTTCGGCGCTGCGGGCGCCCTGCGACCGTGCACTTTACAGCGCGCGACGGGATGCTGCCAACTCTACGGCCGGGAGCCGGCGAGACCCGATCCTACTCGTCGCGAAACTGCCGCGATGCGAGCCGCGCATAGACACCGCCACGCGCGAGCAGTTCCGCGTGCGTTCCCTGCTCGACGATCGCACCCCGCTCCAGCACGACGATCCGGTCGCAGTGCTCGACCGTCGAGAGCCGGTGCGCGATCACGATCGTCGTGCGGCTTCGCATCAGCTCGTCGATCGCGGCTTGAATGAGGCGCTCGGACTCCGTGTCGAGCGACGACGTTGCCTCGTCGAGAATCAGAATCGGCGCATCCTTGAGGATTGCGCGCGCGATGGCGATCCGCTGGCGCTGGCCACCGGAAAGCCGAATGCCGCGCTCGCCGACCACCGTGTCGAAGCCGTTCGGCTGCTCACGGATGAAATCAAGGGCATTGGCCGCCGCGGCCGCGCGCTCGACGGCCTCGCGGGAGGCGCCGGCCATCGCGCCATAGGCGATGTTGGCGGTGATCGTGTCGTTGAACAGCACGATCTCCTGGCTCACCAGCGCGATCTGTCGGCGCAGATCGGTGAGGCGAATCTCGGTGAGGTCGCGGCCGTCCAGCATCACGCGCCCCGCGGTTGGCGTGTAGAAGCGCGGGATCAGGTTCACGAGTGTCGTCTTGCCGCCGCCGGACGGACCGACGAGGGCCACCGACTCGCCGGGCGCGATATCGAGGTCGATGCCATCGAGCGCCGCGGGAGCGCCGAGCCCGTAGCTCTTGGCGACGCGTTCGAGGCGGATCGCGCCGCGCGCCCGGTCGATCGTCACGGTGCCGGTGTCGACCTCCGGCGGCTCGTCGATCAGCGCGAACACGCTCTCGGCTGCGGTGAGCCCGCGCTGGATCGTGCCGGTCACATTGGAAAGCGTCTTCAGCTGGTTGAGGAGATGCAGCAACGCGAGGATGTAGGTGATGAAGTCCCCCGCGCGGTATTCGCCACCCGCGTTCTGCCGGATCGCGAGAAAAAGAATCACGCCGACGGCGATCGAGACGATGATCTGGTTGATCGGCGTGCCGAGTGCCGCCGCGGCGGCCTGTTTCGCCGTCGCCAGCCGCAGCCGGTCCGCCGCGTGGCGCAAGCGGTCGCTTTCGTATTCTTCACCGCCGAAGATCTTGACCACGCGATGCGCACCGATCGCCTCCTCCAGCGCATGCGTCAACGCACCCATGCGCTCCTGCACGAGCACGCTCACACGCTTCAGGCGACGGCTGATCTTCCTGATGGCGAAGCCGACGAACGGAAATGTCGCGAAGGCAATCAGCGTCAGCTGCCAGTTGATGTAGAGGAGATACGTCAGCATGAACGCGATCGTCAGCGTGTTCCGGATCAGCACCGTCACCGCCTCGGAGGACGTCGCGGCGATCTGCTGAGCGTCGTACGTGATCTTCGACAGCAGGACCCCGGCGGACGACGCGTCGTAGAACGGCGTCGGGAGGCCAAGCAGGCGATCGCACGCCTCGCCGCGCACGTCGAACACCACCCGCGAGCCGATCCAGGCGAGACCGTACTCGCTCACGTAAGAGCCGATGCCGCGGAGCACGAACACGCCGACGATGAGGAACGCGAGCAGGCGCCCGCGGTCGGCGTCCACCTGGCCCATGTCGTTGATCATCGGCCGCACGAGCTGCAGCATCATCACGTCGGTCGAGGCGACGAGCAGCATGCCGAGGATGGCGAATGCGAACACCGCGCGGTAGGGGCGCGTGTAGCTGAACAGGCGGCGGTAGAGCTTCAAGGAGGAACCGGGAAAGCCACACGCGGAGCGCGGGCGAAAGGGGGCGATTATATCGGAGCCGCTCGGCTATAATTCCTTCGACAATGAGCTATTACCAGCGCCACGTCTTTTTCTGCTGCAACAAGCGCGACCCGCCCGATGCGTGCTGTGCCAACCATGGCGCTCTCGAGCTGCAGGCGTACGCGAAGGCGCGGATCAAGGAGCTGGGCCTTCGCGGCAAGGGCAAGGTGCGGATCAACAAATCGGGCTGTCTCGATCGCTGCGAGGAAGGCCCGGTGATCGTCGTTTATCCCGAAGCGGTCTGGTATACCTACGTCGATCGCGCGGACATCGACGAAATCATCGACCGCCACGTCGTCGGCGGCGAGATTGTCGAGAGGCTGCGGATTTGACGCCGAAGACTTCCGAGCGCCTGGTGGTCGAAGGCGCAGCCGGCGCGCTGGAGCTCGTGGTCAACGCCCCGGACACCGCTCCGCGCGGGATTGCGCTCATCGCCCATCCGCACCCGCAGCAAGGCGGCACGCTTGAGAACAAGGTCGTGCAGACGCTCGCCAAGACCTTCTTCGCGCTTGGCTATGCCAGCGTGCGCTTCAACTTTCGCGGCGTCGGCAAATCCGAGGGCGCGTTCGACGACGGCGTCGGCGAGACCGCGGACGCGCTCGCGGCGCTCGCGCATGCGAGAGAGCGCTTCGGCGAGATCCCGGTCGTGCTGGCCGGCTTCTCGTTCGGCTCGTTCGTGCAGACGCGCGTCGCCGCGAGCGTCGCCGCCGAGCGCATGGTACTCGTCGGCCCGGCGGCCACGCGCTTTGGCGCGACGACGGTTGCCTCCGACACCATCGTGATCCATGGCGAGGAGGACGACGTCGTGCCGCTGGCCGCCGTGTTCGCGTGGGCGCGGCCGCAGGAGCTGCCCGTCATCGTGTTCCCCGGCTGTGGGCATTTCTTCCACGGCCGCCTGCCGCAACTGCAGCGCACGATCGCCGGCATGTGGCGCGCGCCTTCGGCCGCCGCTGCAGCGGCCTGACGTCGGGCAGCGAGATCAAAATGGCACGAGCGTCGCGAAAGGGAATGCGCGGCCCCGCCGAGTTGCGCGTACGCATCGAGCTTGCCGCCTGCTACCGGCTGGTCGCCCATTACCGGATGACCGACCTCATCTATACGCACATCTCCGCGCGCGTGCCGGGACGCCCTCCGCGTTTCCTCATCAATCCGTACGGCCTCATGTTCGAGGAGATCACGGCTTCCAGCCTCGTCACCGTGACGATCGACGGCAGGATCGTCGACGATCCCACGGGACTCGGCATCAATCCGGCCGGATTCGTGATCCACAGCGCGATCCACGGCGCGCGCCATGACGTCGGCTGCGTGATCCACACGCACACGGCGGCAGGTCTCGCGGTCGCAGCGCAGAAACGCGGGCTGCTGCCGCTCTCGCAACATGCGATGCGCTTCACCGACTGCGTCGCGTATCACGATTACGAGGGCGTCGCGCTCGACCTGCCCGAGCAGCGCCGGCTCGTCCACGACCTCGGACAAAACAACGCGATGATCCTGCGCAACCACGGCCTCCTCACTTGCGGGGCGACGGTCGCCGAGGCATTCGATCTCATCTATTACCTCGAGCGCGCCTGCCAGGCTCAGGTCGGCGCAATGGCCGGAGGCGCCGCGCTCTCGATACCGAACGGATCGGTGGCGCGCAAGGTTGCGCGCCAATTCGCGCGTCCGGGCCGCACGGCTCCCGGCAACGCGTGGTCGGCGCTCTTGCGCCTGCTCGACCGCATCGACCCGTCCTATAAGACTTGACGTTCATCGCGGCGGCGCCAGGCGTGGACCGGTTTTCGTATACTTGACGAACAACGGCCGATCGCGCCGGCGCCGAGACACCAATATTCGGGAGGACTCCATGAATTTCCGCTCCGCGGCGTTCGCCGCCCTCTTTGCGATGCTGTCCGCCGCGCTGGCGGTCGCAACACCTGCGGCTGCGCAGGACAAGTTCGACAAGCCGATCAAGATCCTCGTCGGTTTCGCTGCCGGCGGCACCGCGGACCTGATCGCGCGCGTGGTCGCGGACAAGATGAAGGACACCCTCGGTCAGCCCGTGATCGTCGAGAACCGGCCGGGCGCGATCGGGCGCATCGCCGCAGAAGCGGTGAAGAACGCGGCGCCCGACGGCACCACGATCATGGTGATGCCGATCGGGCCGATGGCGGTCGTCCCGCATGTTTACAAGGACATCACCTACGATCCGATCAAGGATTTCACGCCGATCGCCGTCGGCGCGACGTTCCAGTTCGCGATCGCGGCGGGTCCCGCGAGCGGCGCCAAGACGTGGGCCGATTTCGCGGCATGGGCAAAGGCAAACCCGAGCAAGGCCGCGTACGCGACATCGGGCGCGGGCAGCCTGCCGCATTTCTTCGGCGTGCTGCTTGGCCGCGGCATCGGCGTCGAGATGGTGCACGTGCCGTACAAAGGCTCCGCCGCGTATATCAACGACCTGATCAGCGGACAGGTGCCCGCAGCGGTCGACGCGATCGCCGATCTGACCGAGCTGCACCGCGCGGGGAAGGTGACGATCCTCGCGAGCTCGGGCTCGAAGCGCTCGACCGCGTTGCCGGATGTGCCGACGTTCGCCGAGCTCGGCGTGAAGGATGTCGAAGCCATCGGCTGGTTCGGATTCTTCGCGCCTGCGAAGACGCCCAAGCCCATCGTCGAAGCGCTCAACCGCGCGATCAACAAGGCGCTGACTTCGCCCGATGTCGTCGCCAAGCTGTCGGGCATCGGCATGGACCCAGCGACGGGAACGCCGGAGGACTTCGCGAAAATGGTCGCGTCCGACTACGCGAAGTGGGGCCCGATCGTGAAGGCGTCGGGGTTCAAGCCTGAATGAGCGAGCGGGGCGAAGCCCAGGAGCGAAGCTCGCGTCTGCGAGCGCGGGCGGCGGCCGACCCCCGGTCCCAAGGAGCTCAAGCTAAGAGTGCGGAGGCCGCGCGTCGCCGAGCGATTGACCGCGGCCGACAGCGCGACGCACCGCGGCACGCGAAACGCGCGGAGGCCGCGGAGTGAGCGAAAAAGAGGATGTCGTCCTTCGTGTCGCGGGTCTTGTCAAGCGCTACGGCGACAATGAAGTCGTCCGTGGCCTCACGTTCGCGATCCGCCGCGGCGAGTGCTTCGGTCTCCTCGGGCCGAA
>AR_comb_assmDRAFT_10024570_pt1 | contig 12918 bp, 8 predicted proteins | sample ArasoioldDNA_FD_10543 | JGI IMG/M metagenome (IMG submission 10543) | reverse complement strand
TCGAGGGCCGCGTCGTCGAGCTGGAACTGCCGCTTCAGCGTGCCGTAGGTCAGGCGTCCCCGGCGCTGGAGCATGGCTATTGCCTGGTCGAGAATCTCCTCAAAAATCATCGCCCACCCTCCCCAGGCCGCTGCCGCGTGCAGAAGACAGTGTAGGAACGTGTGGATCACCCATTCTGGCGTTGTCGGCCGTAAAAATAACATTGCAAAACAACGCCAGGGTGGCCAGGAGGGCACCGACCGTTCTCCGCTCTGGAAGCATCTGGATGCGGGGTTTCCTGTTGCTCCTATTCCCTGCCGTAGCCCATTAAGGCTCCAGCGCGCTGGGAGCGCGTGGCCATAGACTCCTGTGGGTCGGCGAGCACGTTCACACACGCCACCTGGCCCTGCCTGGTGGCCTGGTATGCCCGTGTCAACGCTGATCGGATGTCGTCAGGGTCCGTCACGTGCTCGGTATGACCGCCAAAGGCCTCGAGGATTTTGTCGTAACGGATATCTGGGATGTAAGTCGCGACACGCTCCTCGTATCCCTCTGGTAACCCCATACGGGCTTCGAGGTTGCCACCAACGATGCCCGAGTTGTTATTGACGATGAAAACAATGGGTAACTTGCAGCGTACCGCCGTCTCCAGCTCCATGGCATTGAAGCCAAAGGCGCAGTCGCCGTTGATACTCACCACCGGGACCTCGGGTCGCGCCAGCGTGGCGCCTATGGCAAAGGGCACACCGACACCCATGCATCCGTTGGAGCCGGAATTGAGGCGACTCGCCGGGGTGTAGCTGCCCAAGACCTGGCGTCCGCTGGCTAAGGTGAGCTGTCCATCCACGGTATAGATCGTCTCGCGTGGGAAGATATCCCGCACCTCCCGCAGCAGACGGTGCGTGCGAATGGGTTTTGTATCTGAGTCGAGCAACGGCGCCAAGCCCTTGGCATTCTGTTCGACCTGCTCGCGCAAGGCAGCGAGCCACTGGCCAGCCGCGGCCCGCTGCACCACCGCGGCAGTCTTGCCCGCGAGCTCGGCCAGGAGTTGCTGGAGCACGGCCTTGGCGTCCCCGATGATCCCCACTTCCACGCCGCGATTGGCGCCGATCTCCTCCGGCTCAATGTCGATCTGAATGAGCTTGGCATCAGCCGGGAACTGTCGCCCGAAGCCGAATACCCAGTTGAGCCGCGATCCGACGATCACGATGACATCAGCATGCCCCATCATGGTGCTGCGCGCAGCACCGAAGTTCAGCGGGTGGTCATCGGGAATGAACCCACGGCCCATAGGCGACGTCAGGAAGGGCATGTTCAGGGTTTCGACGAGCTGACGCAGCTCCAGAGTCGGCTCCGACCAGCGCACTCCCTTCCCGATGATAAGCATGGGGCGTTCTGCATGCACTAGGAGCTCGGCGGCACGCTTGACCTGGTCCGGATGGCCCAGGGGTGGTGCGACCGTGTAGTAGTTAGAGGCCCAGCGAACCTCTTCCTCCTCCACCGTACCCTGGAGCACGTCGGAAGGCAGATCCAGATAGACCGGCCCAGGCCGTCCAGTGCGCGCCTTGCGGAAGCCCATGGCCATATAGTCCGGCAGGCGAGCGGTGCTATCCACCTGCACGGCCATTTTGGTGATGCCCTTGAACATCGGTACGTTTTCTGTCTCCTGGAAGGTGCCGGTACCACGCCCCTTCTGCGGACCAGAGCCTCCGAGAATGAGCAAGGGCAAGCAGTTGTCGTACGCGACGTGGGCCCCAGTCACCCCATTGGTGACCCCAGGCCCAGCGGCCAACACGGCGACTCCTACCTGGTTTTTGACATATCCATAGGCGGCAGCGGCAAACGTGGCCGCCTGCTCGTGGCGTACCCCAATGGGACGCACGCCACAGTGCGGCGCCCATCCCATGATGTCTTGAATAGGACCTCCCGCCAGACCAAAGAGGACCTCGATACCCTCACGCTGCATTGCTTGCGCTACCAGTGCACTGCCCTCGACGCGAGCCATGCGACACCTCCTTTGGTACGTTTCAGACTTCTGTACCCCGTACCTGCTCCTGTTGCCTGGCCCGCTCACACCCCATCAGCACTCGCCGGACGGCCGATGTGAGCAGCAAGACGTCTGATCCCTCCGCGCTTGCGGGAGCAGGCTGACCTAGTCGTAGTGCTCGGGCAGCGGAATCTCGTGCAGGGCCGGGATAACCTCTTTACCCAGCAGCTCGATCGAGCGCATAACGGCCTGCGAATTCATGGCCCCCTCATTTCCGTAGATGTGCAGGTAGCCAGGGTGGAGGCGCTGGATCACCTGCGTCAGCTTTCTGGTAACGGTCTCGGGATTGCCGACAATGATATTATTAACCCCCTGGAGCTGCTCGTAGGTCATCCCGACTCCCAAACCGCCAGCCCCCACGACGTTGCCCGTAGGACGTTGCGCCTTCACTCTGACAGCTTCGCGGGACTGGTAGCCAGGTGGGTCGTTGTGCTCGAGGGGACCACGCTGGCGGTGACCAATCGTCCACATGAACTCCTGCCCGAGTTCGATGGCCTCCTCATCGGTATCGGCGACCAGACACCGCAGCAGATACCCGAAGTGCTGCGGCCCGGGCTGAAAGCCGACGTCCTTGGCGGTATCGATATAGACCTGCCGCAGCCACTCTGTGGTGTCGACCAGGGCACCCAGGTTCATGTAGGGATGGCCATGGGTAGCAGCCCAGACCACGCTCTCCGGGCTGCCGGTCCCGGGGAACCAGATATCCGGGTGCGGCTTCTGCATGGGCAACACCCAGGGGTTGATCGCCCGGTACTGGTAATACTTCCCCTCATGCCGGAAAGGGCCAGGCGTGGTCCAGCACTTGATGATGAGGTCGTGGGCCTCCTCGAAGCGCCCCCGGTTCTCCGTCGGGTCAATGCCGGCCTGGAGGGTCTCCACAGCGGTCCCGCGCACAAATCCGGAGATGATCCGACCGCCGGAATAGCAGTCCAGCATGGCGATCTCTTCGGCCATCCGGATGGGGTCATTGACGGCGATGACGTTCCCGAGGATGGCGATCTTGGCCTTTTTGGTGACCTTGGCGATGACGGCTGCGTCCAAATTCACCGCCGGCTTCATACACCAGTAAGACGCGTGGTGCTCGTTGCTCATGATGCCGTCGAAGCCCACCTCATCGGCCCAGGCGTACTGCTCGTGGTACTGATTGTAGAGAACATGGGCCTTCTCAGGATCAAAATGGGTGTTGGGGAAGCCGAGCCGCCCAGACTCATACTGTGCTAGGTCAGCGTCGGTGACGTGGCCGTAGGGCTGCTCCGAAAACCAGTAGATTTCGACATGCTTCTTGGGACGGGGGAGTTGTTGAGTCATGATTGCCTCCTTCTTGGGGTTCAGCCTAGCATACCATAGCTGATCCAACTTCTCATCATATCGAGAGAAAGCGTACGGTAACCTCCAGAAACTCCTGGGGCTTCTCTCTGTGGGGAGTGTGGCCGCACGCGTCGATGACGTGCGTGGAATCGGTTGCGGGAGGAGCTCCTACAGCCCATACAGCACCCTTGGATTTTCGTCCAAAATCTGCTGGGCAACCATCGGGTCCAGGCCCCCCCGATCTCCCAAGGTCCACAGCGTGTCGGGTTCTACCGACACGTCCTGGTCTACGCCGTCTTCAGCATGTATAGCACTTCGATGTTATCGCACAGGAGCTTCTGCTTGGCCGACGGGCTCACATCCTCCCGGGCCAGGAACGCCTCCAGCACCTCCATAATCTCGTCGTCCGGCTCATGCGGGAAATCAGAGGCGTAGAGAAAGCGGTCCTCGCCGACCACCGAGAGGGCCAGTGGCAGAACCTGCCGCTCCGCCAGCTCCGCATGGAAATAGACGGGATGGTCCCGGACCTGCTCCGTGGCCAGGTGGCGCCCGGTGCGCTCTGTCCGACGGTCGATCCGCTCGATGAGGTAGGGCACCCAACCGCATCCCGCTTCCAGGAACGCCACCTTGAGGTGCGGGAAGCGCTCAAAGACCCGGCCAAAGATCATGTGGGTGAACTGGCTCATCTGGCCGAAGCTGTGGGCCAGCACAAAGGCCTGGCCGCCGTCGGCCCCCACGTAGTCGAGGTTGACTCCAATGCCGTGTTGCCTGGCCGCGCCATGCACGCCCAGCATGGTCCCCAGGGCTTGCGCTGCCTCATAGAGGGGGTCGAAACAGGGATCGCCATAGCCGACGGTGAGCCCGGGCGTCGGCAGCAGCCCGCCGACCATACCCAGCTCATTGATGGCCCGGCGCAGCTCTGCCGCTGCAGCCTTCGGCGCCTGCACCGGCAGCAGTGCCACGGCCCTCAGGCGAGCATTCTGCCTCAGAAAATGGTCGTAGACGTAGTCGTTATAGGCGCGGGCGAGGTCTGTCGCCCAGTCGGGGTCCCTGGCATACGCAAAGGCCAGGCCAAGGGTGGGGTAAAGGACCGACTCGCTGATGCCGGCGGCGTCCATGAACTGCGCCCAGCCCGCAGCATCGTAGCGGTGCCCGCGTGGGGGGATGCCACGCCGCCAGCCATCCAGGGTTGGAAACAGGTAATAGGTGCGGAGCGTTTCCTCCGGGTACTTGCCCTGGAGGTAAGGCCGAATGTCCTCGTCTCGCTCGTAGAGATGTCCGTCGCTGTCGATGATCTTGGTGACCACGGGCGTGGCCCGTGCGGCTGTGGTAGCCATAGGAGCCCTCCCTCATGCTGTGTGCGGTTGCGGACATCATAACACTGGCTCATGGAAAAGCAAGTGCATGTTAGGTGTCAGGGCACCTCGATGCTGCATCAGAAATAGCGCTTTCTTTTCCGCGCCGCCTGCGGTATACCATGCGTGCCGCAGGGCGCCACGGTCTGCGTATCGAGCCTGGCAATGGCCTGCGGACAGGTGGAGGGGTAGCCATGACGTTTGACGAGGTCCTCACACAGGTACTCGACTTGCTGCAGCGCGAGCGTCGGCTCTCCTATCGGGCGATCAAGGTCCGGTTCGGGCTGGACGACGACCATCTCGAGGCCCTCAAGGACGAAATCATCGAGGCCAAACAGCTCGGGGTTGACGAGAATGGCAGAGTCCTGGTGTGGACCGGCAATCTCGCCTCGTCCCCACCGCCAGCCGCCCCACCGGCGTCAGCACGTGTACCGGTTGCCGCGATCCCGACGCATCTCGCCGAGAAGATCCTGACGACCAGGCACGCCCTGGAAGGCGAGCGCAAGCAGGTCACCGTGCTGTTTGCCGACCTCAAAGACTCTACCGAGCTGATTCGTGGTCTCGACCCTGAAGCCGCCCAGCAGCTCCTCGACCCGGCTCTGCACCACATGATGGACGCTGTGCACCGCTTCGAGGGTACCGTCAACCAGGTGCTGGGCGACGGCATCATGGCCCTGTTTGGTGCCCCGATCGCCCACGAAGACCATGCCCTGCGGGCCTGCTATGCCGCCCTGGCCATGCAGGCGGCGATGCAGTCATATGCCGATGAAGTACGCCGTGGCCACGGTCTGGCGCTGCGTATCCGGGTTGGTCTCAACTCCGGGGAGGTCGTGGTGCGGGCCATCGGCAACGACCTGCACATGGACTACTCGGCTGTGGGTCAGACCACGCATCTGGCAGCGCGCATGGAGCAGCTCGCAGCGCCCGGGAGTATCATGCTGGCGGCGCCAACTCTGCGGCTGGTGGAGGGTTTAGTGCGAGTCAACTCCTTGGGACCTATTCCCGTTAAGGGCCTGACGGGGCCGGTCGAGGTGTTCGAACTCCTCGGTGCCAGCGCCGTCCGCCGGCGCTTACAGGCCACGGCGGCGCGCGGCCTCACCCGCTTTGTCGGGCGCGACACAGAGATCGAGGCACTGCAGCAGGCGCTCGCGCGGGCTAGCGCTGGACACGGCCAGGTGGTGGCGTGCGTCGGGGAGGCTGGCGTGGGCAAGTCGCGCCTGGTGTACGAGGTAGTCCACTCCCATCGTACCCAGGGCTGGCTGGTGCTGGAGAGCGCTTCGGTATCCTACGGCAAGGCGACCCCCTATTTCCCAGTGATTGACCTGCTCAAGCGCTACGCCCATGTGGAGGATCACGACGACACCCGCACGGTCCGGGCCAGGGTGACCGGGCAGGTGCTGACGCTCGATGAGCGGCTGCAGGACGCCATCCCTGCCCTCCTGGCGCTCCTGGAGGCTCTGCCAGACGACAGTCCCTTCCGGCGGCTCGATCCGCCGCAGCGGCGGCAGCGCACGCTCGAGGCGCTCAAGCGTCTCCTGCTGCGTGAAAGTCAGGTGCAGCCGCTACTGCTGGTCTTTGAGGATTTACACTGGATTGATTCTGAGACCCAGGCCCTGCTCGATACCCTCATCGACAGCCTGCCGACAGCCCACCTCTTGCTGCTGGTCAACTACCGCCCGGAATACCAACACGGCTGGGGCAGCAAGACCTACTACACGCAGCTCCGCCTCGATCCGCTGCCGCCAGCGAGCGCCGACACCTTCTTGCAGGCGCTGTTGGGGCACGACCCCAACCTGGCGCCGCTCACGCAGCTCTTGATCGAACGGACGGCCGGGAACCCCTTCTTTCTGGAGGAGACGGTGCGGACGCTAGTTGAGACCCAGGTACTGGTCGGCGCGCCAGGGGCCTACCGTGTGGCCCGGGACCTCCCGACCATTCAGGTGCCCGCCACCGTCCAGGCCGTGCTAGCGGCCCGCATCGATCGCCTGCCCCTGGAGACCAAACACCTGCTCCAGACGGCGGCGGTCCTTGGCCATGAGGTACCCCTGGCTTTGCTCCAGGGGATTGCCGACTGCGCAGAGGAGACGCTGCACCGCAGTCTGGCGCAGCTCCAGGGGGCTGAGTTCCTCTACGAGACGCGCCTGTTCCCCGAGCGGGAGTACACCTTCAAGCACGCCCTGACGCACGAGGTGGCCTATAGCAGCCTCCTCCAGGAGCGGCGGCGGGTGCTGCACGCCCGCATTGTGGTGGCCATGGAGGCGCTGTACGCCGACCGGCTGGCCGAGCAGGTGGACCGACTGGCGCACCACGCCCTACGGGGCGAGGTGTGGGACAAGGCCGTGACTGCCTGCCGCCAGGCGGGGACCAAGGCCATAACCCACTCGGCGTACCGCGAGGCGGTGACATACTTCGAGCAGGCGCTGAGCGCGCTGCAACATCTCCCAGAGGGGCATGACACCAAGGTGCAGGCCATCGATCTCTGCCTCGACCTGCGTAACGCGCTCTACCCGCTGGGCGAGATCGAGCGGATCCGTGTCTACTTGCAGGACGCCGCAGTCCTCGCCGAGACCTTGGGCGATCAGCACCGGCTGGGGTGGGTCTCGGTCTATCTGCTCGCCCAATGTGCGGTGGCATGCGACCAGGACCGCGGCCTTACGGCCGGTAAACGCGCCCTGGCGATTGCCACTGCCCTGGGAGAGGTTGGCCTCACGGTTGCCGCGCAGTACTATCTGGGGATTGTCTACGACAACCTGGGGGACTATCGTCGGGCAGTGGAGTGCTGCCAACAGAACGTGGCGTATCTCCACGGCGCGCTATGCCAGGAGCGCTTCGGCCTGCCTGGACTGGCCGCTGTGTTCTCCCGCGGGCTCCTCGTCTACTCCCTTGCCGAGTGTGGGGCCTTCACCGAGGGGAGAGATCCTGCAGATGAAGGGGTGCGGCTAGCCGAGGCCGCTGATCACCCCTATAGCCGTGTCCTGGCGTACTGGGCCGTGGGCTTTCGGCTGCTACGCCAGGGGGACCTTCCCCAGGCTATCCCTGTGCTCGAACGGACCCTCAACCTCGCGCAGGGGGCGCACATCCGGCTCCTAGTCCCTCAGCTTGCCTCATTCTTGGGGGCAGCCTATGTGCTCGCCGGACGGACCGCCGAGGCCCTACCGCTGCTGGGGCAGGCGGTCAAGCAGGCCGTGGCAATGCATTTCATGTTCGACCATGCGCTCCGGGTGGCCTGGCTGGGCGAGGCGTATCTGCTGGCCGGCCAGTTCGACAAGGCGTACACCCAGGCACAGCGCGCCCTTGAGTTCGCCCGGGTCCATCAGGAACAGGGCCACGAAGCTTACGCCCTACGACTCCTCGGCGAGTTCCACGCGCGTCACGATCCTCCAGAGGGCGAACCCGCTGAAACTCACTACCGCCAGGCCCTCACCCTGGCCGAGGAACTCGGCATGCGTCCGCTCCAGGCGCACTGCCACCTCGGCCTTGGCACGCTGTACACCAGGACAGGCCAGTGGGAGCAGCCACGCGCTGAGCTGTCCATGGCCATTGGGCTGTACCGTGCCATGGAGATGCATTTCTGGCTCCCGCAGGCGGAAGCCGCACTGGCACAGACGGGCGGGGCAGGACCAGTGTAGAGAGGGGCAGACCAACACCGTAACTATGGCGCTACCGTCGGCCTATCGCTTACCGGGGACAACGCCGTGTGGGCGGAGGCGCTGCTGCGTGCCGCTGGCGGGCGCTGAGGGAAAGCGTGCAGCAAGCCTCTGCGCCCTTGCTGCAGTTTTGTCTAGGCTACGGGCCAGTTATAATACATCAGGTATGTGGTATGCATGGTTGCAACATACAGGGAAGCGTAAGTATGCAGATATCACAGGACACAGGCAAAGAGATTGTGCGGCGCGGGCAGGAGATCTACGAGCGAGCTATACGCGCCCAGGTTGAGCCAGAGCATAAGGGCAAACTGCTCGTGATTAACATCGAGACGGGCGAATACGAAATGGACGCAGACGATGCGGCAGCTCTCGATCGTGCAAAAGCACGGTTTGGACGTGCTGAGACGTTCACCCTGCGTGTTGGCTACCCGACTGCCTATCGGTTGGGCCGGCGTGTGCAAGTGTAACTGCTATGATGACGGGTATGATCACGGCGCACCGGGAAGCGGCACTGTCCGTAATTGTCCGTGGGCTGCACGGACAGGAGGAGCACGTCGAGGCGGCCATCGACACCGGCTTCAACGGCTTTATGGTCTTGCCCAACCCGTTAGTCGCTACCTTGGGTCTGCCGTACCATACGCATACCATGGCGACCCTCGCCGACGGTACCACTGTGACGCTGGCCATCTACAAGGTGACTATAGTCTGGCATGGGCACGACAGCAGTGTGTATGTCTTGGCGGCAGAGAGCGGTCCACTTATAGGCATGGCGTTACCCCACGGCAATCGTGTAACGCTCGATGTCGTAGATGGTGGTCCAGTGACGGCTGAAGAGCTGCCCTGATCCACACCGTATGCTGCTACGCTTTCTCGATGCTAGGGCTGGAGACACAGATTACAAGAGCACGTACAATGAGCTTGCGTCCCTCGACTCGGTGTCAGAGTCGTCCTTTGGCTAGGCGCCCACCGTCTGGACCAGCGCAATGCCAAACTGCTGGGCCGCGTTCCCTCCCATCATGCGCGCCATGAGGGATTCCTCGACGTTGGCCTGAGTGAGCATCGCGATGGCGTCCCAGGCGCTCGTGGTATCGTGGTGGGGATAACGCGAGCCCCAGACGACTTTTTCAGCGAAGTCGTGCGGCAACTTCTGGATAAGCCGCTCCTCGGCGTCAAACCCCAGCATGACGTGGCCTTCCTCCCACATCTCTTCGGGGTCCGTGCGGACGGGATAGGTATGCAGGAGGGGGATCACCCGCGTCGAGGCTTCCATCTTCTCCAGGACCTCCTCCATCCACGAGGCCTTGCCATGTGCCACCACCACCTTCATCTTGGGATAGCGTTGCATCACCGTAAAGCCGATCAACGTCGAGGCGACGAACATGTGATTGTCCAACCAGTGGGACAGGATCGGCGCCAGCGGATGGCCGAGCGGCACCGTGCCGGCAAAGAAGGCTGCCCCTTGCAGGCCACTTCCTCCGCCAGCAAAGGGCCCGACACCACCACCAATAAGCGGCGCTTGATGGAGCCGGCCCCGTATTTTTTCGAAAAACGGACCGTGGGAGGTCCACTCCGGGTTCCACAGGCCCGGAGTGGGGTGGACAGCGGCCGTCATACCCAGGCTCTCCAGCTCGGCCCAGAGTGGATCGTAGTAGGGATGGGTAAAGTAGCGGCCCTCAATAAACATGGGCCGGAGAAAGGCGCCGCGGAAGCACGGTATCCTGGCCACTCGCTGCAGCTCCTCCAGGGCGAAGTCCATATTTTGGAGCGGCACCATGGCGGTGGCAAAGAGCCGGTCCGGCGCGGCCTGGCAGAAATCGGCGATCCAGTTGTTGTACGCCCGGGCCAGGGCGTAGGCCACGTCCGGATCATGCACCAGGTGAAAACCCTCGGCAAACCAGGTGGGGTAGAGCAGGGTCTGATCCACCCCCATCGCGTCCATGTCCCGGAGGCGTGCCTGGGGGTCCCAGGCACCCTCGTTCATCACATGACGGGTCTGCGGGTCCAACTCGCCGATGGCGTCCCAGGTCATCCCGGGCTGCCAGATGGCATGCCGGGGGATATTGGAGTTCATAGTATCTCGGAACATCTCGCCGTTGACCTTGAGGTAGGAGTTGGTCTTCCCCTCTTCCCGCCACAGAGCGTGTTTCCCCAGCACACGGTACTCAGGCTCCAGGTATTTCTCCCACACATCCCGCGGCTCCACCACGTGGGAGTCGCTGTCAAAGACCGCAAAGCGCTTCTGTGTTGTCATGGCCCCTCCTCATACATGCGTAGGCACGCGACTCGTCATCCCTAGCGGTCGGCTACCGACGGGTAACAGAGGCTTCTGGCCTGAGAGACGCCTTGATCTCCTCCTCAGTGGGCCACCAGTCGGGCCGCTGGATTTCACAGATGCGCTCCCGGATGAACGTCTTGGGCGGCGTGATGTTGTACAGGCGGCGGGCGTTGGCCCCCAGGAACCTGGCCCGGTCAGCGACGGGTAGCCCGCACTGCTGCATCGTCTCGATGGCCCGCCAGGCATCATCGCCGTCGTGGTGATAGACATCCGAGGACCAGGCCAGGATGTCTCTGTAAAACTCGGGGAAGCGCGCCGGCGGGGCCTCATCCCCCTCAAAGCCGGTGATGCAGTGCTGGAAGAAGGTCTCGCTGGGCAGGCGCTTCAGGGGGGGTAGCTGGCGCTCGTTGCGATAGAGCCTGTAGGCCTTGTCGCACTCGTCTACCAGGAAGCTCAGCCAGGTGGAGGAGGCCTCAAACACGGCGGCGTTGATCTTGGGATGCCGCTCAAAAAAGCCCGTCATCAACACCGTCGTGACCCACAGGGCGGCTTCGGCCTGGAAGTTTTGGACATTCGACAGGAACGAGTGCTGGAGGCCTGCGGTGGAAATGGTCCGCCGGATCAGCTCGGCGCCAGAATATTGCTCGGCATAGCCGGGTGGCTTGAGATTGCCGCCGGCCGGGAAGGGGTGCATGCCATAGACCAGGCCGGTCTCCTCCAACGCGTTCCAGACGGGTTCATACTTGGGCTGAATGGGATAGTTGCCCATGGCGTCCATGGGGCGGACAAGGGCGACGCGGCACCCCTGGGCAGCCACGCGGTAGACCTCCTCCACGGCGTACTGGGGGTTCTGCATGGGGAGTAACGCGGCGAAGAAGAGCCGCTCCGGCTCCGCCAGGGTGTACTCGTAGGCCCACTCGTTATAGGCCTTGCAGAAGGCCTTGGCACCCAGGGCATTCTGCAGCCACGGATAGGTATCAATGTCAGTGGGGATGATCATCACCTGGTCAATGCCCTGGACGTCCATGTCCCGCAGGCGGGGCTCGGGCTCATAGGAACCAGCGTGGTCGAGGTACGCCACATGCTCCTGGGTGAGCGCCGTCTTGGGATTGAGGTTGCGCACGTTGAGGGCGCGCTGAATGTCATGCTTGACGCCAGGTCCGGCGTTGGTGATGACCCGCATGGTGCCGGGAATCCCACCGCGACGCGGGGAGCCAATGCCAGCGCCAGCCTTGCCATTGACGATAAGCTGCTGGCTCTCGGCGTCCCACCAGATCGTGGCCTTGAGGGCCGCCAACTCGTCCTTGGTCAGGTATGCACGGGCCCGCTCCCAGATCCTGGGGGGTTCGGTCACGTGGGCATCACAATCAAAAGTCGCGAAGTCCTTGGTCATGGGTGCAAACATCTGCACAGGCATGCTGTCTCTCCTCTCCATATGGCCGCCATATCTGCTCCATCTCCCGGCGGACACGCACGACGCTATTGGCCTCGTCGACTGCCACATCCATCCAGCGCACCACCTCGCCCGCGGCGACCGGCTGCGTGAGCTTCCACCCGTGCGCCAGGCCGAGCGGCAGGGCCCCGGTCGTGAGCGAGTCGGCGGCGGGCATCAGCCGGCCCACGACCGTGTAGCCGCCCTCCCCGTCCAGGAGCTCCCCAGGCTTGAGGTCACGCTTGGCCGTCGCGACGGCGTCGGCCCGGAAGCCGGTCGGACAGCCCGTCGGCTCGTGACGCACCCCGACAGCGGCAACGGAGATGCCCACTTCCAGGCCGATCAGGTGCCAGCGCTTATAGAGACACGCGTACCGTCCGGAGGGATCGGTGCGCACGCCATACTCGGTGAAACAGCGGCGGATGTATTCCGTGTCGCCCTCGAACACCACCCACACGCCAAAGCGGATGTCGTAGGGCAGCGGCTGCCCGTCGCGCTCCAGTGAAGAGACCACCTCGACCTGGCCCTTGTGGTGGAGTTGCCCGCCGTCGGCGCGCAGCCGCATGACGGACGGCAGGTCGTCGATACTCGCGGGCGGATACGCTAGCCCGTGGGGCGCTGGGGTCAGTCCTGTGGCGTTACACACTGCCGTACTTTCGATGGCGGGCTTCGAGCCATCCAGGAACGAGTTAAACATCTTGGGGTTCAGGCCGCCAACCTGCGCCTGCTCTGGCGTCAGGCCATAGTAGCCCCAGACCGTCTCGGGCGTGGACTGGGCATAGTGCGGTAGCCATTTGTGCCCGCGCCCGGCAGCGACGACGGTGAAGCCGGCGGCGCGGGCCCAGTCCACGAGATCACAGATCAGGGCCGGCTGG
>AR_comb_assmDRAFT_10535339_pt1 | contig 12920 bp, 9 predicted proteins | sample ArasoioldDNA_FD_10543 | JGI IMG/M metagenome (IMG submission 10543) | reverse complement strand
CCGCCGCGCTGGGAAACAGCGTGGCCATGTTCTCCCACCCAGTGGGAGTTCGGAGCAAACCGAATGCCAGCCGCGTCCGGCTGCGTCTCCGAGAAAAACGCCGCGCCCCTCGCGGAAAGTCTCCTACCGCGCTGACGTCACTCGGCCGCTACGATGCCGCCGGCATCCGGGCCAGATACTGGTCCTTCAATCCCTTCCGGTGATGGATTTCGTGTCCGGCGATGATCCACGCCAGGGCGCGCACCGTGATCCGGTTCCCGCTCGCCACCCCCGTCCGCATCGAGGCGTCGTCGTCGATCGCCTGGAAGAGCGCGAGGTTCGACGCGCGGACGGCGCGCCACTCGGCCATCAGACTCTCCAGCGACCGCGCCGAGGCGTGTGCTTCGGCGGCAAACGGGTCCTGATCGAGCGAGGGCAGTTCGCCGGCTCCCTTCCGCGCGAACCAGAACGCGCGGAACCCGAACGTCCGCTCGCAATCGCTCAAATGCGCAATCACATCGGCGACGCTCCACTTGTCCGGTGCGTACCGGTAGCCGGCGATGGCGGGCGGCCGGCCCTTCAACAGCGCCGCGGTTTCCTCGATGCCCGATCGCAGAATCTGGAGAATGTCGCCGTCAGGCACCTGATCGATGTATTTCGTGTAGTACTCGTGATGCTCGCTCTTGTCGGGACGCTGCATAAGACCTCCGCGGTCATTTCATCTCCAGCCTATACCCGGCCTTGCGCGCAGTGAGGATGAACTCCGGCGCGGCCGGATCCCGCTCGAGCTTGCGCCGCAGCTCGGCGACATGCGTGTCGACGGTGCGCGTCAGCACGGCCGCCGCGTGACCCCAGACGTCCTGCAGAAGATCGATGCGCGACACGACCTCGCCCTTCCGCCGGAGCAGCGCCAGAAGCAGGTCGAACTCCATCGGCGTGAGCAGAACCGGTGAGCCGTCGCGCCGGACCGTCCGGCGCGCGGCATCCACTTCGATCGTGCCGAACCGGTACATCGCGGCCGGCCGCGTGCGCCGCAGCAGCGCTTCGATGCGCGCCAGAAGCTCGAGGATGCCGAACGGCTTCGTGACGTAGTCGTCGGCGCCGAGCCGCAGTCCGCGCACCTTGTCCGCCTCCTCGGATCGCGCGGTGAGGAGCAGCACCGGCACCGCGGACCCCGACGATCGAATTTCATGGAGGACGCGAAAGCCGTCCAGCTCGGGCAGCATCAGATCGAGGACGATGAGATCCGGATGCTGATTCCGGAAGTGATCGAGTCCGACGACGCCGTTCTCGGAGATCGTGACGTCGTACCCTTCGATCTCCAGGTTGTTGCGGAGGCCGACGGCAAGATCGGTGTTGTCCTCGACGATCAGGATCCGGGTCATACCGGCTGATCCACCGGCCGTCCGTCGGGAGTCGCAGCGGCGACATCGGTTTGCGGCGTCCTGAACGTCGCGACAAACCTGGCGCCGTGGACATCCGCACGCTCGACGGCCGCCGTTCCGCCGTGCAGCGTCACCAGATCGCGCACGATCGCGAGTCCGAGACCCGTTCCGCCTTCAGCCGATCCAGGCGCGCGCCAGAACGGTTCCCAGATCCGGCTGCGGTCGGCCTCGGCGATTCCGGGACCTTCGTCTTCGACGCTGAGTGACACGGATTCGGGAGTCCCGGTGAGACGAACGGCGATGCGCTGGCCGCGCACGCCGTACTTGGCCGCGTTGTCGAGCAGGTTGAGCAGGACCTGCCTGATGACATTGGGATCCGCAAGCACGGATCGCGGGACGCCGCCGGCTTCGACGTCGATGGTCATCTGCTTCGATGACGCCTGCGGTCTGAACGCGCCCACGACGTCGGCGACCAGCGCGACGACGTCCACTGGCTCGCGGCGAATCGTCAGGGCCTGCCGGTCCGACCGCGAGAAGAGCAGGACGTTGTCGACCATCTGACTGAGGCGGCGCGATTCCTGGACGATCACCTGTGCGGCGCGGTGCGCCTCGTCCTGCGATCGGACGCGCCCCAGCAGAAGTGTTTCGCCGAACAGGCGGATTTGCGCGAGCGGCGTCCGCAGCTCGTGCGAGACGCCGGAGATGAAGTCCGCGCGTTCGCGCGCGAACCGGACTTCGCGGCGAAGCTGCACGGCCGCGGCGGTCACGAGTCCGGCAGCGAGCACGAGCAGGCCGACGACCACGGGCCACCTGTTTTCCGGCAGTCCGCCGATCACGAGCTCGCCGGCGCGCGCAGGCTTCACGGCGGTTGCGACCAGAAGCGTGCCGAACGATGACGGGAAGTTGGCTCGACCGGTCAACGCCGACCACTCATCGTCGGTTCGGTACAGTTGCCGGCCTGCGCCGTCGATGACGCGCAACGTCAGTACCTGCCGCGTGTTTTTCGCCGAGACGAGGCTGCCGGGTAGGAGCGCGGCTTCGGAAAGCACCCGCTCGAAGACGTCCTTGAGGAACGATGGACCCGCAATGAATCCCAGCAGGACCGGCTGCCCCTGTTGCATGGCCCCAGCCGTCACGAGCAGCCGGCCGTCGTCGAGCACGCGAATCGAATGCCGGATCGTCCGGCGGGTCGGCAGTTCGGCGACGAGTGACGTGACGAGCGACGGATCGAGCGGCCGTCCGTCGACGAACGCAGGTCCTGTCTCGCCAAGGATGAACGTCGTCTGCGTCGCGGCGGGTGGCGCGCAGTCGCAGTCGCGCGCGCCTGGACGGACGAGATCGCCGGTGTGGCCCTCGGCGCGGTGGCGCACCGCGCTCAAGCCCGCTGAAGCCGCCGGATCGAGTCTGGCCTGCGTCTCGCGCGCGAACTGGACCGCGGCAAATGACGCGTAATCGCGGAGCACGCTCTCGGCTGTCGCCCGCGCGCTGCGCGCATTCCGGAAGGCCTCCCACGAGAGGCCGGCCGTGACGAGCACGGCAAGCCCGAGAAGAACGATCGCCAGCGGGGATCCTGACGACCGAGCAATTCGTCCCGGGCCGTTCATATGTGTTTCCCGATCATAGGACGTGAGAGGCGCCGGAAAGGTCCCTCGAACGTCAACGGAACGTCAGAAAACGATGAACCTCACGCACTTCTGACGAGTTTCTTGCGCAGGTTCCACCCCGGTTCCCCGGCGCTTTTCTAGGCTCTCGGCAAGGAGAGCAGTCATGCGACGACGTCTTTCGCTCCAGATCCTTCTCGTCCTTCTCGCGATCTCCGGGTTCGTGCCGGCGCTCCAGGGCGCCTCATTCTCCACCGATGTCCAGCAGCTGCGCATTGCTGCCTCAGAGCTCGCCGCGCTTCTCGATCGCGACGCGGTCATTGTCGTCGATGTCCGCGAGCCGGAGTTGTACCGGCGAGGGCACCTGCCGGGTGCACGCCTCGCGCCGCCCGAACTGTGGCGCGAAGTCGGACTGGAGCTCAAGACCACGACAAACGCTGTCGTGACGTACTGCAGCTGTCCGCAAGAGGAAAGCAGCATGCGCGCGGCCGCGCGGTTCCGCGAGCTGGGTGTCGCGAACGTTCGCGCCTTGACCGGCGGCTATGAAGGATGGGCCGAGTCAGGCCGGCCGGTGGTCACGTCGCAGAGTGCCCGCACGGACCCCACGACGACTGCGTCGCCTCAGCCGCCACAGATGGGAGGCGGCGAGAGCGGCCGCGAGTCGTGGCAGCGCGTACCGGACGTAATCGCGGCGCTCGGGATCGGGCCAGGATCGCGCGTCGCCGACGTTGGCGCCGGCGATGGCTTTTTCACGACGCGACTCGCGAAAGCGGTCGGCGCGGACGGACGCGTCTACGCCGTCGACATTTCGAAGAACGCGCTCGACCGGCTCGGGCGACGCGTCGCCGACGCGGGGCTGACCAATGTCGACGCGATTCTCGGGGCACCGTCCGACCCGCGATTGCCGCCCGGCACGCTCGACGCCGCGCTCATCGTCAACGCGTACCACGAAATGCGCGAGCATCAGGCCATGCTCGCGGCGATCAAAGCCGCGCTCAAGCCGGGCGGCCGTCTGGTCATCCTCGAATCGGTGATCAATGCCCAGCGCAATGTCGCGCGTGAGGTTCAGGAGAATCGCCACCAGCTCGCGCCGCACTTCGTGCAACAGGACGCGCTTCAGGCCGGCTTCGCGATCGTCCGCTTCGAAGAGCAGTTCACGCGCGCCGGGACGATGGCGCCGGAGTACCTGGTCGTGCTGACGCCGGTTGGCGCCACGGTGGACGCGCCGCCGGAACCCGTCCACGATCACGCGGCTGACGACGTCTGGCGGAAGCCCGATGATGTGGTGGCAGCACTGCAGCTTCGTGCGGGCATGACGGTCGTCGATCTCGGAGCAGGATCAGGGGTCTTCACGCGGCGGTTTGCGCGAGTGGTTGGTCCTACCGGCCGGGCGATCGGGCTCGACATCAATCCAGGCGCGATCGACGCCCTCAAGCAGGATGCGGCGTCCCTCGGGCTCGCCAATTACGAGGCGCGCCTGGTCAAGGCCGACGATCCGGCGATCCCCACAGCGTCGGCCGACGTGATTTTTCTCAGCAACACGTATCACCACATCGAGAATCGTGTCGCGTATTTCACCCGGCTCCGCTCGTCGCTCAAGCCGCGCGGCCGGCTGGTCATCGTGGACTTCACTGCGGGCCAGATGGCGATGGACATTCCCGATCGTCAGCAGGTGGAGCGTGAGCTGTCGGCGGCGGGATATCGGCTGGTGCAGGCGCATGACTTTCTCGCGCGGCAATTCTTTCTGGAGTATGAAGTCAAGTGAGCTGTCGCTGGTGAGCCTGAGAACCTGAAAGCCGGAAAGCCGGATAGCCTGAAAGCCGGGCTTTCAAGCTTTCGAGCTTTCAGGCTTTCAAGCCTCCTTTCACCACTCCGACCCCACCACTCGTCCCACCGAGACGCTGAGTTTCCACCCTCGCGTTAGAATCCGATCGCGGATCTAACAGGAGAATCCATGTCTCAGTGGCGACTTTTCATCTGTGCCGTCGCGGCGATCGTTGCCGCGGCCGGTCTCGGCGTCGTCTCGGCGCGAACCGACGCGCGCATGTTCCGGTATCCCACGGTCTCGGCGACGCAGATCGCGTTCGTGTACGCCGGCGATATCTGGGTGGTCCCGCGGGCGGGCGGCGCGGCGACGCGTCTCAGCTCCCCACGCGGCGAGGAGAGTTTCCCGCGCTTTTCTCCCGACGGGACGCGCATCGCGTTCAGCGCCAACTATGACGGCAACGTCGACGTGTACGTCGTCTCCGCAGCCGGCGGCGAGCCCGTGCGGCTCACGCATCATCCGATGGACGACCGCGTCCTCGGCTGGCACCCGGACGGCAAGCGCGTGCTGTTCGCGTCGAGCCGCGAGAGCGGCCGACAGCGATTCAATCAGTTCTATCTCGTGAGCGTGGACGGCGGGCTGCCCGAAAAGCTGCCGGTGCCGTACGGCGAATTCGGCACGTTCTCACCGGACGGCAAGCAGTTCGTCTACATGCCGATGTCGCAGGACTTCCGCACCTGGAAGCGCTACCGCGGCGGCTGGTCGCCCGATCTGTGGCTGTTCGATCTGCAGAGCTACGCGTCGCGGAATGTCACGAACGATCCGGCGAACGACGCGCAGCCGATGTGGCAGGACACCAACACGCTGTACTTCATCTCGGATCGCGGAAAGATCGCGCGCAACAACATCTGGGCCGAGGACGTGGCGAGCGGAAAGGTCCGGCAGGTCACGTCGCTCACGAGCTTCGACATCACGTTTCCATCGATCGGATCCGGCGCGATCGTCTTCCAGGCCGGCGGCCGGCTGTACCTGCTCGATCTCGCGTCGGAGAAGACGACCGAAGTCCCGGTAACGGTGGTGACCGATTCACAGACGCTCCGCCCGCGAACCGAAAAAGTCGAATCGCTGATCAACTGGGCCTCGGTCTCGCCGACCGGACAGCGGGCGATCTTCGAAGCACGCGGGGATGTGATCACGGCGCCGGCCGAGTACGGCGCGGTGATGAATCTCACGCGGTCGTCCGGCGTCGCCGATCGGTATCCGCACTGGTCGCCCGACGGCAAGTCCGTCGCCTACTGGAGCGACCGCAGCGGTGAGTACGAGCTGATCGTCCGTCCCGCCGACGGCACAGGCGTCGAAAAACAAATCACCAAGCTCGGGCCGGGATTCCGGTACGCGCCGCACTGGTCGCCCGACAGCCACCTGATCGCCTTCGCCGACCAGGCGATGCGCGTCCGCCTCGTGGACGTGACATCGGGAACCATCAAGGAAATCGATCAGAATCCGCAGTGGATGGGGCACGGCGGCATTCAGGCGTGGCGATTCGTCTGGTCGGCCGACTCGCGCTGGCTCGCATACTCCCGCAATCACACGGCAACCGGCAACAATGCGATCTTCCTGTACGACACCAAGAACAGTACTCGCCGGCAAGTCACGTCCGGCTACCTGAACGATCAGCTGCCCGTGTTCGATCCGGACGGCAAGTACCTCTATTACTTGTCCGATCGCGTATTCGAGCCGATCTATGGCAACTTCGACTCGAGCTGGACGTACGCGAATCCTACGCGCGTCATCGCGGTCCCGCTCCGGAAGAACGTGCCGTCGCCGCTCGCTGTCCGCAACAACGCCGAGCCCCCGGCCGTTGGCGAGACGAAACCGGCAGACACACCGGCTGAAAAAACGGCCGACAAGCCGGCGCAGGCCGCCGCGGCCGCGCCGAAACCGCCGCCGCTCGTCGACATCGATCTCGACGGCTTCGAATCGCGGGCGGTCGTCCTGCCCGCCAAGGCGGGCAATTACGCGGATCTCTACGCGGTCTCCGGCAAGGTCGTCTATCGGCGCCTGCCGCGCAACGGCTCCGGCGAGGAGGCCAGCCCCGTCGTCTTCTACGATCTCGCGGAACGCAAAGAGCAGACGGTCATCGACGATGTGAATGGGTGTGAGCTCACGGCGGACGGGAAGAAACTGCTGGTGACGAAGGAGCGGAAGTTCGCGATCATCGAGCTCAAACCGACTCAGAAGCTCGACAAGCCGATCGCGACGGCGGACTTCGAAGTGCCCGTCGATCCGCGCGCGGAATGGAAGCAGATGTTCATGGACGCGTATCGATTCGAGCGCGATTACTTCTACGATCCGAACATGCACGGCGTCGACTGGGGGGAGATGCGCGACCACTACCTGACGCTGCTCGCCGACGCCGTCACGCGCTGGGACGTCAACTTCGTGCTCGGCGAGTTCATCGGCGAATTGAACGCGTCGCACACCTACCGCAGCGGCGGCGATCTCGAACAGGGTGCGCAGCGCTCCGTCGGCATGCTGGGCGTCGACTGGGAGAGCGCGAACGGCGGCTGGCGGATCAAGAAAATCGTCCGCGGCGGTCCGTGGGATACCGACGTGCGCTCGCCGCTCGACGAGCCGGGTGTTGATGCACGCGAGGGCGACTACGTCGTGGCCGTGAACGGCGTTCCGGTCGACACCAAGCGCGATCCCTGGGCGAGCTTCCAGGGATTGGGCGGCAAGACCGTCGTCCTCTCGGTGAACTCGTCGCCCTCTCTGACGGGGGCACGGCAGGCGATCGTGACGTGTCTGTCGAATGAAACCGATCTCCGCTTCCGTGCGTGGATCGAGGAGCGGCGGGCGCAGGTCGACAAGGCCTCGAACGGCCGCGTCGGCTATATCTACGTGCAGAGCACCGGCGTCGACGCCCAGAACGAGCTGATGCGGCAGTTCATCGCGCAATGGGACAAGGACGGGCTCGTCATCGACGAGCGATTCAACAGCGGCGGGCAGATTCCCGATCGGTTCATCGAGCTGCTCAACCGGCCGATGCTCGCGTTCTGGGCCGTGCGGGACGGCGCGAGCTGGCAGTGGCCGCCGGTCGCGCACCGCGGACCGCAGGCGATGCTCATCAACGGCTGGAGCGGATCGGGCGGCGACGCGTTTCCGTTCTACTTCCGCGAGGCCGGTCTCGGCCCGCTGATCGGCACGCGAACCTGGGGCGGCCTGATCGGCATCAGCGGCGCGCCGCCGCTCGTCGATGGCGGATCCGTCACCGTGCCGACGTTCCGGATGTACGACCCGAAAGGGCAGTGGTTCGCGGAAGGGCACGGCGTCGAGCCGGACATCCGCGTCGACGAGAATCCGACCGAGCTCGCGCGCGGGCGCGATCCTCAGCTGCAGCGCGCGATCGACGACGTCGTGAAGCGCGTCGAGCAACTGCCGCCGGCACCGGCGCGGCCGGCGTACGAACGGCGTATCGGTGGAGGATCGGACTGAGCCTGAAAGCCGGAAAGCCTGAAAGCCTGAAAGCCAAAAGCCCGAAAACCTGAGAGCGGCACTCCCAGGCTTCCGGGCTTTCAAGCTTTCGAGCTTTTCAGCTTTCCAGCTACTTCACCGACGCCGTCACGCGAACCACCGCCGCGTGTTTCATGGTGCCCATGTCGTGATAGCTGACGGTGACCTGGTCGCCGTTCTTCACGAAGTCAGTCAACTTGGTGCCCTTGCCTTCGGCCTTCAGTTCGAGCGTCTTGTGCGTTGCGCCTTTGGCCGTCACGCTCGTGTCCTTGTCGATCGTGAACGTCCAGCTCTCGGTCTTCCCTTTGACCGTCAGTGAATCGGTCGCCACTTTCTCGACCGTGCCAGACGCCGTCAGGGTCTTCGACGGAGCCGGCTTGGTCTGAGGAGCTGGCTTCGCCGGAGCAGCCGTGGCCTGTCCGGCGAACGCAATAGCGGGAAGCGCAATGATTGCCAAGCTTGCAACGAACACGCCTAACACACGTTTCATAACACCCCTCCCTCTGCTGGCCCTATTGTGTTCCAGGCCGCGCGCGGCGGCATGTAATCTTTGAAGGCGTGAGGCACCGCATCGTCGCTGTCGTCCTGACGGCCGTTGCCGGTGCATCCTGCGCGACGGGGGCCGGTCAACCGGGGCCGCGCGTCGTGCCACCGGGAGCGGGCGCCCCGGCCGAATCGGCCCGCGTTCCTGAGGCCCCGCCGGGCACCTCTAAATACGCCGACGCCGACGTAAAGTTCATGCAGGGCATGATCGGACACCATGCCCAGGCGCTCGAGATGACGGCGCTGTTGCCCTCCCGGACGGCCCATGAAGAGATGAAGCTCCTGGCCAGGCGGATCGAGGTTTCGCAGACCGACGAAATCAAGATGATGCAGCGCTGGCTGGAGACGCGGGGTCTCGAGGCGCCGAGCGTCCACGCCCACCACGCCGCCGGGGCCACGCTCATGCCCGGCATGCTCACGCCCGACGAGATGTCGCGGCTGGCCGACGCGAAGGGCGCGGCGTTCGATCGCCTGTTCCTCGAGCTGATGATCAAGCACCACGAAGGCGCGCTGGTCATGGTGAAGGACTTGATGGCCCAGCCCGGCGCGGCGCAGGGTTCGGACATCTTCGCGTTCGCCTCGGACGTCGAGGCGGATCAGAGCATCGAGATTGAGCGCATGAAATCGATCCTCGCGTCCTGGCGCTGACGCGCCGCGTGCATTCTTTTTCTTTGTTTGATGAGGTTCAGCCATGACAGTTCGTCGAATGATGGCATCACGACTCCGTCCGCATCGCGTGAGACTGGCGTTGTGCTGGAGCATCCTGATCGCGTCGGTCTTTGTCGGGATTCACGCGCAGCAGGCGCCAGCCCCACCGCAGGGCACGCCGCCAGCCGCGCTGGCCGATCCGCGCGTCGGCCTGAAGCCCGGCGTGGAAGATGCGGGCGTCGCGGCGCTCGGTCTCGAGCTCGTGGCGCACATGCCGAAGCCCGCGGCGTTCACGGATCCCAGCGGCGCGTTCAGCCTGGATTTTGCGAACTCGGATTTCGCGTTCAAGGGCACGCACCTGTTTCTCGGGAACTTCTACGGCTTCAACTTCTACAACATCGAGGATCCGCGCAAGCCGCAGCTGGACCTGTCGATGCCATGTCCGGGCGGCCAGGGCGATCTGTCGGTCTACCGCAATCTGCTGTTCATGTCCGTCGAGCAGACGCGCGGGCGCGTGGACTGCGGAAAGCAGGGGGTCGCCGCGCCGGTGAGCCCCGAGCGGTTTCGCGGCGTCCGGATCTTCGACATCAGCAATCTCGAGAAACCGCGGCAGATTGCCGCCGTCCAGACGTGCCGCGGATCGCACACGCACACGCTGCTCGTCGATCCGAAGGACAAGGACAACATTTACATCTACGGATCCGGCACGGCCGGCGCGCGATCGGTTGAGGAGCTCGCGGGCTGCTCCGGGCAGGGACCGAACGAGGATCCGAACACCGCGTACTTCAGCATCGACGTCATTCAGGTCCCGCTCGCCTCGCCCGAGAAGGCCCGGATCGTCAATCGTCCGCGGATCTTCTCGGATCCGAAGACCGGCGCCATCGCCGGGCTCTGGCGGGGCGGCGACCACGGGCGTGGCACGCAGCGCACGGAAGTGACGAATGAGTGCCACGACATCACGGTGTACCCGGAGATCGGACTTGCGGCGGGCGCGTGCTCCGGCAACGGCATCCTGCTCGACATCTCGGATCCCGTGAATCCCGTGCGGCTCGATTACGTGTCCGATCCGAACTTTGCCTACTGGCACTCGGCCACATTCAACAATGACGGGACGAAGGTGATCTTCACCGACGAGTGGGGCGGCGGCACGGCGCCGCGCTGCCGCGCGACCGACCTGCCGACCTGGGGCGCCGACGCGGTCTTCGACATCGACAACCGCAAGCTGCGGTTCGGCGGGTACTACAAGCTGCCGGCGCCGCAGACGGAGATCGAGAACTGCGTCGCGCATAACGGCTCACTGATTCCGATTCCGGGACGGGACATCATGGCGCAGGCCTGGTATCAGGGCGGCGTGACGGTCTTTGATTTCACGGATTCGTCGCACCCGGTGGAGGTCGCCTATTTCGATCGCGGCCCGATCGACGCCAACAAGCTCCTCGTGGCGGGGTACTGGTCGACGTACTGGTACAACGGCTTCCTCTATGGATCCGAAATCGGACGCGGTCTCGACGTCTTCAAGCTCTCGCCGACCGATCAGCTGTCGCAGAACGAGATCGACGCGGCGGCGCTCGTGCGGTTCGACGAGTTCAACGCGCAGCAGCAGCCGCGCCTGACCTGGCCGCCCAGCTTCGTCGTGGCGCGCGCGTACCTCGATCAGCTGGCGCGCACCAAGGGGCTCGCGCCGGATCGCGCCGCCGCGGTGACGGCCGCAATGGACTCGGCGGACAAGCTCCAGGGAAACGAGCGCCGCGCCGTGCTCGACCAGCTCGATCAGCTCGCGGGACAGATTGACGCGGACGCCGCCACGGCGCCGGTGCGCGATCGCGCACGCCTGAAAGCGCTCGCGGCGACCATCACCGGCAAGACTAAGACACTGCGGTAGCGCGGTTGCCGTTCCGATGTAGCGAGTACGGGGAAAAGACCTCGGGTTTCGCGGGTTGCATCTCGACTGTGAGTTACCTGTCGACAACGAAACCCGAGGTCTTTGAGTCGAGCAATGTCGCGGAAACCGCGGGGCGCCGTTTTCGCGCGTTACGCGGAATCGAAAACGGCTCTAGACGACTCGACCTCGGTTTGTTTGGCGATGAGGCCGCGGACGTCCGCCTCACGCGGCAGACCCGCCTGCGCGCCGACCTTGGTGGTCGCGAGCGCGGCCGCGGCGTTGGCGAGCGTCGCGGCCTCGGCGAGCGATTTTTCCCGGGCGAGTGACGCGGCGAGCGCGCCGGCGAACGCGTCGCCGGCGCCCATGGCATCGACGCTCTCCACCGGGATCCGCGGCAGAAACAATTCGCCGTCGTTCCAGACGACCAGGTTGCCCTCGTCGCCCGCCTGAATCGCGACCGCGCCGACCCCGCGGGCGAGCAGCGCCTGCGCCGCCTTCCGCGCCGTCGCTTGATCGCGCACGAGCAGGCCCGTCAGGGCTTTTGCCTCCGTCGAGTTGGGCTTGATGACGTCGACCAGGGCGAGCAGGCTGTTCTGCAGCGAGACCGGAGGCGCCGGATCCAGAATGGTCTTCGCGCCGACCGATCGCGCCCACTTGAACGCGGCAGCCACCGCCGCGACCGGCACCTCGAGCTGGGCGAGCACGACCTTCGCTTTCCCGATCCGCGCGCACGCGCGCTCGACGTCGACGACATCGAGCAGCCGGCTGGCGCCCGGCACGACGAGCACCTGCTTCTCACCGGTCTTGTCGACGTGCACGATCGCCGCGCCGGTCTCGCCGCGCGACTTTTCAATCACGTACGTCGTGCGGACGCTTTCGCGATCGAGCTGCCCGACGAGCGTCCGGCCCCGGCGATCGTTGCCGACGGCCGAGATGAACGCGACGCGGCTGCCGAGGCGCGCGGCCGCCACGGCCTGGTTGGCGCCCTTGCCGCCGGGGCCTTCGATGAAGGTTTCTCCGGAAAACGTCTCGCCCGGCCGCGGGAGCCGGCTCGCCCTCGCGAGAAAATCGGTGTTCGAGCCGCCGACGACCACGACATCGAACATCGGTGCGTGATGAATCATGCCGGCGCCAAATGCACGATGCATACCGCGATGCCGACGAAAAGTGTCCGACGCCGACACAAAACTTGCGCCGGCGACTCTCAAATCAAGCAACAGTTTCGCGATCGTGTACTCACAACCATTTCAAAGCCAAAAACGTTAGGGGACGGGAGTTTTTCCCACAGCTTTCCACAGGCAAGTGCCGGAGGTCGCACGCGACCTCCGGCACCTTGTTGTGGAAAGCTGTGGAAAAAACTCCCGTCCCTGATCCACTATTGAATAGTTCATATGCCGCCGCGAACTGGGCTGGGGGAGCTCGAGCTGCTGGTGCTGCTGGCGCTGGCGCGGTTGACCGAGGGCGGGTACGGCGTCTCGATCCGCCAGGAGATCCGCCGCCGGACCGGACGATCGATTACGCCGGGAGCGATCTATCCGACATTGGATCGGCTCGAGCGGAAAGGGCTGGTGCGGTCGTTCATCAGCGATCCCGAGCCGATCCCC
>AR_comb_assmDRAFT_10351483_pt1 | contig 12923 bp, 12 predicted proteins | sample ArasoioldDNA_FD_10543 | JGI IMG/M metagenome (IMG submission 10543) | reverse complement strand
GTCGGTCAGGCGCTGTTTGGTCTGGAAAAAGCGAAAATAGACGGACCGGCTGCTCAGGCGCTCGAAGAGTTCTAGGAGGCGTTGCTTGTCGTCGGGCCGGATCGCCCGGATGTGGACTGAGCCACCATCGCGCAGGAGTACGTCCGTGGCATAGTGGCGTGGATCGGTCACACGCATCAGAGGCCTCCTTGGCGCCCTGGACGATAGTGTTTCTGGCGCGAGTATTATAGAGGATAACCCCGTCGTTTCAAATATGCGAACTCGCTTTCCCACAGAAGGTTACGCCTCTACCAAAGCCCATGTTCTGGCTTATTGTCTGCGCTTAGGGGCAACACCCCCACCTTGAGGCAGCCGCATGAGCAGATTTTGTGTCGACTGGGGCCCATGAGTGACTATCGCCATGGCTGGGCCGCGGGGATCCTGTTGTCGCAGCCGCGGCCACGTCACCGACACTGGCATCCAAGCGTATAGCGCCTCACCAGCTCACGAGAGTGATTCAGCTCTAGCGCATGATCAAAGGCTGGCTCCGCCTGGGGAAGGAGGGCGTGCGCGACCTGGTGATGGGAATCTGTTGTGCCCTGTATAATTTCCGGGTGCGCCTCACGTCCTGACCATCAAGAGTAGTGTGTCGATCTAAATCTCGACTCAAGCTGCATGAAGCGAAAGGGGTGAGGAGAAGAGGGGTCTGATCAGTTTTCCCCTCATGAATTTCATAAGCAAAAGTTGAGAGAGTTCCCTAAGCACATCACCACTATACTATTGCCAGACACTCTCTCACCATTTATGCTGAGGCATGTAATCAGCATTGTTCATCGGGTTATTCTTAAAATGGAATAAAGGCTTTTTTGGGAGAACATCCAGATAAATACAATGTAAGTAAAAGAATACTCACCCCAAACCACAGCTCGTAGATTTTTTGTATGATTGCCTCAAGTCGCATGCGCATCTCTTCTCTCCTCTCCAACCAGTATGGGACTATATGACTCAGTAAAGAAGCTTATCCATCGTCCTGCACTACCATTCGCTTACACGCTCGCTCAGGGGCCACGCCTATTCCTCTTTTGGTGGGGATAGGTAATATAACCATACGCTTATTTAAGGCTCTTGACAAGATAATTTGTTCCCTTTATACCCTTTGACCCCTAGCGTACCTGCACCCGCTTGTCACCAAAGAAATAACGTCGAGACAGCCCGGCGGTTGACTTGTCCACGCCCACCGGGCGATGTTCCCTGCACCGGATGATTGCATTATGCCCAGGCTGGATTTGGGCAGGAAAACGGTGTATACCTTTCTGCACTGGCGTTGTGGCTCTCCTAGTGGTCCTCCTTGCAGCGAGATTGGACGGAAACGATATGGCTTTGACGCCAGTGGGGCCACGTTCCTTTTCTCCAGGACTTCCGAGACTACTGGACCCACCATGACACCAACAACAAAGTACTTCGAAGACTTTCACCTCGGCGAAACGTTCCACATCCCGGCGAAAACCGTAACCGACGCCCATTTCCTGTTCTTCGCTGGCGTGACGGGGGACCATCATCCGATCCATTACGATGCCGAATATGCCAAGACGACGCGTTTCGGGAAGCGTGTGACGCATGGCTTGCTCGTCACAGCCATGACCGCGGTAGGTGCGTCGACGTTATCGCCACTGCTCGAAGGTTCGCTCGTGGCTTTTGTCGAGCAATCGTCTCGCTTCCTGAAACCGGTCCTGATCGGTGACACGATCATGTCGGAGCTCGAAGTGACCCAACTGGTACCCAAGACTGAGGTTGGCTTGCTCCGGCTGACGACGCGGGTGACAAACCAACGCGGTGAGGTGGTGTTAGAGGGGATGCATGCGTACTTGATCAAGAAACGGCCTCGTACGTCAGGCGCAGGAGTGGTAGGAGATGCCACGGTTCGTGCTTGACCGAATGCGGGCGGCGAGCCATTATAGAAGGTCTGACATGACCCTACATACCGTCGAAGAGATAGCGGTAGACAAAGCAAGTACAACCCGCAGAGCGGTCATGGACTGCTGAGGACATAGAGACATGGCTGTGAGGGAGAGACAGGCATGGAGTTGCGAGATACCATCGCCCTAGTGACTGGTGGGGCACGCGGGATTGGCAGAGGCATGGCGCTGGCTCTGGCGCGCCAAGGCGTCCACATCGCGGTGGCCGATTTATACACCCCGCGCCAAGGCACCGCCGGTTACGCATTGGCCGCTGAGCAGGACGTCAGCACCACGGTTGAGGCATTAACCACGCTTGGCGTCCGGGCGCTGGGGGTGCCTGTGGACGTGACGCGGTGGGAGCAGGTCCAGGCGATGGTGGAAACCGTGACGCAACGACTCGGTCCGATTGATATTCTGTGTAACAATGCTGGCGTCATCGATACAGGATTGGTGGTGGAGACGACCGAAGCGCAGTGGGATGCGATGATGCAGGTGAATGTCAAAGGCGTCTTTCTGTGTTGCAAAGCGGTGGCCCCAGGGATGATGGCGCGGCGGCAGGGCCGGATCATTAACACTGCCTCGATTGCCGGGAAACGCGGGAATGCACGCGCTGCAGCCTACTGTGCCTCCAAGTTCGCCGTGATTGGCTTTACGCAAGCGTTTGCCCACGAGATGGCGCCCTATAATGTCACGGTCAATGCCGTGTGCCCCGGCATTTTGGGGACCGCCATGTGGCTGGAGCACTTGATCGAGAGACGTGTCGAGGGGGTAGGTGACGAGCGGCAGGCGACGTTTGACCACTACGCCGCCTCGCTCATACCGCTTGGCCGTCCCCAGACCCCTGAGGATATTGGCGAAGCGGTGGTGTATTTGGCGCGCGCCGATAACGTCACCGGCATTGCCCTGAACGTGGCCGGTGGCCTGGTGATGCACTAGGTGGTCGCGTAGAGAGGGCTTCTCGCGGGCTCCAAGAGCGTTTGCGCCCAATGCCAAGGGGCTACTCGGATGATCGCTGGGCGTCTTGCTGATGGTAGGCGGCAAGGACTATGAAGTAGTGTCATGCCGTGCTATCGTATACCTTTGCTGGCATCGCGTGTGCGCCAGCCTTTGACAACAAGTGGATGACGCACCATGGCCATCAGGAAAGGAGAGGTAGGATGAAATTCGGGTTATTCACGATTGTCCCGTGGCACGAAAGTCTCACGCAGTCCCAAGCCCTGCATGATGCCCTGGAGCAGATTGAGCTGGCTGATCGGCTCGGGCTGGACGAGGTCTGGCTTGGGGAGCATCGCTTTTCACGGCACGGCTTACTCTCGGGATTTTTCTCATTTGCTGGCATGGTTGTTGCCCGGACCCAGAAGGTGCGTATTGGTACGGCGGTAGTAGTTCTTCCTCTGCACAATCCCATCCTGGTAGCCGAAGAGATCGCCATGTTGGATGTGCTCAGTGGAGGCCGTATGGAGGTCGGCATTGGGAGTGGCTACCAGCGTCAAGAATTTGATGGACTGGGCGTCGATATGAACGAGAGCCGCGCGCGCTTCCGTGAAGCGACGGAGGTGATCCGAAGAGCATGGACCGAGGACATGTTGACATTCCATGGTGATTATACCCACGTGGACAATCTGTGGGTGCTCCCTAAGCCGCTCCAGCAACCGCACCCTCCGCTCTACGTGGCCATCAGTACTAGTCCCTCCACCGTTGAGTGGGCTGCTCGCCAGAGCATTCAGCCGATCCTGGGTGGTCCCACCGATATCATGGGCCAGGCTCCGCAGGTCCTCAAGATGTGGCGCGACCAGATGGAGGCCTTTGGCCATCCGCATGCCCATCTTAACCCGCCCATGTCCAAGGGCATTTATGTGACACCGACGATGGAAGAGGCCCTGACAGATCCCATTGACCTGGACAATTTTTCCTCGCGCATTCTGCGCTCAACCGGGACGACTGGGGCCATGATTGGTATGCCGACCGATAAAGAGGGCAAGCTGCCTCCGGGGTATGAGGCTTGGGCCTCTCGTCAACAGGACCGAGAGCGGCGAGATGATCCTGGCCATGCCGGTCTGCCGCCGCTGCGGGGTACCCCAGAGGTCGTTATTGAGCGCCTGAAGCAGGTCCAGGAAGCCGGGATTACGCGCATTTTTGGGGCGTTTGGGTTCCCCGGCTTACCCCAATGGAAGGTCTTGCGCTCTATTGAGCTGTTCTGCACTGAGGTACTGCCGCACTTTCATGAGGTGGAAGCGCCTGTGGCCAGCGCAGGGGAACGCGACAGCAGAGGCGTGTTGCCAGGCCATCGTGCAGCTCAACATTTGTCGTGAGCCGCTGGTGCGGCCTACAACCATCAGGGACAGGAGCGGCGGTTCTAGAACATTTCGATGTATTAGAGGCATCTGGTGCGTGCTGAAGGATAGGATCGGGGCGGGACGATGTGTTCCCGATCTCCAGCAGCTCTATCAGCGCACGCGCCGGGTGCTCATGGCGCATCAAGAGCGGCCAGTCTACAAGTCCAGTTGGTGGCGCATTCCGCCTCGAAGTTCGCGGGTTCTACTCCATATCAGTGGGATATGCTCATATTGATATCAATGCGGCATCCATCCCCCATGCTGCGGCTCGCTATGTGACCTCCCGCCCCCCTCCATGCTCTTAAGCTACTCAAATGACAGGCCATAGTCTCAAGTACAGCCATGGCTCGCACCCTGGCACAGAATTTGTAAAAGGGTTTCACAACAAGCTCAGGCATCGACCCATTCGTCCTCTCGTTGAGAGGGGGTCGACCCTGAAGGAATGGTCTGGCAGAGGCGCACTGTGCAGTGCGGAGTTGCTCGGCCAAGTTGCCCACCGCAGGTTGCTGCTGCTGGTGGCTTTAGACTTTATGTTGGCAGCTGGTGGCTTAACGAGGAGATCTTCCTATGTGTCAACACGCTTATCACCGGAATCCGATTTTCTGCATCGTTCCTCCCTATGTCATCGACGAAATCGTCGATAAGGGCACGCCGCAGCAACGAGCGGCTGCGCTGCGGACCAAGGCCGTTGACAACACCTTCCGGGCCCTGCGGCTCGCCACCCAAGCCTCCCGGTTCGCGCCCCAACGGCAGGCCTCGCGCGCTCCAATCATCACCCCGCAGAAGCGACGCACTATCTACACGGCCAACTATACTCAAAACTTGCCGGGCACGCTGGTCCGTGCTGAGGGCCAGAGTACCACTGGCGATATCGCCGTGGACGAAGCTTACGAAGGGCTTGGCGCCACCTTCGATTTTTACGAGCAGGTGCTCGACCGGAATTCCATTGATGATGCGGGGATGCCGCTGGACGCCACCGTGCATTTTGGCCAAGACTACAATAACGCTTTCTGGAACTCGGTCCAAATGGTCTTCGGGGACGGGGACGGCCAGATCTTTAACCGCTTCACGATTGCGGTGGATGTCATCGGCCACGAATTGTCCCATGGGGTCACTGAGGATGAGTCACAACTTCAATATTTCAATCAGTCTGGAGCTCTCAACGAGTCGATGTCCGACGTGTTTGGGTCTCTCATCAAGCAGTTCCTCAAGAATCAAACCGCCGACCAGGCCGACTGGCTCATCGGTGAGGGCCTTTTAGCCTCTGGCATCAAGGGGGTCGCGTTGCGCTCGATGAAGGATCCTGGCTCGGCATTCGACGATCCCCTCCTCGGGAAGGACCCGCAGCCCAAGCACATGAATCACTTTGTCCGCACCTTTGAAGACAACGGCGGCGTCCATATCAACTCGGGGATTCCCAACCACGCCTTTTTCCAGGTCGCCACGCTACTCGGGGGACACGCGTGGGAAAAAGCGGGTCATATATGGTATGATGCCTTACGCGACGCGCGCTTGAAGCCAAACACAGGGTTCCGGCGGTTTGCACAGATCACGTACGATGTCGCCGGTCGCCTCTTCGGCCGCACCGGCCTGGAGCGCAAAGCCGTTCATGAGGGCTGGGCCGCAGTCGGCATTGCCGTCTGAATGCAGTGAGCAAGGAGGGCCAGCATGCGTATCGACTTCACCCAGGGGGGTGGTCTCGGCTATTTCCCCGGTTTGAACAAGCCGGTGACAATCGAAGTTGATCGCCTAGGGGCAAGCGAGGCGGAGGCATTGAGGCGCCTGGTGGAAGTCGTGCACTTTTTCGACTTGCCTGCCACGATCGGTGCGCCGGCCCAAGGGGCGGCTGATTATCAATACTATGTCCTCACTGTTGAGGATAGTGGGCGGCGACACACGGTGCGCATCTTCATCCCCGTCGAGGATGTGACCCTCCAGGATCTTCTTCATGCGGTCCAAAATCAGGTCAAGGCCGCCCGTGCCGTAGGACGCGGAACCTCTCCTGATCCGACGGCCGACAAGTCACCCTGAATTCTGGCATCGGTGTTGCTCCGGCCTATAGGCCGGAGCAACGTTGCGGCAGTGCCCGCCAAGCCAGTGCTGTATACACTCGGCTGGTTTAGCCCAGCGAGGCGGGATTGATCGGGGTGGGCATAGCCTGCACGGCGGGAAGGACCTTCTCGGCAAAGAGACGGAGGCTTTTTTCGGCCTTGGTCCGGGGCATCCCGCCGTAGAAGACGTGCACCACGAGCATCTCAAGGCTGATGGCCCTCTGCAGCGTCATGATCTTCTCGATAATCTCGTCCGGGGTACCGATAGGCTGGGTCGCACGGCGTGCGGCGAAGCCCGCATCGGCCACACCGACGTCGGCAGTCTGGCGCGTGAGGTATTCTTCGTAGCCGGAGATGCCCGCGAAGCCGGGATTATTCCATTCGAAGTAGTGGTGCTGCGCCGCCTTTAGCTGGTTATAGAAGTACGCCCAACCCTCTTCGGCTTCCGCAGCGGTCTCGGCGCAATACATCCATAAGAGGGTGGTGGGCTGGTCCGGTGGGAGGCTGAGCTCCGCCCGAATCGTGTTGAACTGCCGCACCTGCGTGGTCATCGCGTCGAGGTCGTCGCCGGCGACGAAGAGCTGCCCCAAGCCATGCTCGGCGGCCAAGCGTGCCGAGGCCGGCGTCGAGAATGCCGCCTTGATCCGCCGCGTAAGTTCGCCCTTGTGTCGGGCCTGTGGGCGAATGGTGGTCGGTGGAATTTTGTAGACCTCGCCATCGAACGTGAAGCGCTCAGCCCCGTCAGCGGCGCGGATGGCATTGACCACCTCGTAGAAGTATTTGTGCGATTGCTCGATAGGGTAGCCGAGCGACGCATACTCGTGGGGGGCAATGCCGCGGCCGATCCCCAGGTGCAGGCGACGGCCCTTCAGTAAGATGTCGAGCATCGAGATCTCGTGGGCCAGCCGCACTGGATTCCACCAGGGGGCAACGATCACCGCCGTCCCCATATCGACCCGGGTGGTACGACCGGCCCAGTAGGCCAGGTATTGCAAGGGATTCGGCTGCATCGAGTAGGCAGAACCGTAGTGCTCAGTGGCCCAGATCGAATCAAAACCGAGCGGCTCGACCAGTTCGCCTATGGTGAGGGTGTCATCCATGTTCTGGGCGTCCGAGACTGTCGGCGGGCGGTCGTACTCGCCCTTAAGCAGGCGCTCCCAGTCGCCCTGGTTGTAGCCGGTGACCATCACCCCGCAGTGCATGTCTGTGCTCCTCATGGTGTGCTCTTGAACATGGAGGGCGAGCATACCGCCAATCGTCTCAACGAAAAATATGCGATACAGCCCAGAATCTGCCCGGAACCCCTCTGCACCACAACTATGGGGGCCAGCCCGTTTCTTCGAGTTTCGGGATGCCTTCCTCAGGGGTACAGCCCGCGGTGAAGCAGTGATGGTGCTCCGGGTTGCGATTTTTACCGGGGCCGTTGTGGGCGCAGAGATCTTCTTTTGCTCCCGAATAACACACGCTCACTGCTAGCCTGTCATGGACTTCGCCTTTGCCGACGAGGTCCTCCATGGCCTGCGGACTCATTTCCATTACTTCACGCTTATCTGTTGCGAATGTCTGGTCCGAGCAGGCATCTGGACTGACCGGCTTCGGCCCATAATGAGCCCCCGGGCCCCCGGTAGAAAGCGAGTCCGAGCACAGAACCTTGACCGCTTTCCCCTCGACTTTTTTCCCTTTGAAGAAGAGGAGAGAGACGGTGGCGATCTCCCGTCCATGGGCGGCTGTGCAGGAGGCTGCGCCGTTCAGCCCGAGCGTGTCGCGTGCGTACTTTTCCAGCGAGAACGGCCAGCTATCGCAACAGGGGATGAACAGGTCTCGCACTTTTTTGGCCTTCCCCCCCCGGTAGACGAAGTGCGGTGCATGTTCGTGTGCACCCAATGGAAAGCCCCACCGGGAGCAGGTCGTGTTCTTTCCCCAGCGCTGAGCGCAGCCTATGTCGCATTGGGCGGGCTTGGGCGGGGCTTGGGCCTGGGGCTCGATCTTCTCGGCAGGGCTTGGGTCTGCGGGTTGGCGGGCCACTGCGCTGCCGGCATGTCCGGCCGATTGCTGGAGGACGTGAGCCAATTCGTGGGCGAGCAGGCGGCGGCCCTCCGTGCCATCAGCATCGAAGCGCCCGTGGCCGAAGACAATGTCGTGGCCAAACGTGTACGCATGAGCGTTGATCGCCTGCGCCGCCCGTGCCGCCCTCTCGTCTGTGTGCACGCGGACATGGCTAAACTCATGTCCGAAGCGCGGCTCCATGAAGGCGCGAGCCGCAGGGTCGAGGGGTTGCCCAGGCGAGCGAAGTACTTCGTGGACCAACGGTGGCACTGCGGTCTGCCCGTGGTCGCCTGACCCGACGCGCAGAGTCTGCAAGCGCTCATGTTCATGTCCGGTCGGCGCCGGTTGACACGTGGGGCACGTTCCACCACAAGCGCACGTGCGCTGAAGCTGTGGCTCAGACTTCCGCATCACTTGCTCGGAGAGGCGGTCTGCTTCCTGCTCATATGCGTCGTCCGGCCTGGTCATCGCCAGTTTCGTCTGGATCACTCCCGTGGGAGGAGGATGTATAAGCATCTGGCGAAAGTCATGGCCGCAGTGCGGTAAGGCCGAACCGCTCAGGCTGGCTTTGACCTCGTCACTGTTCGTCGGCACCATACGTTGCGCGGCTTGATTCCCAATGATGTGTTGGAAGCGAAGCGTGTCACTGCTCTCACGACCTGGCGCGGAGAGTGCCCGACCAAGCTGCGTAAAGCCTGCGATGGCGACCTGCTGAGGGGATTGCTGTTGCTGGACGAAAGTGTGCATGGGTGCGTCTTCTGGTGCAACGCTCTGATGCCTGGCGCCTATTGAGACGTCCTATGAGCCATGAAACGGAGGAACGATATGCCCGCCTGTGAGTGTTGTCAAGGTGGCCCCTGGTACGGTCGGTACAAAAAATAGAAATCCCCCCTGAAGCTTATGCGTACATATACATATACATGCCAACTTCAACCAACTACAAAGCCTGATACATTGAGTGAGCAGCACTGACCGCAGGTGCGAGGTACACGACCCCCATATGAGCATCCTCTTGTTATTTTTTTGAGAAATTCTCTACAATGGTGATACAATGTCGTCTCCTATGTGTAAGATCCATACGAGGACCGTAGGACATCCAGGCAGACCTTTGGAGTTCTCTCCATAAAGAGAGAGAGGTCTGCGTCGTAGTTGGGAGATACGAGTCTTCGCTAGGGTGCCGTTAAAGCTCCTTACGTCAATAAGGAGGCTTCCATGGAGCTGCTCCATCCAGGCGTCTACGTTCAGGAAGTACCGTCGGCGGTGCGCCCTGTTGAGGGGGTGAGTACCTCGACAGCGGCATTCATCGGGCTGGCGGATAAAGGGCCTGTTCCCGGGACTGTTTTGCCGAACGGCCGCATGGCACAGCCCGTCATGATCACGAGCTTTACTGAGTATACGCGGCAGTTTGGTGGCTTCCGTCGTGATAGTTTTTTGACCTATGCTGTGAGGGCGTTTTTTGAAAATGGAGGCCGAAGACTTTACATCGTACGTGTCGTTGGTCGAGGCCCCACGAGTCCACCCTCGCCAGCCAGCCGTGCAGTAAGCCCTGCGGGAGCAGCACTTGCCATTTCGGCCATCAATGAAGGCGTCTGGGGCAATAGGATTAGCGTCCGCATTGTCCCGAGTTCGGATGGCGATCCAACGAACTTCAAACTGCTCGTACTGTACGATGGCAATCCCGTCGAATCCTTCGACAACCTCACCCACAATGGCAGCCCGAACGCGGCGCCAGGGGCAACGCATCCAGCTGAGTACGGCCGCACAGTAATCAACAGCCGCTCCGAATATATCGCGATCACGGCCGATTTCAATGCGAGACCTCCTAACACAAATCCACCTGCAGTGCCGGCGATGCAATTGGCTGGCGGTGGTGATGGTTCCCTAGCACAACCCGCTGATTTCATCGGTGCACCCGCTCCGGATAACACGGTCACAGGTACTGGTCTGCGTGCATTGGACAAAATCACGGATGTCAACGTGATTGCCATTCCTGGTCAAGGGGACCCGGCGACAGTCAACAACGGTATGGCGTACTGCAAAACACGTCCACTCCAGGATTGTTTCTTCATCGGTGATATAGGCACAGTCAGTAGCGTCGATGCGGCCCGCGTCGAGGGCGCCGCGCCCGCCGTACGGAAGATCAGCGATGCCCGAGCTTTTGCTACCACCGGTTTCTCTGGTACGCCTCTGGATAAGGCCGCTGGAGATTACGGTGCAATTTATTTCCCCTGGGTGTTGGCCCCTGACCCAATCGGTGTCGGGCGCAATCCGAAGATTCTCCTCCCTCCATCGGGCTTTCTCTGTGGCCTGTATGCACGTATCGACAACTCGCGTGGGGTATTCAAGGCCCCGGCAGGCACGGAAGCAGGTGTGTCTGGTGCCCTCGGACCGGCAGTAGAGGTGAGTGACACGGAACAGGACCAACTGAATCCAATCAGTGTGAATGTTATCCGCACCGTGCCTGGAAGCGGCCTTGTCGTTTGGGGAGCACGTACGATTGGTAGTGATGCCTCGTGGCGCTATATCTCAGTACGACGCATGGCCATCTTCCTGCGCGTGAGCATCTACTATGGCATCCAGTGGGCGGTCTTCGAGCCCAATGATGAACCGCTCTGGGCCAGCCTACGCCTCAACATCCGTGCGTTCATGCTGACGCAGTTCCGCGCTGGCGCCTTCCAGGGCGCCAAGCCTGACGATGCCTTCTTCGTGAAGTGTGATAGTAGCACAACCACACAGCAGGATATCGACAATGGTGTCGTCAATATCTTGGTTGGCTTTGCACCACTCAAACCGGCCGAATTCGTCGTGTTGAGATTGAGTCAGAAAGTCAACCAGCCGGCAGTGTAAGCGCAAGGAGGAACAGTAGCGATGGCACGCATGACTCCCCAGACCAATCGCTTTGATCCGTATCGCAACTTTCGTTTCCGGGTGAAATGGGATGGCCAGTATGTCGCGGGCCTGACGAAGATGGGCGCCTTAAAGCGTACGACTGAGATGGTGGAATACCGTGAAGCGGGTGAAAACATCACCAGTCGCAAACTGCCAGGCAAGAGTAGCTACCAACCGGTGACCTTAGAGGCCGGTGTCACCTACGATACCGCCTTCGAAGACTGGGCGAACCTGGTCAATGATTTTGCCAGCCATAGCATCACCAGTTTAGGCGAATTTCGCAAGAACATCACGGTTGATGTCTTCAACGAAGCTGGCCAAAAGGCACTGTCCTACAACCTCTACCGTGCCTGGGTGTCAGAGTACCAGGCATTACCAGACCTGGATGCAGGTGCCAATGCAGTCGCCATCACTACCATTACGGTCCAGTTTGAATGGTTTGAGCGCGACCGAGATGTGAATGAATCGCAAGGACCAGCGCGCCTTGGGTAATCCATGTCGGGTGAAAAGCGACTTGAGAACACTGTAGTACTACCGGGTGGGTTAGTCCTAGAAGATGGCTGCTGTCTGCGCGAAGCCGAACTGCAGCCGCTGACTGGCTATGAGGAGGAATGGCTGGCGCAGCATCGTGCAACGCCTAGCGCGGTGGTGGTCACAAGACTGCTAAGCGCCTGTGTGGTGCGGCTAGACGATACGGTGCCAACGCGCGATCTTGTCCAGCAACTCCTCGTTGGCGATCGGGACTACTTGATCTTGCAACTCCGGCGCATGATGCTTGGTGACCAGTTTCAAGCAGTCTTCCCATGTCCAGGATGTGACGCCAAAATGGATATCAGTTTTACGGCGGACGATATTCCCGTCGAGAGCCGTCCGCAAACAGTTGCCTTGTATACGTTACACCTCCCAGTGCAAGAGCAGGCAGAGCGCACGGTGCGGTTCCGTCTGCCAACGGGTGGCGACCAGGAAGCCGTAGTGCGGATGGACTCCAAGCTCGCGGCAGAGGCGCTCCTGAACCGCTGTATCGTGGACGACGGTGGAGTGCAGTTGGCACCGGAGGAGCGTCGGGCTGTCGTCGATGCAATGGAGCGGCTCGCGCCGCAAGTCGATGTCGAACTTGATCTGACGTGCCCTGAATGCCGCCATACGTTTCTCGCGCCCTTCGACATTACAGCATTTTTCTTGCAAGAAATAAGAATTACCGGTGACCAGTTACTGCGCGAGGTGCACCTCTTAGCCTTGTATTATCATTGGAGCGAGGCAGATATTTTGAGCCTGCGACGTGATCGTAGGCGCGCCTATCTCGGTCTATTAAGTGAGGCATTGCGGCAGGATTGAAAGGGCTGAAAGATGCCGGATTACCTGGAACGAGTTGTGACTGCCGGTGCGCGGACGGATACCTTCGTCAGGCCTGCAGTGGCAGCACCGCCACTCTTGCCCGGATTCGGTCGGCTTTGGCTCCCACCTTCTGAATCGGCGGAAATGGCTGTGTCCCCGCCAGACATCCTCCAGGAAGGGGAGGGGGCCACGCCCCATGAGCCCGTGCCGCCGGCCCCGGCGCCCTCTGCCCTACCTGCCACGCTGGCTATCCAGGCGACGCGGCTAGACGCTGGAGCGCCGGCAGCGCGCCCGCTCATCCAGGCGCCTACGGCCTTGCGGCCAGTCTC
>AR_comb_assmDRAFT_10628298_pt1 | contig 12926 bp, 16 predicted proteins | sample ArasoioldDNA_FD_10543 | JGI IMG/M metagenome (IMG submission 10543) | reverse complement strand
CAGCGGTGGCCGTGCAGGTGGAAGGTGTGGAAGAAGTTGTCGACGCCGTAGACGTGCAGGGCGACGCGCTCACCGACCTTGGCCTCCAGGGTCGGCGTGTTGCCCGCGTAGGCCTTCCCGTTGAAGCAGTAGAAGATGTTGCGCAGGCCGGTGATCGACGGGTCCCAGGTGTGGAAGGCGATGAAGTACTCGCGGTTGGGCCTGCTCTCGCCCGGTTTGCGGATCACCAGCGGGCCGTGCAGCCCCCTGAACACCGGCAGCGGGTCCATCGGGCCGTGGTCGTGGTAGAGCCAGGTCCCCTCCGTCCCTTCGTGGCACTCCCAGACGTAGGTGAACTCGCGGTTGCGCTGCACGAACCCGCCGGGATCGGTGAAGCGTCCCTTGTAGGCGCCGTCCATCTCGTTCGCGTAGAAGATCCCGTGCGGGTGCATGGTCACCGGCGCGCGCAGCTTGTTGCGGAAGTGGACGACCACGGTGTCGCCGACTTCGGCTTCGATCAGCGGCCCGGGCACCTTGGCCGGGCCGAGCGGCGAGCCGAAGTTGGCGCTGTAGGCGCGGTACCCGTAGGCGCGGAAGGTGGTGCGGCCCTTCACCTTCTCGGCCATCATCTGGTCGCGGCCGGTGGGAACGATGTTCCAGTTGCGTTCCTCCGCCGCGATCCAGTACTCGCGCGTTGGGCCGGCGCTGACCAGCGCGGCGAGGTCGGAGGTGACGGGCTGGCCCCCGTTTGCCTGCGTCGCCTGCACGCGCGGGGGCACCTCGACTTCGCTGGAGAGGGCGCTGACGTCGATCTGCCCCTGGTCGGTCGGCACCTGCTGTCCGGCCAGGGTGCAGAACATCGCCATCCCCCCGAGCCCGAGGAAGCTCCGGCGGTCGATCGGCTCGAGGCCCATCGGGGCCCTATTTCTTCACCACGACGGTCAGCTTCATTTCCGTCGGGTGAATCGTGCAGATGAACCTGTAGGTGCCGGGAGTGGTGAATTTGCGCTGGAAGCTGGCGCCGGTGACGGCGGTCGTCTTGGTCGAGTACTGGCTCTTGCTGACCCCGTGCGGCCCTTTGCGCAGGTGGACGTCGTGGGGGTAGGTGTTCAGTTCCGACCAGACCCACCGGATCGAGCGCCCCTTGCGGATCGTCAGCGAGCTCGGCCCGAAGTAGAAGTCGTTGACGGTCACCTTCGCCGGTTTGGGCGCCTGCCGCGCCGGGGCCGCGGCCGCCCCCGAGAGGGCGACCGCGGCCGCGCCGGCGGCGAGCAGGGCGCCGGCGCGCAGGGCGGCCCTTCTGCCTACGGGCATTTGAGTTCTCCCGGCTGGGCGGTCACCTCGGCCGGCTTGAACTTCTCGAACGCGGGGTGGGAGGCGACCCTGCGGACCCAGCTGCACTGCTGGGTCTGCGGCGGCGAGGACCCGGCGTAGCCGAGGATCGTCGTCGGGTCGCCGGGGTTCGGGAAGTTGATCTGCAGGCCGGCTTCGGGTTCGAGGCTCCTCACCTGGTCGTTCAGGACTTCTTTCTGGGGACAGGCCGGGTAGATGGTGCTGAGCGGCACTTTGCCGTTGCCCGGCGCGAAGGTCGACCCGGCGCTGTTGTTGGCCCAGCAGTTGCCACCGCCGGTGTTGTCGGACCAGAAGTCGAATTCGCCGTTGGGGTCCGCGCCGTGGCGCCCCATCGTGTTTTCGAGGTACTGGTTGTTCATGTTCTTCGCGTCGTCTCCGTTGTTGGCGACGAACGCTTCGCCCGGGCCGGAGAAGGCGGCGATGCCCCACTTGTAGTTGCCGAACACGTTGTTCTTGCGGACGATCGTGTTCGCGCTGCCGTAGAGCACGATGCCGACGCCGGTCGGGAAGTTGACCGTCGAGCCCGCCAGTTCGCCGAGCCCGACCGAGACGGTGTGGAACGCCGACCCGGCGAGGAAGTAGTTGTAGTTGTTCCAGAACACGTCGTTGCCTTCGATCACGTTCCAGCCGTTCGGCTCGAAGCCCTCGCTGTCGAGCGTGTTCGGGACGATCCCGGCGCCGTTGTTGTAGAAGGCCGAGTCGACGATCTTCACGTACTTGGAGTTGGTCCCCGAGTACCCGAGCACGTTTTCGTAGCTGCGGTCGTTCCGCAGCAGCGTCCACTTCGGTTTGCGCTGGCATTTGGTCGGCGGCGGGAGGGTCCCGTGGTTGGTCCAGCTCTTGCGGTCACACGGGGTTTCGCCTACGTAGAAGGCCGAATCGCCCTGGTGGAAGCCGGCCGAGTTGACCATCTTGCCCCCGAGGCAGTTCTTCGCGAACAGTCCGTAGGAGCGGTTGGCGGAGGCGAGCAGGTTGTCCATCGTGTAGCCGACGCAGTGCTGGCCGCCTTCGTTGGAGGCGTGGACGAAGAAGCCGTTGGACTGGTAGTTGCGGGCCCACATGTTGCGGATCGTCAGGTGATCGACGCTGATCGCCTCGATCCCGTTCTGGGCGGCGCCCAGTTCGCCCTTGGCGTTCTTGCCCTCGAGCACCGTGGCCCGACGGTTGTGTTTGGTCCCCTGGATCGTCAGCCCGTCGAAGTCCTTGCGTTTGGCGGTGCCGTCGACGACGACCCCCTCGACGTACTTGCCCGGCCGCACCGCGACGATCACCTTGGTCTTGTGGTTCTTGAACCTGTAGGCGCCGGCGGCGTCCACCGCGCGCTGGATCGTGCGGTACCGGCAGCCGTGCTTGCACGCTTCGAAGACCTTGGTCTTCGGCGCCCGCTTGCCCTTGTGACCCGGGGCCTGCGCGAGGGCCGAGCCCGCGAGCCCGGTGAGCGCGAGGCAGAGCGCGAGGACCAGTGCCGGGAGTGCCAACCAGTGCTTCATATCTCTCCTTGCAGCGTCGAAGTTTCAGCGACCCTGCCTCCCGATGAGCCTAGTGCGACGGGCCCCCTCCGGCAGCGCCGCACGCGGTCAAGATACCGAAGGCCTGCCGTTCAGCCGGGCAAGATCGACCGCATCGCCTTTTCCAGTTCGAACACACCGTAAGCACCCTCGATTCGGTCCCTGACCCGGCCGTCGGCCCCGATCAGGAAGGTCCAGGGCTCGGTGCGCAGCCCGAACGCCCGCAGCTGCGGGCGGATCCCCTGGCTGGGATCGTTGTCGTTGTAGACCTCCATGTGGATGAAGTCGGCTTCGCCCTCGAACTCGTCGGCGACCTGCTGGGCGACGTCGACGACCGGGCCGCAGACGCGGCTCTGGCAGAGGGCGGGGGTGGCGAAGATCAGTACGGCCGGCTCCCTGCCGAGCACGTCGGCGAAGTCGACCGAGTGCATCTGGTCGGGTGGCTGGCGGGTGTCGATCTTCGCCAGGTCGCCGCCGACGTCGGCGGCGGTCGGCGTGTGGACGCGCGGCGGCCGCTCGCCGACCGAGGGCACGCGCGGGTCGAGGCCGACCACCGGGCTCGGCACCCGCGAGGCTTCCAGGCCGCTCGGCCCCTTCAGCATCGCGACCGCGAGCCACGGCCCCCTGCGGTCGAAATCGACCCTGGGGACGACGTAGACCGTCTTCGCGTCGCCGCTGGCGGCCGCCCGGTAGGCGGGCTTCGTCTCCAGGGAGCTGACCGCGGCCGGCAGCGGGCCCTGGACCTTGCCGGTCGCGCTGTTGGCGAAGTAGAGCGCGACGTCGGCGTCGTCGACCTGTTCGCCGCCGGTGGTGAAGACGCCGAAGGGGTACCGGTTCGGCCCGACGTCGAAAGCCTGCGCGGCGGGCGCGATCACCAGGCGGCTGCGCGCGGCGCCCGGCGTGCGCAGGACCTCGCCGATCGTCTTTCCCCGGGCGGAGGGGAACTCGGTCGGGGCCGGGGCCGGGCGCGAGGGATCTTCGGAGCCCCCGCAACCGGCGAGCAGGGCGCCGATGGCGAAGGCGATAAGTGCGGCGGAACGTCCCATCGCGGCCAAGCTACAGACCTGGCTGGGGTTGCGGGGGTGAGCAAGACGCTCTACACGGCCGAGGCTCACGTCACCGGTGGGCGGGCGCAGGGCCACGGGCGCGACTTCGAGATCGACTCCAAGGTTTCGCTGATCACCGCCGAGGACCGCGGCTACGGGATCGCCGCCGAGCTGCACGTCAACCTGCCCTCGGTCGAGGACGCCGAGGCGGTCGAGATCGTGCGCGAGGCCCACCGCGTCTGCCCCTACTCGAACGCGACCCGCGGCAATGTCGAGGTCGTGCTCACCGCGAACGGCGTGCCGGTCGAGTGAGCGCCCGCGCGGAGCGGGCGAGGGGAGCCGCTCAAGACTGCGCCGCGCGCAGCGCCCGGCGCAGCTCGGTGACCGTCTGCGGCCCGCGCAGCTTCTCGACGATCCGCCCCCGGGCGTCCAGCACGACGGTGGTCGGGAGGCCGCTGAACCGGTAGCGCGCGCCGTATACCCCGTCGGGGTCGGAGAGGATCGGGAAGGTCCAGCCGTACTGGCGGATGAACTCCCGCCCGCCGTCGGCCTGGTCGGTGTAGTCGATGCCGACGAGCCGCCCGGCGCCGCCGAGCGAACGGGCGAGGCGCTCCAGTTCGGGAGCCTCCTTGCGACAGGGCTCGCACCAGCTGGCCCAGAAGTTGATCAGCGCGGGCTCGCCGCGCAGGCTGGCGAGGGTCGTCTTCGGCCCCTGTATGACCTCGGCGGGCAGCGGTGGCGCCGGCTGTCCGGCATCGCCGCTGCCCGAGGAGAGCGCCTCGTAGGCGATCAGCCCGGCGACCAGCGCCACCGCCACGGCCGGCAGCAGGACCCGCCGCCTCACCTCGCTACTGCTCCAGCAGCGGAACGTCGTGGACGATTTCCGCGGGCGAGAAGTTGGCGGGATACAGGGTGGTCACCTCGCCGCTCGCGTCGATCCCGTAGATCAGCGCCGAGTGCTCGATCAGGTCGCGGTTTGCCTTTTCCGGCCTGGCGACGATGTTCCACCCGGCCCAGACCTTGCCCAGTTCGGCGCGGTCGCCGATCAGGTAGTCCATCTTCCCGGTCATCCCGCGTTCGGAGAGGAATTTGGCGACGGTCCGCGGCGTGTCCCCGCGCGGGTCGGTGGAGACGGCGATTATCTGCAGGTCCTTAGCCTTCGCCCCGAGCTCGGCCTGAGCGGTCTTCAGGTGGCTGACGATCAGCGGGCAGACGTCAGGGCAGTGGGTGTAGATGAAGGTGACCAGGACCGCCTTGCCCTTGAACTCTGCGAGGTCGACGGGTTCGCCGAGCGAGTTCTCGAGCTTCAGTTCGGGGGCGCGCTTCGGCGGGCTCGCGGCGATCCCCTCGAAGCTGGCGCTTTCGTCCTTCGCCTGCCCCGCGGGCACGCCCTGTTCCTGGTTCGCCGTCGCGTCGCCGCCACTGCCGCAGCCCGAGAGCGCGCCGAGCAGCGCCACGGCGGCGATCAGCACGGTCGCGCGGAGGAGGAAATGGGGGCGTTTCAAGCGGGTCATCCGTGTTGCGGCGGCCTGGACGAGACCCGACGAAGCGGCCGGAGAGTGCAACCAGGATACGAAACGGCGAACCTCGGAGTTCGCGCTCGAGGCGGGCGCCGGGACTGACCCCGGCTCAGTTGAGGCTTGGATCGCCAGCCCGGGAGAGCCTGACCTCGCGCTCGACCAGAGCGCTCAGCGGATCGACCACCGACTCCGAAGGCGTGCCGCAGAGCTCCGCCGCCGTCGCCAGCGCGCGCACGCCTTCCGCTGCCCTCAGGGCGTGCCAGTGCGTCTCGAAGGACTCCCCCGACGTCGCAACAGCGCGATCGTCCTCGCTCACGAGCCGCCAGCGCCAGCGGCCAACCAGATCTTCAAAAGCATCGAAATGAGGCATCTTCATCTCCGTCCGTATGTGGGAACACACGTTCGCACCCCCGTCGGACGGAAAACCCGCGCCTCCCCCCGCGCGCCTTTTGCTCAAGACCCTCTAAGATCGCTCGGACCTGCCCGGATAGCTCAGCTGGTAGAGCACAGCCATGGTAAGGCTGGGGTCGTGGGTTCGAGTCCCATTCCGGGCTTCGTAGAAACCCCCGGTAGCCCGGGGATCGTCAACGTCGATTCACTGCCGTTGACTCTGAGATGGGCCGGTTAGGGACGGCTTTCGGTCGCGACGATTCGTCGCCGGACCAGCAATGCGATCCCGGTGATCAGCAGAATGCCCCAGAGGATCGCTGCCCAGATTCCGACTGCAGCGGCGAGGAACCCCGCAGCCACAACGGCCAGTAGGAGTCCGGCGTAACCGACAAAGAGCAGAGTGGCTCGTCTGGCCAGTCTCACGGCCTGAACGCTACCCCAGTCCTATTGACTAGGGAAGGCGGCTAACAGAGGATCGGCTCAGTGCTGGTTCTGCTTGTCGTGCTCGTCGCCTTGGCGCTCCTCGCCTACTTAGTCTGGGCGCTGATCGCCGCAAGGAAAGTCTCGGGGCAGTTCTCGATCGAGCTTCCCTGCAACCCCGAGAGCGCAGTCGGCTACCTGTGGCCGCATGTTGTCGGTGTCATGCACGACTACGGATACCGCCTTGACAGCCAAGGATCCGTAGGGATCGTCTTCGCGAATACCTACCGACCAGCTTGGCTGGCGCTTCCCTGCATCCTCCTTTTCCCGCTCGGCCTCCTATCGCTGCTCTACCGGAAGACCGCTGACGTGACGTTCAACTTCGTGCCAGCACCGACCGGGGGGACCACGGTCCACATATCCGGCAGCGGCTCCAACCCGTTTTGGCTGAACCTGCAGGGACGCCTCGACACATTGGCGGCGAGCTAGCGGACAGTAGGGATGTCGAGTGTCGAAAGCGAGTCCCTCGCTCAGCGATCGAGGGTCGCGCGCCGCTCTCGGTACTCCTCGGGCGTGATCTCGCCGCTGGCCAGGCGGTGGTCGAGGACCTGGAGGGCGGTCGCTCCTCGAGGGCCGTGCGTGGAGTCGCCGAGCGAGCGGACCAGCCAGACGATCCCGACGATCACGAGGGCCCAGAAGGCGACCATCAAGGCGGCCATCAGGATCCACCAACCGGCGCCCCAGTCGCCCATGTGATGGCCCCAGCCCATGTCGGCGATCAGCAACGTCGCGAGCATCATGACTCAGCTCCCTTCCAGCAGTCGCTTGCGCTCTTGGTACTGCTCCTCGTCGAGCTCGCCGCTGGCGAAACGGCGCCGCAGCGTCTCCCGGGCCGAATTTGGCCGAGGGCCGTCACGGCGACGGGAAAGCCAGAGGACCGCGGCTGCGGCGGCGCCGATCAGCACCGCCATCATCCCCACCATCGCCGCCGCCGAGGGCCCGTCGAACTCGTCCTCGCCGCCGGCGGGCGACGCGTAGCCGCCCATCATCCCGGGGCCGTAGCCGCCGCCTTCATGACCACCTCCACCGAGCATCATTCCCGCCATCGGCCCCATCCAGCTCCCCGCCGGCCCGCCGCGGCAGCCGCTGTAGCGGTAGCCGAGGGCGACGTGCATGCGGCGCTCGCCTCCCTCGCCCATCATCGCGACCATGTGCGCGTTCATCGCTTCGTGGGCGGCGCCGTCTCCCAGATAGCGCCCCATCGCGTACTCGCCGACCAGCTCGAATTCCTCGGCGGAGAGGTCCGAGCACCCCCGTTCGCCCGTGCTCACGGATTCGGCGATCGCCCGTCCCCGCACTTCCTCCTGGCCGAGGTCGGCCGCGGCCGCTGCGGGGAGAAGGGCCGCCGCCAGCAGACAGCCGACGCCGAGCAGGACGCCGCGGCGCACAACTCCGGTGAGTCTTTCATTGGCGCCCACCATGCGATGTTCGACCCTGACCGTGTTCCTTGCGTCCGCCGAACGCACCAGAGAGCACTGTGGAGAAACCGCACCGAGCCGCGCTCAGCCGCAGCGCTCGTCCTCGCAGCCGGTCTCGATCGCGACCGCGCCGCGGCACCACGCGCGGAACGATGCGTCCAGTTTTTGGTTGCTATCATTGCTATCAAACATGGCGCAACTGCTGGTTCGAGATATAGAGAGCGATGTCGTGCGGGAGTTGAAGATTCGGGCTGCTCGGCACGGCCACTCGGCCGAGGAGGAGCATCGGCAGATCCTCCGTACGGCACTGCGGACCGGTGGCACGGTCAAGCCGCTCAAGGAGCTCCTGCTCGAGATGCCCGACGTCGGCGAGGACCGGGACTTCGATCGTCCTGAGGACCGCGGCCGCCCGGTCGAGCTTTGAGCTGCCTGCTCGATACCAAGGTCATCTCCGAGCTGCGCAAGGGCGAGCGAGCCGATGCGAACGTCACCGCCTGGTTCGCCGAGCTCTCGGATGAGGAGATCTTCTTCAGTGTCCTGACCATCGGAGAGATCCGCCGCGGGATCGAGAGCGTGCGCCGCTGCGACCCCGAGGCCGCGGCTGCTCTTGACCGCTGGCTCGCCCTTTTGATCGAGGCCCACGCCGATCGGATCCTCCCGATCAACCACGCGATTGCCGAGGAGTGGGGGAGGATGAACGTCCCAGACCCCCTGCCCGTTGTGGATGGCCTACTTGCGGCGACGGCCCGGGTGCTTGGCCTGACGCTGGTCACCCGCAACATCACGGACATCAAGGGCGCCGGCGTCGAGCTGCTCGACCCCTTCGCGAAGTAGCCGAGTCATCGGAGGCAATGTCCCTCACGCACCCTCGTCGTAGGTGACGACCGCGTTGCCGGAGCGGCAAACGGTGTGACTGCTCTCGAGCCCGGTGATTCTGCCCTCGCAGGTGAAGTCGAGCTGATCGCTGCCGAACCCCGAGGTGGCCCTCTCGGCGATGCTCCACGCTTGGTTGCAGGACCGGAGGTTCGTTTCCACGTTGTAAGGGCCGCCGGCCTGGGGCGGAGAACGGTAGGCGCATGGTTGGATCGAGCCGGTCGTCGGGAGCGGTTCGGTATCGACCCCCCTGACTTCGTTCGGGCCGTCTTCACACTGGATGAGCGTCGGGAAACTCGGCGGAGGTGGCGTGTAGCAGGTCCAGGACCCTCGGTGCAGGGCGCAGGAGTTGCCGCTGTCGACGCAGGCGGATTCTGGATCGATCCTCGCGTACCAGGACAACGTCGCCATCGCTTCGGAGCAGAGGACTGCTCCGCGACCCACTTCCACTTCAACGTCCAGCGGCCGAGCGTAGTCACCGTAGGGATTCCAGGTTCGGCCCGACTTGACCACCCCACAGGTCGTGCCGGGGCCGACGGGGGCGGGACGGATTCTCAGCTCGAACCGCTCGTGATTGATCAGGGAGCCGAGTGAATCGGCGGACGCCGCCCCCAGCTTGACCCCACCGAAGAAGACGGCGCCTGCCTCAGCCGTGGCCCCTGCTCCGCTCCTGGCCAGGGCGCTCCCGCAACGGCGCCACATGTTGACGGCAAACGCGGCTCCGGCTTGGACGCTCTTGAGCTGGTCGTCCGCCTTGGCGCTCGTGCCGATGACACCGTTTGCGCATTCGAGGAAGGCGGCCGCCCCCTCGACGCTCTTGCCCGCTCTGCCGCCGAGCTCGCCGACCGCGAAGAGGGCGGCGTCGAAGGCGAAGGAGCCGAAGGTCGGATGGATTGCGAACTCGGCCCTGGCGGCCGGGCCCACGACGCGGACTTCGCCAGCCGCTGGGATGGTCTGGCTGTGGCTGCCCGCTGCCGAGCGCAACGCCGTGGCGATCCGATCGGGGACGTTCGGATTGCCGACGGCGACGGTCCTGAAACCCGCGGGCAGGGACGTACTGAGGCCGATCCCCCGGTCGTTGACGATCCGAACCGCGGCCTCCTCTCCGTCGGCTTCCAGACAGGCGTAGAGGACGGCGTTCGCGTCGCCGATCCCCGTGTCGCCCTCCAGGGTCCAGCCGACCGGAGCCTCGCCGCATTCCGGTTCCTCGGTGCGAACGTCGCCGAACTCGAGGAACGCCTTCGTAGCGGTGACACCGGCGTCGACGGCGCCGCTCCTCACCACTTCGAGGACCTGGAAAAAGGTGAATTCCCGCGTCCGGAACGAAACCGCTCGATCATCCGGCTCGTAGCGACCAGGGGTCAGGATCCACATCTGCGCCGGCGCCTCCCGACTGGCAACCAAGATCCTCGCCCCCGGACGGGGCTCGTCGAGCACGGGCATCGACACTGCGGCAGCCCGGGCCAGCCGCTGGTCGACATCGATCGAGAAGGTCTTGGAGATCGCCGCGAGGTCAGGGAAAAAGTCGGCCGCGTCGTAGTCCACTTCTTGGATCGCGATGTCACTGGAGCGCCGCAGCGCGTGTGCCGGGATCGTGACTTCAACGCCCCCCACGGATACCGTCCCACCTTCGACGCCGACGGTTGCAGCGTCGTCTGAGTGGGAAAGAAGCAGCACCGTCGCGACGGTCGCCGCGGCAACCGCACCGAGGGCGAAACCTGCCTTTGCGCGCCTCCCCACGAACCGAACCTATCGAGTCACTCGCACCTCGATAACAAACTCACACGTCGGCAATTCAGCACGGGAAGCCGGTCACCACGGCCACGCTGCTCGACAACTTTCTGGAGGCATCGTCGACCGGCGACCCGTTGGTCACCTTGGAGCTCGCCGATACTGGCCAGCCGAGGTCAGAGACACGGGAAAGCTGCCCCCGAAGAGTCCGCCGGATTCGCTGATCAAAGCCATGCGTGCCCACGGATCCCGCACGCTGAAAGAAGAGCTCGAGGCGCAGGAGCGCTACGAAGAAGGCCAAGCGATGCCGAGGGCCCGCCAGGCGGCTGCGCTCAGCACCTCGACGTCCTCGTCGGTCGGCGGGTTCCCGCCGCGGGTCAGCCAGTTCCTGACCAGCTCCATCGCGGGGCCGATCCAGAGCGCATAGCTCTGCTCCGGGGTCACGCGGCGCAGCGCCCCGTGATGGGCGTGCACGCGCCACCATGCCTGGACGTCTGAGTAGAACCGCCGGTTCTCCGGCTCAAGGCCTTCGCGAGCGGCGGCAAGCACGTCGGGGTCGTCCATCGTGAACAGGAAGCGGGCCAGGTCCGGATGCTCGCGGCTCCAGTCCAGGTGGAAGCGGACGACGGAGCGGATGCCCGCCTCGGCGCCCTCGTCCTCCCATAAGGCCTCGAGGAACTCCCGCTGGTACCCCGCCAGGGAGTCAACGTATACCGCGGCGGCGATCGACTCCTTGCTGCCGAACAGGTGGTAGATGCTGCCGGTGCTGGCCCCCGACGCCTTCCGTATCTGCTCGAGCGTCAGCCCCGCCACGCCGTGCTCGAGGAAGAGGGGCAGGGCCGCGTCGAGGATCTCGCGCCGGCGGACGTCGCCCCTGGAGGTGCTCGTCTCCGCCATGAGGTGAATTCTAGCAATATCGAACGAATCTCTGCTAAACTAGAATCTCATTCTAGTAGGAGACGTGACGATGGAAGCAACGAGCTTGGACGCACGCGGTGAGCAGATCCGCGCTGCTTGGAACAGCCAGGACGTCGAGCGCGTCCTGGAGACCTACGCGGAGGAGTTTCGCTTCGTCGATCCCACCTCGCGGGGAGAGATCGTCGATCGCGACGCCCTGCGTCGCTACCTGACGAAGCTCTTCGAGGCGATGACGGCGCACACGGTCGTGCGCGCCGCGTTTCCGCTCGCGGATACCCCCGGGGCCGTCGTCTTGTGGCGCGCGGCCGTCAGCGCGGCGGGCGGGGGGGAGGAGGTCGAGCTCGACGGCGTCGACCTCATCCTCTTCGACGGCGAGCGGATCGCCAGCCATGAGATCTACTTCGACCGCGCCGCGCTCGCGCCGCCGGTCGAACGGGGGTGAGGCAGATGGGTCTGAAAGCGCTGCCCTGGCTCCCCCTCGGAGGAGGAAGGAAGATGAAGAAGCTTGCACTGGCGCCGCTCGCCCTCGCGGCGATGGCGACGGCGCTGCTCGGGCTCGGCGCGACCGCCGCGCCCGCCGACGCCGCGAACCACTACATCCACATGCGGTCGTTGGCGTACCCTCCGGCCGGGCAGCCGACGACGATCACGATCGACGGCGTCGTCGCGCCTCCCGCCGAATTCTGGGACGAGTCCTGGATCGAGGTGGTCGCGCTCCCCGGCAGCCTGCCGCAATGTCCCGGCGACGCCCAGAGCGGCGGTGCGATCGCCGAACAGACCGGGGTGATCCTCGCGATCGCGATGCACCCCAACGCCGACGAAGCCGGCAACTTCTCCAACAGCGTCGGCTACACCCCCACCAGGCTCGGGCCGCTGCTGTTCTGCGGCTACCTGTTCAACGAGGTGGGGGAAACCTTGTCGATGGCGGAACTGCGGCCCGAAGTGGTCGGATCCGCGGGACCCGGTGGCGGCGGGGCCGCGGGCGGCTCGCGCCCCGTCAACCGCACCCGGCCCTGGGTCAGCCGCTCCGGCAGGAGGCTGGTCTGCCATCCGGGCAGCTGGTCGAACGCGACCGGTTCCTTCGCCTACAACTGGCTCTTCGACGGCCACCCGACCAGGGTGACCGGTCGCCGGCCAATCGCCCCGGGTCCCGCCGCGCGCGGCCACCGGGTCAACTGCGTGGTCACCGCCTACGGCCCGGGCGGCAGCAGCACGACGGTGGCCAGTCCGACCCTACGCCTGGGCTGCGGCTGCGGGCGTCACAGGGCCCGTCGGACCATCTCCGGCCGTGCCGGCCGATAGGTCGTAGAGCCGCCGTGTGCAGGGGACGCAGCAGCACTCCGGAATCGAGAGCCCGGTGTCGAGGCAGATCTTCGGATTGGTGTCGCTCATGCCGTCTTCTTCGTTGCCCAAAGGCGGTTTGCGCGGCTTTACGAACCCGGGGGCGTCGAGGTTCACCCTGTCGTCGTTTGGCCGAGACTCCCCGGCGCTTCCCTGGCGTCGGCTCGAACGCGAGGGCGCTATCCTTGGCGCAGCCTCGTGCCTCGGGCCCGGGGTTTCTTTCTGTAACGGCCGAGTGGGAAGAAGGAACGGAATGGCTCGCGGAGATGTCCGCATTGCTGTGACCCTGGCTTGCGAAGACTGCAAGCGACGGAACTACCAGACCAACAAGTCCCGGCGGAACACGCCGGACCGGATCGAGATGCGCAA
>AR_comb_assmDRAFT_10006426_pt1 | contig 12927 bp, 12 predicted proteins | sample ArasoioldDNA_FD_10543 | JGI IMG/M metagenome (IMG submission 10543) | reverse complement strand
GGAAAAACAGACCGGGAGACAAGGAGACCAGGACACAAGCAGATAGAAGAAGGCGTCTCCTTGTCTCCTGATCTCCCTGTCTCCTTGTCCGCCGAGGTCTCCTCGTCTCCCGATGCCGTTGTTCAGGTCCGCAATCTAGTCCGCCAATTTGGGAGTTTTGTTGCCGTAGACCATGTCAGTTTTGATGTTCAGCGCGGCGAGATCTTCGGGTTGCTTGGTCCAAATGGCGCGGGAAAGACGACTACGTTTCGCATGCTCTGCGGATTGCTGCCGGCCAGCAGCGGGACCCTGCAAGTGGCGGGGGTGGACCTCCGACGCGCACGCGCTTCGGCACGGCAGCGAATCGGTTATGTCGCGCAGAAATTTTCGCTCTACGGTCAGTTGTCGGTAGCGGAGAATCTGGATTTTTTTGCCAGCGCTTACAATTTGCGCGGCACTCGCAAACGAGAGCGTATCGAGTGGGCCTTGCAGCAGTTCGACCTGGCATCGCTGGCCGATCTAGCGGGCGGAAACCTGCCCGGTGGCTTCAAACAACGGCTCGCGATGGCGGCGGCGCTATTGCATGAACCGGAAATTCTCTTTCTCGATGAGCCAACGAGCGGCGCGGACCCGTTGGCTCGGCGCGAGTTCTGGCGCCGCATCACGACGCTTTCCGAGCAAGGGGTAACCGTGGTGGTCACGACTCATTTCATGGAAGAAGCGGAATATTGCGACCGGGTTGCGATCATGGATGCCGGCCGAGTGCTGGCTCAGGGCACTCCGGCCGCGATCCGCGGCCGGGCGGTTTCCGAACAAGAGAGAGAGCCGACGATGGAGGATGCGTTTATAGCGGTTGTCGAACAAGCGCGCGAAGATGAATTGAACAACCGGACGGAATCGCGAGGTGCCGCATGACCGTGGAACACCACCTCAGGCAAAATACGCTTGGCGCCAAAATGCGGCGGGTCGGCTCTCTGGTGCGCAAGGAAACCCGGCAGATCATCCGGGATCCCAGCAGCATCGCGCTCGGCATCGTGCTACCCGTGCTTTTGATTCTCCTGTTCGGCTACGGGTTGTCGCTGGACGTAACCAATGTCCCGGTGGCCGTAGTGGTCGAAGATCCGTCGCCTGCGGCGACAGAGTTGGCTGCTAGTTTCCAGCTCTCTCCCTATTTCGACGTGCGCCTCATGACTTCAATGCCCCAGGCACAACAACTCATGCTCACGCGAAAGGTAGACGGTGTTATTCGTATCCGACCGGATTTTGGCAGGCAGCTAAGCCTTGGAGACGCTGAGGTCCAATTGCTCGTCCACGGTGTTGACGCCAACCATGCGCGCATCATCCAGACTTATGCCCAGGGGGCTCTGGGCCAGTGGATGGCGAAGCAAACCGCCCAAGGACAAGGGGTTTTGAGCGGACCGGTGATCGTGCAAAACCGGCTCTGGTTCAATGAGGCCAACGAGAGTCGCTACTTCCTGGTTCCCGGCCTGATCGTATTGATCATGACCCTTATCGGCGCTTTCCTTACGTCATTGGTGGTGGCGCGAGAGTGGGAGCGCGGTACAATGGAAGCCCTGTTTGTAACGCCCGTACGGCCTGATGAAATCTTGCTTGGGAAGACCCTGCCGTACTTCGCGTTGGGCATGATCGGGCTGACATTGTGCCTTCTGGCCGCGAAGTTTCTTTTCCAGGTTCCGTTCCGTGGCTCCGTGGCGGTGCTTACGGGCGCCTCGATGCTTTACCTGCTAGTGGCGCTGGCCATTGGGCTCTGGATCTCATCCGCCGTGAAGAGCCAGTTCGTGGCCAGCCAGATTGCTCTGCTGGTGACATTTCTACCCGCGGTGATGCTCTCGGGATTCCTCTTCGACCTGCACAGCATGCCGGCCATGGTGCGCCTAGTCACTTACGCGCTGCCCGCCCGCTATTACGTTACCCTGTTGCAGACGATCTTTTTGGCCGGTGATATCTGGGCAGTGATTTTACCGAACATAGGGATGCTGGCCGCCATGGCGGCGGTGCTGCTTTTTCTGACTCGGAAGAGCATGCAGAAGAAGTTGGCATGAGGCAAACAATGCTCGACGCGATTTTCCGAATACTCGCGCTCACACGCAAAGAGTTGCTGGCGATCCTCAAAGATCCGCGGAGCCGCTTCAGCCTGTTTATCCCCCCCATACTCCAGTGTCTGATCTACGGGTATGTTGCGACTTATGACTTGACCGATGTTCCCTATGCAGCCCTGGATCAGGATCGCAGTGCCGCTTCCAGTAAGCTGTTATCCGGATTGGACGGGTCGGGAATTTTCCGCCGCGTGGCCGATCTGAACCGGGCGGCGGATATCAAAACAATGATCAATGAGCGGCGCGCCTTGCTGGTGATTCAGATTGATCAGGACTTCGAGCGCCGGTTGGCGTCCGGCATGCAAGCCAATGTGCAGGTAATCGCCGACGGACGAAACTCGAACACCGCGGGCACTGCGATGGGCTACGTGAGTGCCATTGTCGAGACGTTCAATGCGGGCTGGCGGGCAGAGCACGGGCAAGGCCGTGTGCCGATCCGGCTCACAACGCGTGCTTGGTACAACCCGAATCTGGAGACGCGTTGGCACATGATACCGGCTCTGATCGGCACGCTGACATTGTTGCAGACGCTTCTCCTCACCGCGCTGTCAGTTGCCCGCGAACGCGAGCAGGGCACCTTCGATCAACTACTTGTGACACCCTTCCGTCCCGTGGAAATTATGGCCGGCAAGGCGATGCCGTCCATGCTCGTGGGGATTATGCAGGCGACCTTGGTCCTGCTGGTGGCCCAACTGTGGTTCCGCATTCCCTTCGCGGGCTCGTTCTTCACCCTGTATGCGGGCCTAACGGTTTTCTTGCTGGCCGCGGTCGGAATCGGGCTATTATTGTCCTCGGTGGCGGCGACGATGCAGCAGGCGATGCTCTTCTCCTTCATGTTGATCATGCCCTTCTCGCTTTTGTCGGGACTGACAACGCCAATCAGCAGTATGCCCGAGCTCTTACAGTATCTCACGCTTATTAACCCGTTGCGTTATGCGATCGACATGGCCCACCGGGTGTATCTCGAGGGAGTGGGGCTTCGTTTGCTGTTTTCCGAGTTGTGGCCGCTGGCCATCATAGCCGCGGTTACGCTGTCCGGAGCTTCCTGGATGTTTCGTCATCGGCTCGCGTAATGGAAGGAATCAAAACGTCTCGAAATGGTGATTTGTCATAGTGCAAGGGCGTTTGATTGCGTGATACTCTGTCCCCTTGCGAGAGATAGAACTGAGTCATTGACTAGTATTTGCCACGAAAGGAACTAAGAATGAACCGTCGAACTTTAATCGGCAAATTTCCAACCGCATTGTTAGCCTTGATTTTCCTGGCCGGCGGTTGCTCGGTAGGGCCCAACTATGAGAGGCCTGATGTGCCGGTTCCCGCCGCCTGGACGGAAGCGCAACAAAAGGGCGTCGCCGCGCGCGCCATCGAGCTTACTCGGTGGTGGACGAAGTTCAACGATCCGCTATTGGATTCTCTGGTAGAGCGTGCGGCCAAGTCCAACCTAGACTTGCGCTTGGCGGAGGCCCGTATTCGCGAGGCCCGGGCATCGCGTGTGGTGACCGCTTCGGGCGCCTGGCCCACGCTGGACGTGTCGGGTTCTTACACGCGTAATCGCTCCAGCGAAAATGCCTTCGGTGTGCCCACCCAGGGCGCCGTGATAACGCCCCCTGGCGGCATCAATCTGGATCAGAACCTTTACCGAACCGGTTTCGACGCCAATTGGGAAATCGACGTGTTTGGCGGCGTGCGCCGGAGCGTCGAGGCGGCGGATGCGACCATTGAAGTGACGGTGGAAGACCGGCGCGACGTTCTCGTAACGTTGCTCGGCGAGGTGGCCAGGAATTACATCGATCTACGGGGGTTTCAGCGCCAACTGGCGGTGGCGCGCGCCAATCTCAAGACGCAGCAGGATACCTTGGAACTGACGCAGGTCCGTTTTCAAGCGGGGTTGGCTAGCGATTTGGATGTGGCGCAGCAGGAGGCCCAGGTCAACACAACGGCTTCGCAGATTCCGACATTGGAAAGTGGCTTGAAGCAGGCGGCCTATGCGCTCGATGTGCTTCTTGGATCACAGCCGGGCACGCTTTGGAGCGAGCTGGCCACAGAGGCCGAAATTCCCAGCCTGCCGCCGGAAGTGCTGGTCGGGTTGCCCTCCGATCTGCTCCGACGGCGTCCGGATGTTCGTCGCGCCGAACGACAACTTGCCGCCGCGACGGCGTTGGTTGGCGCTGCGACTGCAGACTTGTTCCCGAAGTTTTTTCTGACCGGGGTTGCTGGCCTCCAGAGTATCAGCGCCAGCGATTGGATTAACGGTGGCAGCAGGTTCTGGTCCATCGGGCCCAGGATCACCTGGCCCGTGTTTGACGCCGGGAGAATTCGCGCGAACATAGAGATCCGCAATGCCCAGCAAGAGCAGGCACTGACCCTGTATGAGAAATCGGTTTTGACTGCTCTTGGCGACGTGGAAACAGCGCTGGTGAACTACGCCAATGAACAGACTCGCTATCGTTCTCTCACCGAAGCGGTGGCCGCGAATCGCCGGGCGGTGGCGATGGCCAATGAGCTTTATGTGAGGGGCCTCAATGATTTTTTGAACGTCCTCGATACGCAGCGCTCGCTCTATGTCACGGAAAGTGCCCTGACACAAAGCCAGGCGACGATGGCGACCAACCTCGTTGCCTTGTATAAAGCCCTCGGGGGCGGTTGGGAAACGCCGTAATGCGCGGGCCACGGGAGTTCAAAGTTCTAGGTTCAAATTTCAATGGGGGAAATTCCGTTCCAATGGTTTCACTAGTTCCAATCGTTCAAGGCATTTCAAACGGCGCAGACGTTTGAACTGCGAGAAGCATCACGCGATTATGATGACGCTTGTGATGCAACCAATGGCGTAGTAGGAAGGCAAAAGCGCTCGCAAGAGCAATCTGAAAATAGGCAGTGAATTCGGAGGGAGACATGAATCGTCGGGAATTTATGAAAACAGGAATCGCGGTGGGGGCCGCAATGGCGCTGCCGGATCTTGACCTGTTCGCCCAGACAGCGCCCCTACTGCAAAAGAAAATTCCCTCGAGCGGCGAGAGTATCCCGATCATCGGCCTTGGGACGGCGCGGCGTTACGAAGAAGTAAAGAGCGACGCTGAAAAAGTCCCGCTCCGCGAGACTATCGCTAAATTTAAAGAGCTGGGATTGAAAGTCATCGATTCTTCTTCGTCCTACGGCACCGCGGAAGCGGTGGTCGGTGAAATTGTCGAAGGCCTCAAGATTCGCGATTCATTGTTCCTCGCAACTAAAGTCAGCTTGCGGAAGGGGGTCGGCCGCGACGCCGGCCTCACAATAATCGAGCAGTCATTCAAAAGATACCGCACCAACAAGATCGATCTGATCGCTGTGCATAATTTGCTCGACACATCAACGCAGTTAGCGACCTTGCGCGAGATGAAGCAGGCCGGACGTATTCGCTACGTCGGCATCACGACGTCTTTCGACAACCAGTACGGCGAGTTCGAGCAGACCATGAAGAAAGAAACCCTAGACTTCATCCAGGTCGACTATGCTCTTGATAACCGCGATGCCGGCGAACGGATCATTCCGTTGGCGGGGGATCGCGGCATGGCGGTAATGGTCAATTTGCCCTTTGGCCGCGGGCGGCTTTTCAAGGCCGTCGAAGGCAGAAAATTGCCGGAATGGGCGGCTGAATTCGATTGTGCATCGTGGCCGCAGTTTTTTCTTAAGTACATCGTCTCTCATCCCGCCGTAACCTGCGCCGTGCCCGGTATGGCGAGGGCCGAATACGTTGTCGATAACATAGGGGCCGCCCGCGGTCGCTTGCCCGATGCCGCTATGCGGAAACGCATGGAACAGTTCATCGACGGCGTTTAGGCATTAAAAAAAAGCGGTTCCAAACGTTCCAGTGGTTCCAATCGTTCAAGCGCCCTTTGGGCGGTTCACCGTTCGAGGACTAGTTTAAGCGATATCGTCGAACGTCTCGAAACACGAACCTTTTAACTACTAAGAAAATTCATGAGCGATCCTAACGCCGAGGGGCAAGCGAATGCCGGGTGGGTGTACCGGCTGCTAAAACAGGTTATCGACGTCCGCCCTGCAGAGATGCAGGTGCTTGGCTTGTCATGGCTGTACATCTTCTGTGTCCTTTCTTCCTATTATATTCTCCGTCCTATCCGCGACGAGATGGGAGTTGCCGGAGGAGTCGAAAACCTCCAGTGGCTTTTCACTGGCACCCTCGTCGGTATGCTCCTGGTCAATCCACCGTTTGCAGCGCTGGTCGCCAAGCTGCCGCGGGTGCGCTTCATCGCTATTACTTATCGATTCTTCGTCGCCAATCTGTTGATTTTTGTCCTGCTTCTCCTCCTTGCGACTGCCGAGCAACACATCTGGGTCGGCCGGCTTTTCTTTATCTGGACGTCGGTTTTCAATCTCTTTGTCGTCTCCGTGTTCTGGGCCCTCATGGTGGATATTTTCGACTCCGAGCAAGGCAAGCGTCTATTTGGATTTATTGCCGCAGGTGCGACCCTGGGAGGCATCGCGGGATCTAGCATCACGGCGGCGCTGGCCAAAGATGTGCCGGCAACTTATCTACTGTTGGGGTCGGCAGTACTTCTGGAAGCGGCGGTATTCAGTGTGCGGCGATTGGCGCGGTTGTCCAATGCCCTGCGCCAACGGCCTGCAGCCCAAAGCGGAGAGTCCCTCATCGGCGGCAACATACTTGCCGGTCTGACTCATGCCTTCAAGTCGCCGTATTTGGTCAACGTGAGTGTTTACATCTTGCTTTTCGCGATCACCTCGACATTTCTTTATTTTCAACAAGCGGAGATCGCCCGCCAAAGCTTTGCCGATCGCGGCGCGCGCACCGCTTTTTTTGCCCGCGTTGACCTGTGGGTCAATATCCTCACTTTGGGAGCCCAGCTTTTTCTTACCGGTCGTATTCTCCGTGCCATCGGCGTTGGCCTTACGTTGGCGATGCTGCCGGCTCTGAGCATCTTGGGTTTCGGCACGCTTGCCATGTCGCCGACCATCGCCGTTCTCGTCATCTATCAGGTGCTGCGGCGCGCGGGAAATTTTGCCTTCGCGCGCCCGAGCCGCGAGGTGTTGTTCACCGTGGTGCCGCGGGAAGATAAATATAAAGCCAAGAGCTTTATCGACACAGTTATCTATCGAACCGGCGATCAAGTGGGTGCCTGGTCTTATGCGGCCCTGGGCTTTGTCGGGTTGGCCATGACCGGGATCTCCATCGTCGCCATTCCGATCTCTATTGCATGGCTGCTCAATGGCTTGTGGCTCGGGAAGAAGCAGGAGGGGATGGCGGCAGCGGAGACGAGAGCTTCGCCGCTGCCGACCGCGTGAAAAAGATCTCCCGGAACTTGTGCTTGAAGGTGATATTGACTTCCGTGCGGGCCAATTCTAGCGTTTATATATGTGGCTAGGTTGGCTCTCCATGGTTTTTGTTTTGGCAGGATGTGCTGCTTATCAAGCCGCGGGACAGGTTCAATCCGGGCGGGAAGCTTTGATAATCAACAAACCGGAAGACGCCTTGGCTTATTTCCAACAGGTGGCGCAAAGTAATCCCAACTATATTTTCCAGTCTGAAACGTATCGAGAAGGGATTTGGACGTATGTTGGCCGGTCCCAATATAGTCTGGGTAGGTTGACGGAGGCACGACAATCCCTTGAAAAAGCTCTCTCGATTTATCCGGACGATTATTTGGCGAGAATTTATCTGGGTTTGACTCTGCTGCGCGGAGAGGATTCCGGAGGTTTAAAAGAGCTTGCCGGCGGCATGAAGGGCCTTTATGACTGGCTGGAATATATGAATCGCACGATGCCCTTTACGGCGTTTTGGGACCCGCGCCGTGAGATTCGTTCCGAGCTTGAAAAGGACCTCAATCTGCTTTCAGGGAAGGATATAGATCGGCCACCGCTGATTTCCAGCGCTGAATGGATAGGTCAAAGGATGGAAGAAGAGATCGATTTGGTCCGGCGGGATGAGCAACGGCTGATGGACCGGGACTCCGAATGGTTTCGCGGACGCGGGGGCGGGGTTGGTATAGGCATAGGTTTTTAGAAATTATCGAGAATCGAGGTACACGTGAGCTGGCAATCTACAACCGACCCTGAATGCCATACTGACCGAACGGGCTCGCCTATCGAAAGCGTGATTGTGCCGCGCCGCCGCGATGTCGGCGGCTTCGACGTGATGCGAGCGCTGCCATCTGCCGAGCGCAGAGCGGTGGGTCCTTTTGTATTCTTTGATCAGTTCGGCCCGCTGCAGTTGATTCAGGGCCGGTCCCTTGAAGTACGCCCGCATCCCCATATAGGTCTCGCGACGGTGACCTATCTGTTAGCCGGCAAGATCATGCACCGCGACAGCCTTGGAACGGTGCAGCCAATTCAGCCGGGTGAAGTCAATTGGATGACGGCGGGCCACGGCATCGTTCACTCGGAGCGCACCTCGGATGCCGGCAATCCGCCCGGAGCTGAGTTGTTTGGCATTCAGACCTGGGTCGCCCTGCCGAAGAGCCATGAGGAGATTGAGCCCGCCTTTGCTCATCATGCACGCGTTGAGCTACCAGAGGTGGCGGGAAACGGGTTTTGGGGCCGGATTATTTTGGGAAGCTGTTTTGGTCGTTCCTCTCCCGTGGCGACCTTTGCCGATCCGGTGTATGTGGATTGTCGTCTTGATGCCGGGTCTCGGCTTTTGCTGCCGGCGGAAATCGAAGAGCGCGCGGTATCAACGGTCTCCGGGGAACTTCAAGTGGGCAAGCAACGCTTCGCTCCAGGTACCCTCGCCGTGTGCACGCCCCGCGCCGAAGTTGTCTTGACCGCAGATGTCGCCACACAATTCATTCTCATCGGTGGACCCAGGCTGGACGGCCCGCGAATTGTCTGGTGGAATTTTGTTTCCTCTTCCCAGGAAAGGATCGAAGCGGCGAAAGCGGACTGGCGCGCGGGACGTTTTGCGCCGGTGCCAGGCGACAAGGAGTTCATTCCCTTGCCGGAGTGAGCGAAAGCGCTACTACGTCTGTTTGCTTCAGTTCATTCCCCGAAAGTCCAGACTGCAAACGAAGAAGTAAAAAGGAGGCGACCGTCGTGGAGAAACTTCTGGCTAACTATGCGCCGCAAGCCTATGCCATTCTACGCATCGTCGTCGGCTTGTTATTTCTTTGCCACGGATTGCAGAAAGTTTTTGGCCTCTTCGGCGGTACTTCGGTGCCGTTCTTTTCGTTGTTGGGCGTGGCGGGAATTACTGAGATCATTGGCGGCACGCTCATCACGCTCGGATTTTTCACCGGCACTGTAGCATTCATTCTGAGCGGCGAGATGGCTGTCGCCTACTTCATGGGCCATTTCCCAGCCAGCTTTTGGCCCATCCAAAACCAAGGCGAACCGGCCGTCCTCTTCTGCTTCATTTTTCTCTATATGGCAACTCAAGGTTCGGGTATATGGAGTTTTGACGCGGCTCGGTAACGCCTTGCGTTGGTAGAATGACCGGCCAGCATTTCCTGAGCTGAATTCCGTTCCGTGTTCAACGTAGGACCGTCTCTTTGTTTGAGCTTTGAACTTCCTACCCGCTGCGGTTGCCGTTAGACGTTGAAAAATGCTACGTCCCTAGAGACCATTTACCTCAGAAACCAAGATAAAGCTTACGGAGATCTCGTACTCGTGAAATTCGGCTACTACTTTCTCAACACATATGTACCGGAGCGGGATGGCGAGAGTCGCGAGCTCTACGCCCATTGGCTTGAACAGATCGACGCGGCCGAAGCTCTCGGCTTCGACTCCTTGTGGGCTACCGAGCATCACTTTCGCCATTTCGGCGGCATGCTGCCGAACCCGCAGCTTCTTCTCACCGCAGCGGCGCAGCGAACCAAGCGGATAAGGCTCGGTGCGGCTGTATGTTTGCTTCCCATGCACCATCCGCTGCAAGTCGCTGAAGACTTTGCGATGCTGGATCTTCTATCCGACGGCCGCGTGAACTTCGGCGCCGGACGCGGCATGCATCCGCTGGAGTACGCAACCTTCAACTCCGACTGGAACACAGCCCAACTGAGGCTTCCCGAAGCCCTCGATATTGTCGTGCGCGCCTGGACCGGCGGTGAGTTTGAATGGAATGGCGAGTATTACCGCTATCCCAAACTTAGCGTCTATCCCAAACCGCATCAGCAGCCTCACCCGCCGATTTACGTCACCGCTAACCGCGATCCTGAAAGCTTCCAAATGATCGGGAGGCGCGGCTATAACTTGATGACCCTGCCGTGGATAGCCACCAATGAATTGCAGAGAACCCGCATGCAGACTTACTTCGACGCGCTCCGCGAGGGTGGCCACGCAGCGGAATCGAGGGATGTCTTCGTCATGTACCCAGCCTACGTCGGTGAAAGCGACGCCCAGGCTCGAACGGAAGTCATCGACCACTGGCATCGTTGGCGGATTTTTGCGCTCGAGGCGATGAATCTCGATCCGAGCAAGGGAGAGGCCTACGATCGAGTCGTTAAGCACCTGGACTACGACGCGATGGCGGGCGACAATCGAGGGGTCTTCGGCGGCCCTAATACTTGCGCGCGCATTCTCAAACGCATCATCGAAGTCGTCGGGACTACCCATATCGGACTGACGTTTCACTTCGGCGGACTAGGTCAAGACAAAGTCCTTAAATCCATGGAGCGCTTCGCCCGTTCCGTCATGCCGGCTCTGAAATAGTCTAATTTTTGGCGCGGCAGAGCCGCAAAAAAGCAGTATTTCACCGCAGAGACGCGGAGTTCACAGAGTAAAATTTCGAAAGTCGAAGTTTTTCCGACTCTGCGTTCTCGGCGCCTCCGCGGTGAGTTCTCCTTTGGACTGATGCAATCAGAATAGCCACTGGCGGGGAACGATCGGGTGGCACAACTTACTTCGTGGCTGGTCCCCAGAGTGCTTCGAGGCGCTGATCGCGGCCGCAACTATAACGATAGTATTTATAGCGGAGCGGGTTTTTAGTGTAATAATCTTGATGATACTCTTCCGCCGGATAGAACTCGGAAGCAGCAACAATTTCCGTTACGATGGGCTCTTTGAAACGCTTGGAGAGTGCTTTTTTGGATTCTTCCGCCAATCGTTTTTGAGTTTCATCGTGATAAAAGATCGCCGTGCGATACTGGCTGCCGATGTCGCAAAACTGCCGGTTTGGAGTGAGCGGATCGACATTGCGCCAGAAGACCTCGAGTAATTTCGCATAGGTTATCTTTTTCGGATCATAGGTGATCTGGACCACCTCGGCGTGTCCCGTGTTGCCGGCCGATACTTCCTCATAGGTAGGATTCTTCTTTTTGCCGCCGGCATAGCCGGAGATCGTCGAGCTGACCCCGTCGAGCTTATCGAAGGGGGGCTCCATACACCAAAAGCACCCACCGGCAAAGGTTGCCTTGGCTGTTTCACTAGGGCCGGTGCTTTGGCTCGCACCATAAGCTACCGCTACAGTGGACGCCAAAATCATGCTTAGAGCCAACACTGCATCAAAGAGTTTTTGGAGCTTCATGAGCTTGTCCTATGGATTAATGGTTCATAGCCGCCGTCCGCGGTTTTGGCGATGATAGTTTTCTTGTTGTGACAATGATTTCATTTCCCCGTTGCCATGCGCTCCACGTCCGCGATCGTGGGGCCGTTCAGCCGAAAGGCGCGGTGGGCGTTCCATTCAAACACTTCCATCGTTCGAATGCCTCTCACATGATGCGGATCTTGAGCGGCGATGCGCTCCGCCTCGCTCTTGCTTGATGCGAGCATGACATAAATTCCATAGGCGCGATCGGCAGTCGGTCCGGAAAAAAGCAGCCTTCCCGCCTGGTGCTGATCGTCCAGCCATTGCCGATGTTCTTCATAGTGCTGCTGTTTGCTTTCTTCCTTCTCCGGCAGCGAGCGTGATAGTATGATATACCACATGCTTGTTTCTCCTCTTCCCTGAGTTCGAATATTTAGACAATTCCATCTTAGTGGATTGCACAAATCACCTTATTATAGAGATGACCAGAAACAAGAGGCAACTGAACCTTTTGAATAAGATCCTGGTTGTATTTCTGGTGTGGATCATATCCACGGCGAGCGGCGTGAGAGCGGCCTCGGCGCAGGAAGTCGATATTGAGAGCGCAGTCTGCGGTTCCGTGCGCGAGCCGTTCGTGTTCTGGTTATGGCGCAGCATGGCGGGGTCTCCAAACTCCACCCGCGGTGCGCACATAACCAATCTCGAACAAATCCGCTTCAAAACTCGGGACGGTGCAGAGCTAGGCGGCTACAAGCTCGGGGCCACGAACCCCAAGGGTTACCTTCTGGTGGCGCAGGGCAATGCCATGCTGGCGGATCAACTGGTCGGCGATCTTCAGACTTTCCGCGATTTGGGATTGGATGTCTACATTTTCGATTACCGCGGCTACGGAATATCGAAAGGGAACAGCCGTCTCGCCGCCATCGTCGGTGATTATGCGGAAATCGTTTCGTATTTGAATACTCTCGGATACGCGAAAAACCTATTGTACGGGATATCTATGGGAGGGATCGTCTTGCTCAACGCGGTGGGGCGCAGCCAGACGTACATGCGGCTCGTGGTGGACTCCTCACCAAGCCGAATCTCGGCCTTCGGATGCCCCGAACTCTATGACCCCGTGGCCCATTTGCCGGAGGACAGCTCCCGGATCATGATTATTTCAGGCGACGAGGATCGGGTTGTTACACGATCGCAAATGGCTGAGTTGGTCCGAGTCGCCGGATCACGTAGGGGACGGGTCTTGTTAGACGATCAATTCGCCCACCCCTATCAGGATTTCTCCGGTGAAATTCATCGGCGCAGGCAAAACGAGGTGGCGGCTTTTCTCCTCGAAGACTAACTTCTTCTTCTAGGTTAAATTACTTT
>AR_comb_assmDRAFT_10270345_pt1 | contig 12929 bp, 10 predicted proteins | sample ArasoioldDNA_FD_10543 | JGI IMG/M metagenome (IMG submission 10543) | reverse complement strand
AGCAAAAATTCTCACCACGGGTATGTATGTCCCGGACTATGTGGTGACGAACGATCTCCTGGCTCAGGCCATGGACACCAGTGATGAGTGGATCACGCAGCGCACTGGTATTAAAGAGCGCCGTATGATCCCCGATACGTATAAGATGCTGCAGCAATTGGCTCGTGCCCCTGATAAGGAGGCCTATCTACAGGCACTGTATGACACAGGTATGGATGGCAAGATCGACGCCGAAATGAGTACAGCCGACCTGGCGCTGGCAGCGACGGAAGTGGCGTTGAAGCAGGCCAACATGACGCCACAGGATTTAGATTTGATTATTCAAACCACGGTCGTCCCAGATTACGTGTTTCCAGGGCCGGCGTGTGTCCTGGCCGACAAGCTAGGTATCACCTCAACCCCAACCTTCAGTCTGAATCAAGGTTGTGCCGGGTTTATCTATGCGCTCTCCCTCGCTGATCAATACATTCAGACAGGCACTTATCATACCATTCTCGTTCTGGGCGCAGAAATACTTTCCTCGGTATTCCTGTACAACAATCGTGGACGTGACATGTCCGTGCTCTTTGCTGACGGCGCTGGGGCTGTCATCGTGGTCCCGGCCGCAGCCGACGAGCCCAGCGGTATTCTCTCGCATCATTTGCATACGGATGGGACGTTGCTCCGGAAACTCTACGCCGAGCTCTTTGGCACCAGCACGTTCCCGCCCTTGGTGAAGAAGAGGATCGACGAGGATCGCCACCGCCCACGTATGGAAGGCCGGGCGGTGTTCGCGCAGGCCATCCGACGCTTCCGTGAGGTCATTCGGGAGTGTCTGGAAGCCAATAAGATCAGTATCGATGAAGTCGATCACTTCCTGTTCCACCAGGCGAATGTGCGTATCCTCGACGCCGTTGCCGACAGCCTCAATATTCCCGCCTCGAAGGTCCCCGTGAACATCCACAAGTATGGCAACACCTCCGCTGCCTCGGTGCCCATTCTCCTGCATGAGGTCCTTCAGGAAGGCCGCATCAAGCGGGGCGACCTGTGTCTGCTTGCGGCGTTTGGCACCGGTTTTAACTGGGGTGCTTCGCTCTTGCGGTGGTAGGCAGTACTGTGTATTGAAGTACACTGGCCCCCTTTCTTCCTCCCCTGCCGGGAGAGGGGGGGAGGGGCTTCAGGTCTGCCCTTAAGACAACCCATACTCCTGCGCCACAGCACGAAATCCCTCCAAAGCATGCTCAATCGTCCGGTCCTCGACACAATAGGCAAGGCGAAAATAGCCTGGCGTACCGAAACCACTCCCGGGCACAGTCAGGATGCGTCGCTGCAACAGCGCCTTGACGAAGGCGACATCGTCGGCAATGGGGCTGCGCGGGAAGAGATAAAACCCGCCTTGCGGTTTGACGAACTGATAGCCCATAGCGGCCAGATGCGTGCATAGGAGATCGCGTTTGCGCTGGTACTGCTGCATGTCAATGGTCACGCCCTGGAGTTGGGTGACGACATGCTGCATCAGCGCCGGGGCGTTGACAAACCCTAAGGTGCGGTTGGCAAAACTGAAACCATCTTGCAGTTCCTCGACGTCAGGACAGCCTGGGTGCGTAGCAATATAGCCAATGCGCTCGCCAGGCAGCGCCAGGTCTTTGGCATGCGAGGTCACAGCAATGCTATTGGCATAGTGTGGGTAGACCTCGGGATAGACCATGTCATCGTAGAGGAGTTTTTTATAGGGCTCATCGCTGACGAGATAGATCTGCGTACCCAACTCCACTTGCTTCTGTCGCAACAGCACGCCTAGGGCCTGAATCGTCGCTGCCGGATACACCACCCCAGACGGATTGTTCGGCGAGTTGATCAGGAGCACCTTGGTGCGTGGCGAGAGCGCTTGCGCAATGGCTTCGAGGTCAAGGTTGAACTGCGCATCGGTGGGCACGACTTTTGAGACGCCCTGATGGTTTTCGACATAGAAGTGATATTCGACAAAGTAAGGTGCAAAAATCATCACCTCATCGCCAGGATCGAGGAGCGTCTTCAAGACGACGTTCAGGCCACCAGCCGCACCAACCACCATAATAATATGGTTGGCCGTAAAGGGCATACCCGTCTCACGCGCCAGTTGTGTAGCAATAGCGGCCCGGGTTGCGGGATAGCCCACATTGGGCATATAGCGGTGCATGCCGGGTTGCGGATGCGTCACGAGCTGATGCAGGGCTTCATAGAACTGGGGTGGTGGCTCCAGCACCGGATTCCCCAGGGAAAAATCGTAGACATTGTCAGCGCCATATTGCTGCTTGAGTTGGATCCCCTCCTCGAACATACCACGTATCCAGGACGCGGCCTGCATGTGCTGACGCACGCGTTGCGCTATGGCCATATGAAATACTCCCTTTGACGCCATGAAAATACCGCATCACCGCTTCTCCCAGCATGCGTGAAAAGCGCTCTGTACGCAAGTAAGAAAATCGTCCTGGTTATAAAATTTACCTTGACAAGAAAAGGTTATAATTCTAACGTTTTTGGTACCTTTTAATATTTTATAAGGTGCAAGAAGCGCCACAAAGAACAGCCCTCGTGGTAGACTATCACACAGAAGGAAACATATCACAATGAGGCGTCGGCAGATGACTCAGCAGGTTCTGAAGGGTCTTTCCCTGGCGGTATTGATCTTGGCGAGCTGCTCTGCCCCCAGTGATGATGGGGCAGGCGGGGGTTGCGGTGGTAGCGAAGCTTCCGTCTCTTGTCTGAATGTGACCAGCATTGTGCCCACCAGCCAGGACGAAGACACGAGCAATGTCGACGCTCTGCAGGATCAATGCCGCGATGCAGTGACCGGAGCGCCGACGGGGATTGAGCCGTTTGGGGACCATAATGCCCAGGTCACACTGGTGAACAAGCAATTCCCTACGTCTACGGCCACAGACCGCGCTTTTGATATCGGGGTCATCGGGTTTAGCGTGACCTACAGCCTCAACCAACCCTGTCCCGTTGGGGCCCTCGGGTGTCCACCGCTGACGAGTATCACCTCGGGTGCAAGCATTGTCATCCCGGCTGGACAGACGGTGACCGTCACGCTCCCTTTCGTTCGCCTCAGCACGAAAAACGAATACGTGCTGGCGGGGGGGAACTGAGGAATGCGGCGCCATCCTATACTGCAACCTACACTTTCACTGCCGAAACGATCGGCGCAATTGATACGTTCACCGTCCAGGGAAGTGCGCAATTTACCATTACCGACTTTAATAACTGTCCCTAGGAGAGCAGGATGCTCACTTTCACCGCTACGTTGACCGTCAAGGCTGGGCATGAGCAGGAGTTTGAGCGCATCATGAGCATTGCGGTGCCAAAAGTGCGGGAGGAGCCGGGCAACCAGACATATATTTTCCATCGTTCTACACAAGACCCGCGTGTCTTTATGCTCTACGAAGAGTATGATGATCAGGCAGCCCTGGAGGCGCACCGCGCCCACCTGCGCGTGATGGGTATTGACCTGTTGGCGCTACTGGATGGGCCGCCGATAGTAGAGTTCTACGAGAAGTTAGCGTAAGGCACGGAGGCAAGCATGGGTCGATTGACGGACAAGTATTGTATTGTGGGTGTAGGTGAGACAGCCTATACCAAGGATTCGGGACGGACCACGCGGGCCATGGCTGTGGAAGCAGTGCGCAATGCCATGCGGGATGCGGGGCTCCAGGCGTCCCAGGTAAATGGCATGCTGAGCTATCACGGCGGCGACTCGTGTGTGAGCCCCGAAGTCGCTTCGGATCTGGGCATTCGCCTGGATTTCTACATGGACTGCTCAGGCGGGGGCTCCAGTACGGAAGCCCTGATTGGACTGGCGACTGGGGCTATCGAAGTGGGCATGTGTGAAACCGTGGCGATCTTCCGCTCCATGAATGGCTACAGTGAGGTGCGCATTGGCGGCACTGGACGCCGAGCCGCGGCGCCAGTGGGGGGCAGCCAACTCCTCAGCCGACCGTACGGCATGGTCAGTGCCGGGCAGAGCTTTGCGCCGGTTTTTATGCGGCACATGATGGAGTATGGCACCACTAGCGCCCAGGTCGCAGCGGTGAAGGTGGCGCATAGCAAACACGCCAGCAACAATCCCAAAGCCTATTATAAAAAACGCTACACTATCGAGGACGTCCTCAACTCACGCTGGATCTGCAAGCCCCTGCATCTGCTGGATTGCTGCGTCGAGACGGACAACGCCACCGCCATTATTGTCACCTCTGCCGAGCGCGCCCGTGACCTGCGTCAGCGCCCCATCTACATTATGGGCGTGGTCGGGCGTGTCACCAAGGCGCGCGGCGACACGTTCTACAATGATGCTCCCATCACTGCGGTAGCCGGCAAGTACGCCGCCCCGCGCGTCTTCGGTATGGCTGGCGTTACACCAGAGGACATTCATCTGACCGGTTCATACGACGCCTTTACGTTCACCACCATGTTGCAACTGGAAGACTATGGCTTCTGCAACAAAGGCGAGGGTGGTGCGTATGTGTCCAGCGGCATCATCGAACTTGGTGGCAAGCGCCCGAACAACACCAACGGCGGACATTTGTGCGAGGGCTACACGCACGGCATGAACATGGTGATCGAGAACACGCGGCAGTTACGCGGCCAGGCCGATGACTACTGTCCACAGTGGCAGGAGGGCATCCATACCTACGACTACTCCGAAGGGAAGTGTCGCCAGGTGCGGGATGCGGAAATCTCGATGAATCTGGGCTGGGCCAACCCGGTGACGGGCAGTGCCTTGATTATGCGGAGGTAGAAGCGATGCCCTTTGTCCAATATCGTGGGATGCAGTTGGTGGTGCCGGAGAATGAGAGCGAATTCCTCGGGTATTTTGAGGCGGTGAAGCAGCACAGGCTGGTGCTGAAAAAGTGTACGGCGTGTGGGCTCCTGCGCTATCCACCGGGTGCCGGGTGCCCGTGGTGTCAATCCCTGGAGTGGAGTTGGCAGGAGGTCAGTGGAAAGGGTACAATATATTCCTATGAGATCATCGTGCACTCCATCCAACCAGGCTTTCGCGACATTGTTCCCTTTCCAGTCGTGATTGTGGAATTGGACGAGCAGCGCGGTGTCCCTACTCCGCAGGAAGGCGTACGCCTGATCGCCAACCTGGTGGATGACCAATTCAAGCCTGAGGCTGAGGCGAATGTCGCCATTGGCAAACGTGTGCAGGTGGTGTTCCAGGACCTTGCTGAGGATTTTACCCTGCCACAGTTCAAACTTTCCAACGAGCCCCCGCAGGGGCCTCTATGGCAATTCCCCTCCTGAGAGCCTGTCTAGGATAGTGCGATGTTTCCTGCCCTCTCCCACTGGGAGAGGGATAGGGTCAGAATTCCTGCAGTCAATCCCGTCTATCGCTGTGATTATACGCTTGCCACAACTTATGTGCGTGAGAAAGGGGAGGCGCATGCCCGTACCAACCCATGTCGTCAGAGCGGTCTTCCTCGTCCTGTGCTTGAGCATGCTTGTCTTCCAGAATGGCTGCAGTAACTCAGGGTCAGGGCAAGATGCAGCGCCGGCAAGCAATGCGAATGCCGTCCAACTGTCCCTGTCCACGACGAATGGGTCTACGGCGGTCGTGGCCAATGGCCATGACCGCATCCCGATTCGCCTCCGGGCCACCAATGGCTCCGGGGCTCCCATGGCCAGTGTGCCCGTTACCTTTGCCACGACTGCTGGGGAGCTCTCCGAGTCGCCTGTTGTTCCTAGTACGAGCCGCGCCCGCTCCGGTATCGACTCAAGGGCGGCCACGCGGGCAGACAGCAACGGGCCTGTGGCGGTCACAACAGATACCAATGGCATTGCGCAAATCCTCCTGACCACCGGTATCACGGCTGGCATAGCCGCGGTGACGGCTGATGCCATGGGGTTTCGCACGCACATCGACATCTTTTTTATCCCCGGGCCCGCAGCGCGTGTGCAGCTTAATCCCTCTCCCAACACTGTGAATGCCGGTGGAACCTCGAAGCTTACCGTCACTGTGACGGACATCAACGGCAATCTTATTCCTGGCGAGACCGTGAAGTTTACGTTCTCAACCAATACCAGTGGTGCAGCGCTCAGCCCCACGAGCGGGACGACTGATAGCAACGGCCAGATGACAGTGCAGTACACGGCTGGCACTACCGCAGGGGCCGACACAGTACGGGCAATGGCCACGAGCACCAGCGTGGCAGGGGCGACATCCATCACTGTGGCAGGGTCAACATCCACCCCTGTGACACCGCCGCCATCTGGTACTGGCGGCCCCGTTGCCAACCGTATCGACCTCCTGGTGAGCAGTCCGCAGTTGAGCTCTAACGGCACTGGAAGTGTCACGCTTACTGCTCTGGTACGGGATGCAGCCAATAACGTGTTAAGTGGTATCCCCGTGCGCTTCGCTGCTGATTCAGGGGGCATTCAAGTTACCAATGGCACAACGGGAGCGACGGGGACGGCAACGGCCCTTCTCACCACCGGTGGCGATCAAAGGAACCGGGCTATTAACGTGACCGCCACAGTAGACAATATCAACAGTCGAAACACAGTACAGATTACCGGGACGACATTAAGTATCAGTGGTGCTAATGCTATTGTGTTAGGTGTCTCAACACGGCTTTCGATCCTCCTGCGTGATTCAGGGGGGACAGGCATCGCCAACCAACCTGTGACCGTGATCTCTGCCCTGGGGAATCCTCTCAGTGACACCACAGTGACGACCGATTTTACTGGTCAGACCACTGTTGACGTGACAGGGCTTATCCCAGGGAATGATACGCTCCAAGTCTCTGGACTGGGAACCACCGCAACAACCATACTGTTGGTGAGCGCTGCCAACTTTCTCCTTACCGCACCCGCACCAGCCACCCAAGTGCCATTAAATACCCCACAGCCTGTGGCTGTGCATTGGGATCAGGCCGGCGTACCTCAAGTTGGGCAACTGATTAATTTTTTTGCCACACGAGGGAACTTTCTTGCTACTCCCACTGCACCCTGTCCTCCCTCGCCAGTGCAGACACAAACCCCCACCATCAGCGTGTTGACGGATACCCAGGGTAATGCCACAGTCGGTATTTGTGCTGATAATAGCGGTCCTGCGATCCTCAGTGCCGCGGCAAATGTCTCATCTGGGCCATCCAGCCAGGTGGGCATAGAGTTTGTCGCGACTACGGTCGCCCCACCGTTGATTCTCCAAGCCTCTCCTACCACCCTGGGTGTCAATGTCTCAGGCGGCACGACGCAGCAAAGTATCATCACGGCAGTGCTGCGTGATAGCCAGGGTAATCTGGTCCAGAACAAGACGGTAAGCTTTGCGGTTCAGGATGTCAGTGGTGGCAGGATTGCCCCGCCTTCTGCTGTTACTGATAGTTTTGGGAGAGCAAGTACTGTATATGTTGCTGGCGCCGTACCGAGTGCTCAAGATGGTGTACTCATTACTGCGACTGCTGATGGGGTGCAAAATACGGTAACCTTAACAGTCACACAGCAGCCACTTTTTGTCATACTCGGTACCGGAAACCTGCTCACCGCGCCAACTTCAACGCAGTATAGCCAACCGTATTCAGTTCTCGTGAACGATGCCAACGGGAACCCGGTGGCTGGAGCCACCGTTGAACTCAATGTCATACCAATACGGTACGAAAAAGGCCTCTACGTTCTCTCCTTTAATTCGGTGAATCGTACCTGTGTAGGCTGGTTAAAATTCCGGACCATCCAGGGAAATCTCAATCCAGATGATGCTGATTATGCCTGTGATAATGAGGACGTTAATCTCAATGGCATCCTCAACAACCCAGGCGAAGATCATAATAGTAATGACCGCTTAGACCCTGGGAATGTTGCAGCCGCCCCCCGGACAGTCACCACGGACGCCACTGGTTTTGCTCTGTTTGAGGTATTGTACGCGAAGGAGTTTACCTGGGTTGAGGTCGAGCTGGAAGCACGTGCCTTCGTCGCCGGCAGTGAAGGTTAATCACGAGCACGCTTCTTTCTGAACGGTATCGTGACTGACTTTAACGATTGTACGGTTGCCCCTCCCGGTGCCGTAAGTCCTTATGGTACGGCCAAGACCTGTGGCTGCGATGAGCGGACAGACCCGATTTGTCCTGCCAGTCTTGCCCCGGTGGTGATTAGCATGCTCAACCCGACCCAGCCTTTGCCAAGTGCGGGTGGTACCTTTACCTTTACCGTCACTGGGGGTACCCAGAGCGGCTATGATCTATCGACGAGTCTGCGGGCTTCGACGGGTAGCTCTTCTCCGTTGAGTACAACGCGGATTGTCTTTGGTGAAACATTTGGACTACTTGTGCCTGCGAATACGACCGGTTTGCCTGTCACGATCACTATCAATGCCACTGATTTGACGAATGGCCAAGTCGGCACCTTAACTCTCATTCAGTCCCCGTAAAAGATGGCTCAGATCGTCCGGGAAGCACATGAAAGTGCGATGTAAGGGGACCGCGTCTGCCACAGCGAGTACGATTCTCTCGGCCAGGTTAAGCATGTCTGCATGTGCATTCCTTTGAGGTCGGCCTTCTGACAGTCAAGGCACCGTGACTTGTTGGCCAGTGCCTTCCTCTGAACACACCAGTAGATATTTTGGCAGTCTTAGTGTTTGCGACCCGCCCAAGCCAAGTGCAGCGCCTATAGCCTGGAGCTGTAGGAAGTTTCTCATTGACGTCCATCTCTCGCATCGTTTAGCGTATTGGTGACGCGCCCTCGGGCCCGAGGCTGTGCATACGCTCGTCTTACTCTGTGGTAATCACACCCTCGTAGGATTCAAGGGGCGACCTTGCGGGCCATTCTGAGGCCTCGTAAAGCACACTTATTGCCAATTGTCACTTGGATAGAAAGAGGGCTATGCCCGCCAAAGCTCACTGCCAGATTACCGTGCGCCACTACGAATGCGACCCTCTCGGGCATGTGAATCACGCCATGTATGTGCATTACTTTGAGGTCGGGCGCCTGACCGCTATGGCCGATGCGGGGCTGCCTTTTGGCGCTATTCTCAAGCAGGGTTATACGGTGGTAGCCGTGGATATTTATGTGCAGTATAAGGCGCCAGCCTTTGCGGACGATGTCCTCGATATGGAGAGTTATATCACCGATTTCCATGGCGCTCTGATGACCTGGCAGCAGACTATCCACCGTCGCACCGATAGCGTGCTGGCCGCTGTGGCGGAAGTGAATGGCGCTTTTACACGGGCAGATGGGCGTCCTACACGCATACCACCGGCTATGCGCACGTTGCTCGAGGCTGTCTATGTATCTGATGCAGTCCCGCTTGTGCCGCGGCAACGGCGCTGACCATATACCCCTTAGCGATATAGACTGTGCGCTGCAATATACGCTGCCACCGGTTCTGGGATCACATCGCTTAACGAGGCAGGGACCTCTCCAGCACGTAAGCGCTGGCGGATGTCAGTGCTGCGGATCATGTGGGTGAGAGGGAGGCACAAACGCCCGAATTCCTGATCGATCTCGGTATGGCGATACCAGCGCTCCCACTCTGCAGCAATGTCAGGCCCCACCAGCAGACACGGAGCACTGCCGAGTTGCGTACGCAAATGGCATAGCACATCGTAGGTGTACACCGGGGCACCACTGGCTGGCTCCAGAGAGCGCTCGATAGTGCATACCCTGGCATGCTCCACGAGCTGACAGGCCTGCAAGGCCAGGGCACACATGCGTACACGATGCTCGAAAGGGGCCGACTGTTTCCCAAAGGCATGGCGGAATGCTGGCACCATGATCACCTCATAACCCAGTGCTGCAGCGCGCTCCACGAGCGACATATGACCGCAATGCACCGGGTCAAAACTTCCACCATAGACCGTATATCGACGCATGCACATCTCCAGAGATAGGCATAAACACTGCGATTGTAGAAGCTGCGGCAAACTCACGTCAAAACTTTTCTACGCTGACGGCTTGCTTTGGCGTTTGCACCTCAGCCAAATCATGGTATAACAACAGCGCTGTGCGTCCTATGGCGACGGGGGCAGCGGAGGCAACAGCGGACGCGATGATGATCTCGCCCCGTATGAGGATGGCTCGTGAAGCTGGGATTTCTGGGACCACCAGGCACATATACGGAAGAAGCCGCCAGGGTGGCGATGCCAGACGCACGCTACCTGCCCTATCCCTCCATTGATGCGGTGTTCGAGGCTGTGGTGCGGCACGACGTCGAACGCGGTCTGGTGCCCATTGAAAACGTCATTCAGGGGCCGGTGACCGAGACCCTCGATAATCTCTATCGCTACGCTGAGCAGCTCAAGCTGGTGGACATGCTCGTGCTGCCTATCCAGCATGCGCTGGGCGTCCTCTCACCGGCGACACAGATCAGGCGTGTGCTCTCGAAAGACCAGGCCCTGAAGCAATGTTCAGCTTACCTTCAGGAACACTATCCCCAGGCCCAGCAGGTTGATATGGCCAGCACGAGTGCCGCCATGGAAGCCATTGTTACTGAACGTTTGAGCGATGCGGCAGCAATCGGCAGTCCCCAGGCGCTCCAGCAGTACGGCCTGCACATTCTGGCACGCGATATTGGTAATGTGCAGCGCAATAAAACACGCTTTGCGGTCTTAGGAGCAGCCGCTGAGGGTTACCATGCGCCCACCGGCAATGATGCCACGGCCCTGGTCATCTATCCGCATCGCGATCGTATCGGCTTGCTGGAAGACATTCTCTCGGTGCTCAGCAGAGCCTACGGACTCAACCTCTCGTCCATTCATTCACGTCCCGACACCCGTGGGGCTTTTCGTTTCTACATAGAGGTCGAGGGCCACCTGGAAGACCCAACAGTGGCGGCCTGTATGGCTGCTTTGACCAAACAATTGGGCGATGAGGAAGTCGAGGTCAAGATTTTTGGGACCTATCCACGCTGTGCGTTTAACAAGCCGCGCCTACGCACGATTGGCATCATTGGTGGTACGGGGCAGATGGGCGGCTGGTTTCACAAATTCTTCAGCGCCGCCGGCTACACGGTCTTGATCAGTGGTCGGCGCACCCCTCTCACCTATGAGCAGTGTATTGCACAGTCAGACGTCGTGATCATTAACGTACCCATCAGACACACGGTGGACGTCATCCGTGCCGTAGGGGGTTGCTTCCGTGCCGGACAGCTCATCGCCGACAATACCTCTATCAAGACGCAACCGGTAGCCGCCATGCTCGAGGCTGTAGCGCCAGGCGTCGAGGTCTTGGGGATGCACACGGTTTTTGGCCCGGTAGTGGAAAACCTGCGTCAGCAGAACGTCATCTTCACCCGTACCCCAGCCTCTGGGGAGCTGGCACGCGAGTTTGAAGACATCTTTTACAAGTACGGAGCGAAAATTACCTATACGACGCCGGAGTATCATGACAAGCAGATGGCCTTGCATCAGAATCTGGAACATTTTACCAAAATTGTTCTGGCGCATATATTACAGACGCACTTTGGTGACCCGACAGAGCTGGATTCTTACAGCTCTCCCAACTCCCGCACCTCGCTGATCACGATGGGGCGTATCCTCAATGCGGACCCAGATCTGTACAGCGAAATCCAGATGTACAATCTGCAAGGGCCAGCGCTGATCCAGGCCTATTGCGAAGCCGCACAGGCCCTCGGACAGGCCCTCATGACTGGCCATGTCGAAGCGTTTAAAGAAAGTATGACAGCGAGCGCCACAGCGCTGGGGCCAGCGTACCTCGCCGAGATGCTGCAGAAATCCAAAACGCTGCAGCGCCATCTGGTGTAAGGAGAGCGCGTGGCCCATTCCAAGGCCGGGGCATACAGCGATATCTGCCGGATGCATCCGCTGCATCTCGGTGATCAGATTCTCGTCTTGAGCACATAGAGCCCATTATGTCACAACAGCATCTCGATAGCGCTATTGCGGCTGCCAAAGCGGCTGGGGAGGTCATCCTCCCCTATTTTCGCACGGCCCTCCAGATTGAAACGAAAGCCGATCAGAGTCCCGTGACAGCGGCGGATCGGGCTGGCGAGCAGGTCATTATCGACACGCTGCGGCAGCATTTCCCCGACTATGGCATGCTGGGAGAAGAGTTTGGCGCCCAGCCAGGACGTGAGGACGCCAGGTGGATTATCGATCCTATCGACGGGACACAGAACTTTATTCGGGGCATCCCGTTTTTTGGCACGCTGATTGCCCTGGAACAGGCTGGGGAGATCACCGTCGGGGTGGTACATGCGCCAGCCCAGGGCGACCTCCTCTATGCTGCCAAGGGGCTGGGGGCTTTTGCAAACGGTGAGCGTCTGACCGTGTCGACCATCACCGATCTAACCCAGGCGACTCTGTTACACGGGAGTCTCGACCTCATGCTGCAGGATGGCTACTGGGAAGGGCTGACCCGGCTGGTGCAGGCGACGCGACGACAGCGTGGGTTCGGTGACTATTTCGCCTATACGTTTGTGTGTCGTGGCCAGGCCGAGGTCATGCTCGAGACGGGTATAAAACCCTGGGACGTGGCCCCCCTCAAGATCCTGGTTGAGGAAGCGGGCGGGCGTTTTAGTGATTTCACTGGTGCGCCAACGATTTATAGTGGCAATGCCCTTATCTCGAACGGACGCGTGCACGACACGGTGCTCGCCCTCCTGGGAGCGGCCGGATCTACCCCTGGGTGAGTGTTTCGCGCAGCGCCTGTACACAAACCTCCATTTCAGCATCCGTACCGATGCTGATACGGATCGAGTCCTTCACCAGTGGTCCACGGAAATACCGCGCCAGGATACGGCGTTTTTCCAGTGCTGCAAACACTTCTGCAGCCCGACCATCGGGAATGGTCGGGAAGACAAAATTGCTGCGTGAGGGGGGCACATACAGCCCCATCCCCTCCAGCTCCTGTTGCACCCAGGTCCGCGTACGGACGATCATGCCGACGATTTCATGGAGCCATTCCTGGTCTTGCAGCGCCGCACAGCCGGCGACGATCGCCAGAGAGTCAAGATTGTA
>AR_comb_assmDRAFT_10035222_pt1 | contig 12929 bp, 11 predicted proteins | sample ArasoioldDNA_FD_10543 | JGI IMG/M metagenome (IMG submission 10543) | reverse complement strand
GGCAGCAGCCAGAAGCTCCAGTTGTTCATGCGCGCGAACGCCATGTCGGGCGCGCCTATCATCATCGGGATTTGCCAATTCGCGAAGCCGACGAACGCCGGCATGATTGCGCCGAACACCATAATGAGGCCGTGCATGGTCGTGAGCTCGTTGAAGAATTCCGGACGCCAGAACTGCAGGCCGGGCTGGAACAATTCGGCGCGGATGCCGAACGCGAGCATGCCGCCGACGAAAAACATCGTCAGGCTGAATATCAAGTACAGCGTGCCGATGTCTTTGTGGTTGGTCGTCTGGACCCACCGCATGATCCCCGACGGGTGGTGCGCGTGCGCGTCGTGGCCGTGATCGTGTGCTGCGTCTGCGTATGCCATTAGACTCTCCTGCGTGTTCGTATTGAGTTGCGGTCGGCGCGCTGCTTACTTGGCGGCTGCCGCGAGATAATCGACCGTCGCTTTGATCAGCGCATCGGGCAGGTCGGTCGCGCCGCCTTTGGGCGGCATCGCCTTGAAGCCTTCCAGCGCGTGCTTGTAAAGCGTTTCCGGACCTTGCTTTATGCGCGGCTCCCAAGCTGCCTTGTCGCCCAGTTTCGGCGCGCCGGCGACGCCCGCGCCATGGCAGGCCACGCAATATTTCTCGTAAACCGCCTTCGGGTCCATGCTGCCGGATGCCGCCGCGTTGGCAGCGGTCTTTTTCTTCTGCTCGTTGAGCCACACTGCGTATTTTTCCGGCTCGACCGCTTCGACGACGATGGGCATGAAACCATGCTCCTTGCCGCAGAGCTCGGCACACTGGCCGCGGTAGACGCCCGCTTTATCCGCTTTAAACCAGGTATCACGCACAAAGCCGGGAATCGCATCCTGCTTGATGCCCAGGGCCGGCACCCACCATGCATGGATCACGTCGTTGGCCGTAAGAATGACACGCACCTTCTTGCCCACCGGCACGACCACCGGATTGTCGACTTCCAGCAGATAGTTGGCATAGCCTTTGCGCTTCTCGTATCCGGCCGGGGAGTTGTCGGTGATCATCTCGCGCGGAGTCGCGAGACTGCTGTAAAAGCTCACCCCCTCCTGCAGATAGTCGTAACCCCATTTCCACTGGTAGCCCGTGACCTTGATCGTCAGGTCGGGGTTGGAGGTGTCTTTCATCGCAATGATGGTCTTGGCCGCCGGTATTGCCATGCCGATCAGGATCAGAAACGGCACTATGGTCCAGACGATTTCGACGGTGGTGTTTTCGTGGAATTGCTCAGCTTTATGGCCGACCGACTTGCGATGCATGATGATCGAATAGGTCATCGCGCCGAACACGACCACGAAAATCACGCAGCAGATCACGAAAATCAGCGTGTGCAGATCGTAGATTTCTTGCGCGATGATGGTTTGCGGCGGCGGCAGGTTGTATTTGCTGTCGGCCGCGAATGCCGGCATCAGGTTGCCGGCTGCTGCGGCAGCTACCGCAAAACGCTCAATCCACTTACTGATCATGCTTGACTCCAACGGTGCGTTAAATTCATTGCGGTAAAGCCGGTCACTGGCCGCGCCGGGGTTGCGCGCATGTGCGACCGCTGCCGCTAGGCGGTCGTGCATGCGAATCCAGTGCGAGGATTCGGCCGCGAGGAGCCGGCCAGAATTTGGCGGGGTGAGGTTGCGATAGTCCGGCATTGCACAACGGACCCGCCTCCCATTCGCCACACCCCATTGAACTGCCCTCGATATCCCGCCTAACGTGCGAAAAACATGTGGAATTTATCATATAGGCGACGGTGTGCGCAAACCTTAGCCCAGTGAATTCGTCGGGTTTGCGCCGTCTCACGCCGATACGCTAAGCGCGCTGACTTTTAGCTTAAACCAGTCAAATCGAGTTGCGCGGCAACCTGCCGGAAGTCTGGCGCGGTCACGAACGGGAGTGTCGCCAGCAGTGGTGCGGCGAGCCGTTCAGCGAGTGCGGCGACGTTCTCGCGCGCAACCGGCATTGCAGGATCAATGTGGTTCGCCACCCAGCCGGCGAGCTTCAGGCCCCGCGCGCGTATGGCCTGCGCGGTCAACAGCGCGTGATTCAGGCAGCCCAGCCGCACGCCCACCACCAGCACCACCGGCAAACCGACCAGCCCGGCAACGTCGGCGGTGGTTTCATGGCGGTTGAGAGGCACGCAAAATCCACCCGCGCCCTCAACGACGACTCGATCTGCGCCCGCGGAGAGCGATGCGTATGCACGAACGATGCGCTCGAGATCGATTGTGATGCTGGCTTGGGCGGCGGCAATGTGCGGCGCGATCGCCGGCTCGAAACAATAGGGATTGATCAGCGCAGAGTCGGCGGTGACGTTGCCGGCGGCGCGCAATTGCTCGACGTCTTCGTTGTTGAAGCCTGCGGCGTGCCGCACGGCGCCGGCAGCGACCGGTTTCATGCCCACGGCGCGGTAGCCCGCGCGCGCGAACGCGCGCAGCAACGCGCACGCGACGAGCGTCTTGCCCACGCCGGTATCCGTGCCGGTGATGAAGTAACCGCGCGCGAGTGCTGGCTGGATACTTGTCATCGCTGACCGTCCCGCAGCGCTTTGATTTCGATCACCGGTTTGCCGTCGCGCGTAGTGCGTGGCTGCGGCAGCCAGGCGTGCCCATAAACGACTTCGAAAGTCGCGGGCAGCCGGCCGGCCTGCCTGAAACGCTCGTAGTTGTGCTCGACGGCGGCAAGCACCGCGCGTGCCGTCATGCCCGGCGGGCGGCCGGTGGTTGAGTTATGCGCACCGATCGCCTTCAGGTCCCGCATCAGCGCGCGCACGTCCGCATACGTGAGCGTGATGTATTCCATATCCATCACGGGATCGGCGAAGCCCGCGTGGACCAGCATGTCGCCCAGATCGTGCATGTCGATGAAGCGGTTGACATGTGTGTAGTTGTCGGTTTCTGCGTAGGCGGCGCGCAGTTCGCGCAAAGTGTCGGGCCCGAAGGTGCTGAACATCAGCAGCCCGCCGGGGGCCAGCACGCGTTTTAATTCCGCGAACGCGCGCGGCGGATCGTTCATCCACTGCAGCGCGAGGTTCGACCATGCGAAATCGAACGTTGCGGCGCGCAGCGGCAACTGCTCGATGTCACCGCACACCGGGACGACGTTGCGCCCCAGCACGCTCTTCCACCACGGCGCGCGCGCCCGCGCCTGCCGCACCATGCCCGCCGCGAGGTCCAGCGCGCACAGCGTCGCGTGCGGAAAGTGCGCCTGCAGCGCGGCCACCGCATTGCCGGTGCCGCAGCCCGCGTCCAGGATGGCCGCAGGCCGCAACTTGATAAACTCGAGCTTAGCCAGCATGCGCCGGCACACCTCGTGCTGAAGCACCGCAGCGGCGTCATAGCCCGGCGCCGCCTTGTCGAATGACGCGCGCAGCCGGCGTTTGTCGATCGCCGGCGCGCTATCCATGGCAGAAGTCCGCAATGCGTTGCGCTACGGCGCGCGGTTGCGCGAGGAACGGCGCATGCGCGGCGCCCTCGATGACCGCGAGCTCTGCATGGGGCAGGTTGCGCTGCAGATACTCGCCCGCGCGCAGCGGCACGACCGCATCGCGCTCGCCGTGCACGATCAGCGCAGGCTGCGCAATCGCTGGCAGCGTCGAACGCAAATCGGTGGTTCTCAACAGCTCCAATCCGGCGACGAGCGCAGCCTGTTCGGAAGTAGCCGTGCCCGCGGTACACGCCTGCAAGCGGCGCACGATCTTGCGTGCGGAGGTGTCGCCGTGCGCTTGCAACAGCGCGAATCGCTGCAGCGTGCCGTGCGCATCCTGCGCCAGATCGTGCGCGAACCCATCGAATACGGCGCGCTCCATGCCGTGTTCCCAATCCGGGCTGCGCACGAAGCACGGCGTCGTCGCGATCAATATCAGGCGTGCGACCTGAGCCGCATGGGTCGCCGCCCAGTGCAGTGCCAGCTCGCCGCCCATCGACCATCCGCACACGATCACTCGCGGCGCGCCTGCCGCCGCAATCGCGTCCACCATCGCGTCGAGCGCAGACGGCCCGCTTGCCGCGGAGAGTTCGACGCTGTGCACGCGCAAATTCGCTGTCAGCAGCGCCGCGAGGTCAACCCACACGCTGGCGCGCATGCCCCAGCCGTGCAGCAGCACGAGATCGGGACCGGCGCCGGTGACCGCGAGCTGCATCAGGAATTTTTTTCGACGTGGCGCAACGCGTCCACGAGGCGCGCCACATCTTCCGTCGCGTGCGCGGCCGACAGCGAAATGCGCAGGCGCGCGGTGCCGTCCGGGACGGTGGGCGGCCGGATCGCCGGGACCAGCACGCCGCGCTCGGCCAGCGCGGCAGACACGCGCAGAACTTTGGCGTTGCCGCCGACGATCAGGGGTTGGATCGCGGTCGGCGAAGCCATCAATTTCCAGCGCATGCCGTCCAGGCCTGTCTTCAGTTGCTCAATCAGGCGACCGAGCGTCTCCCGCCGCCCGTCTTCGCGCCGCATGATCTCCAGGCTCGCGAGCAGCGCATGGGCCAGCAACGGCGGTGTCGCCGTAGTGTAAATATAAGTGCGCGCATTCTGGATCAGCGTTTCAATCAGATCAGGCGCGCCGGCGACGAATGCGCCCGCCACGCCGGCCGACTTGCCGAGCGTCGCCATGTAAATAATGCGCGGCGAGGCTACTTTGAAGTGGCTCAATATGCCGGCCCCGCCCGCGCCGAGCACGCCGAAGCCGTGCGCGTCGTCGAGCAACAGCCAGGCATCGAACTGCTCGCACAACTGCAGGATCTGCGGGACCGGCGCGATGTCGCCGTCCATGCTGAATACGGCATCGGTCACCACGAGCTTGCGGGGCGCGCACGACGCTGCGAGCAAGCGCTCGAGCGCGTCCAAATCGCTGTGCGCGTAACGCCTGAAATTCGCGCGCGACAATTGCGCAGCGTCGTTCAGCGACGCGTGATTGAGCTTGTCGGCGAACACGTCGTCATGGCGGCCGACCAGCGCCGTCACCGTTCCGAGGTTGGCCATGTAACCGGTCGAGAATGACAGCGCGCGCGGCAGCTGAACAAACTGCGCGAGCGCGGTTTCGAGCCGGTGATGCGCCGCTGTATGGCCGAGTATCAAATGCGATGCGCCCGCGCCTATGCCATCGGTGTGCGCGCCATTGCACGCGGCGGCAATGAGGCGCGGGTCGGCAGCGAGGCCGAGATAGTCGTTGCTGCAGAAAGCAACGTAATCGCGGCCGTCGACCACGACACGGGCGCTTTGGGGGCTGTCGAGCACGCGGCGCACGCGGCGCAGGCCGCGCGTCTCGAGCGCGGCGAGATCGGCGGCGAGATCGAAGGACATGTGACGCAGAAAGCGCTAGGCAGGCGGCGGGCGGTCAGTGAAATAAAGGCGCTGCGGCGGCGCGATTTTACGCCTCACTGCTTACGCCTCACGCGGGACTTTCATTGGATGCATGCCAAGCTTGTCGAGCAGCGCGCGATCGCGTTGAGCTTCCGGATTGCCGGTCGTCAAGAGCTTGTCGCCGTAGAAAATGGAGTTTGCGCCCGCCGCGAAACAAAGCGCCTGAATGCCTTCGGACATTTCCTGGCGGCCGGCGGACAGGCGCACCATCGCTTTGGGCATCGTGATGCGCGCGGCCGCTATCGTGCGCACGAATTCGAACGGATCGAGCTGCGCAGTCCCGTGCAGCGGCGTGCCTTCGACCTGGACCAGGTTGTTGATCGGCACGCTTTCGGGATAAGGGTCGAGGTTGGCGAGTTGGGCGATCAAGGCCGCGCGCGTGCGGCGCGTCTCACCCATGCCCACGATGCCGCCGCTGCAAACGTGCAGGCCGGCATTGCGCACTTTGCCCAGGGTGTCGAGCCGGTCGTCCTGCGTACGCGTCGACACGATTTCGCCGTAAAACTCGGGCGCGGTATCGAGATTGTGATTGTAGTAATCGAGGCCGGCGTCTTTGAGTTGTTCGGCCTGCCCTTCTTTCAGCATGCCGAGCGTTGCGCAGGTTTCCATGCCGAGTCCGCGCACGGCTTTGACCATTTCGAGCACGCGGGCGAGTTCGCGCTGCTTGGGGCCGCGCCACGCGGCACCCATGCAGAAACGGGTCGCGCCCTGGTCGCGCGCCGCGCGCGCCGCGGCAACCACCGCGTCGACTGCGAGCATGTCTTCGTTCTCTACGTCGGTGTGATAGCGCGCGGCCTGCGGACAGTACCCGCAATCTTCCGGGCACCCGCCGGTTTTGATCGAAAGCAGCGTCGACAGCTGCACCGCATTCGCATCGAAATGTTCGCGGTGCACGCTTTGCGCGCGAAATAGCAAATCGTTGAACGGCAGGTCCAGCAGGTGGGCCACCGCATCGGTGTTCCACTGCGCCGTGCGGCCTATGTCGGCAGCGGCGGGGGCTGGCGCGTTGTGACTGGGGGTATCCATGGTGTTAAGCTCGCGGGATCGACTAGGCGGTCAGGAAAAATTCTTCTAGATCATGAGCTTCGCATCATCATCGATAGCCCGGCACTTGTCAAATTTTCGCCGTGCTGTTTTGAACAATTGCACGCGGATTACCCACGCCGCGCTGCCCGAACGCTGCCTCCTATGTAGCGCGGAAGCTCCCGCTTTATTACTGTGCGGGCGGTGTCGTACGGATTTGCCGTGGCTGTCCGCGCGTGGCTGTCCCCAGTGCGCGTCACCGACGGTTGAGGGCAATGTGTGCGGTGCATGCCTCTCTCACCCGCCGCGCTTCGATGCCATCACGGCCGCTTTTACTTATGACTGGCCGCTCGCGCCGCTCATTCAACAATACAAATATGCGGGCAATCTCGCGCTGGCCCGGGTGTTCGCGCACGCGCTGGCCGCGCGCATCGCCGGCACGGTGGATCTCATCATCCCGATGCCGCTGGCGCCGCTGCGCCTCGCCGAGCGCGGTTTCAACCAGGCGCTCGAGATCGCGCGCATCGTGAGCCGGATGAAAGGGATCGCACTGGCGCCGACCGCGTGCCGGCGCGTGCGTGAAAGCGTGCCGCAGGCTACTCTGCCCTGGCAGGAGCGCGCGCGCAATATCCGGGGTGCGTTCGTCTGCGACATGGACCTGCGCGGAGTCCGCGTCGCCGTGGTCGACGACGTGCTGACGACGGGTGCGACATTGAACGAGCTCGCGCGCAATCTGCGCAAAGCCGGCGCGAGCGAAATTCAAGGCTGGATGGTCGCGCGCGCGGTCAAACCGGTGTAATTTCGCCATGGCAGAAAACCGGCACGATGTTTGAAGTGATTCTGTACGAACCGGAAATACCGCCGAACGCCGGCAATATCATGCGCCTGTGCGCGAACGCAGGTTGCCGCCTGCACCTCGTGCGCCCTCTGGGCTTTTCGCTGTCCGACAAGCAGCTCGAGCGCGCCGGCATGGATTATCGCGGGCAGATCGATTTGCTCGTACACGACGATTGGCGGCGCTGCGCGGATAGCCTGCAAGGGCACCGCCTGTTCGCAGTCACCACGCGCGGCTCTCAACGCTATGACAAAGTCCGGTTTGCCGCCGGCGACGCTTTGGTGTTCGGGCCGGAGACTCGCGGATTGCCGGCCGACGTGCTTGATAGCTTCGCCGCAGATTCGCGCTTACGGCTGCCGATGATGTTCGGCAGCCGCAGTATCAATCTGGCGAATGCGGTCGCGGTGGTCGTGTATGAAGCATGGCGTCAGCAAGAGTTTGGCGGCGGCGCGTAACGTGCAGCCTAGTAGTTGCTGCTCACGAAGAAACAGACGCCGGGCGTTGCAACATCGAATATGTCATTGAGCGCGCTTTCACAATTACGTGACGAACTGGCAACGACTGCATCCATCGAGATTCCCTGAGCGGTGCCAGCGACGCACCGGCACGCCGCCGGTTGCCAACGCGTTTCGCTGACGGCCACCCGCTGCATTGCCGCGAGTTGCGGCGCGAACACGGCGCTTGTGACAACAGCGGGAGATGCTCCGCTGACGGTCAACGTACCGTTGACATACGTAAGAGCGTAATTAGCGGATGCCTGGCCCGATGGCGTTATCGCATACGCTCCGGCCGGGGAGGCGATCGTGGCGGGCGTCGCGAAAGCGAGCGCGCCGGCGAGAACCGCGGGGGTTTCCCCGAACTGAAATCCCGAGTACGTCGCCGTGAACGCGGGGTTGGCCAGGCCCACCGTGCGCGCGCCGTCATTGGCGGTGACGGTCAACGGGGCCGGCGTGATATTCAGGAGGTTGCCCGGCACCAGCGTCGCGCCGGAGTAATTGGCGGCTGCCGCGCCGCTCAACGCGATCGTGCCGCTTGTGTAATTGTAGGCGCCAACGTTCTCGCCGGCGACGCGCGTGAGGCTGGTCAATGCGCCCGCCACATTCGCGGTATCGTCGATGGCCACGTTGCCATTCCATGTCGCAATCGCCGGATTGTTTACGACGCCATTCAAATTGAGACCAAAAGTGGCGGCGGCCGGATCGCTCGCGCCATAGACCTTTGTCCCGTTGCCCGACAGTGAACCGGTCAGCGGCGCTTGCGTGATCGTGAGCGTGCTGCCCGCCGTGAACGAAATCCCATAGCCCGCAGTCGAGGCAAACGTTCCCTGCGTGATCGCGCGCGCACCCGTCGATTCGCCTGCCACGCGCGCGAAAGCGCCGGTTAAACCGGCCGTCATAGCCGTGTCGGTCACGCCATCGTCGGAGACGAATCCGACGACGGAAAACGTCTGTGCCGGGTCGTTGGTCCCGTAGACTTTTGTCTTATCGTCGGCCGTCACGGTGAGATTCGGTGTCGCGCTGTATATCAGATGATTGACCGGTTCAGTAACCGACGTCGGCGGATTGCCCGCGAACGTGCGGCCGTAGAGCCGCAGTACACGAGCCAGCGCCCGGCGCCCGCCGACAATTAGCCGTTTCAAAGACTCAGTAGGTGATGGTCAACGTGCGCGGATCGGAGCCCGCGCAGGCACCGGACGCGCAGGTTCCCGCCTGACCCGCCGGCATGGTGCCCTTGATGCGGTAAGTCTGCGCGAGCCCGGTACCGCTACCGCCGGTTACGTTCACCGTGTCCGCGAAATCCCGGAGAACCAGTGAATAGTTCAAGCCGCTGACGACACCGCTCGTGGCGTCCAGCGCCAACGTATATGGCAGGGAATTTGTGCACGTGGTACCAAATGTCGTTGAACCGGACGCTGCGCTGCCCTGAAACGCGGAATAGGTAAAAGCAACCGGTCCCGGCGTTGTGCTCAACGTGCAGCTCGCTGGCGTGATGATCGAAACCACGAACGTAGTAGTCGCCAACACAGTGGGGTCGGCCGCCGTCAAAGTGACCGTTCCGGTGTAAGTCCCTGCCGCAGGGTTCTGGCCGGTCGGAACGCATATATAAAATGTGTAAGATTGCGTCCCGCTATTAGGAAAGGAGAACAGTGTCGACGGATTAGCGGTCGTCCATTGGTTGCCGCAAGCGGCGTTCGGGGTTGTCGTCAGTGAAAAATTGAGCTTGTTGCCGCCAAGCGTAGCCGTGTAATTCCCGGTCGCACCGGAGGATACCGTATAGTTCACAACGTTGCCGCCGGTCTTGATGCACGTGGTGCTCATCGTGCTTGAAATCGGATTAGTGGGATTGGTTGGCACGTAGGCAATCGTGACATTAGGCGATGACACGGAGACGGCGCATGGCCCCGCATGCGCTGTGATAGCCAACGACAGCAAAACAATCGCCCCCACGCATCGCGGCAACTTCAGCTTCATCGTGCGACGCCTTTGCACAGCAATGGCCCCAGCCGCGGCGTTTCGTCCGGCGTCTCCGGCGGCAGGGTCACCTCAAACTTGCACTGCTTGTCTTTCCAGTTGAGCAGCACACGGTTGTTATTTTGCAGGCCGGTAACGAATGCTTCCCCGCGCCGCGCGACGTAAAACTCCTGCTTGTCGCCCTCGATCTGCACGATCGCGCCCGCCGGCGCGACGTCTCCGTCGTCGAGCACGATTTTCAGCAGAGCGCCGCGCCCTTTGCGCACCGGAAACACGACTTTTACTGCGCTGCGCCAAGCGGGAACCGCAACCTGTTCGATCGAGTCGAGTTCCGCGTTGATGGGCAGCTCGTTGGCATCTATGCGCACCGAGTTGTTCTGGTACGCGATTAAACGCGGAATCAGAGCGACGCCATCGGCATCGGTCTTCGTCAGTATGTTGGCGCCCAGCCCGATGCCCACGTCGCCGTAACCGGCCACTTCAGCTACGGCAAAACTGTCGTAGACGCGACGGGTGGCAAACAGATGGCCATCGGCGAACACCACGCCGCCTGTAGCGCCGAGTCGCAACGTTGTCTGATCGGGCGAGTTGCTGATCTCGCTCAAGACCCGCCCGTAGCGTCCGGTGTAAAACGAGCCGGCTTCCGCGCGTTGCTGATCCTGTTGCTGGCCGCCGAGCAAACGCCATCCAAATCCGGTTTCCTCGAGCGGGTTTTGTGTCGCGGTAAGGTAGCGGTCATGCTGGCCGCCATTCGACGCGGCGACAGCGCTGGTCACGAGGTTTTTCCCCATGAGAACAACCAGCGTGACTCCTACCGAATTGGCGCTGGTCCCGGCGACGGCGCGACTTGCGTTCACGATGAGATTGGTGCGCTCGCCGATGCGTACGGAATAATTCGTCGAAACCGTCGACACCGTGACGCCGGTAGACACGGTCGACAAGTTCAAGGGGGTATATTGTTTGATGCGGGCGAAGCCTAGACCGAACGTCCCTGCCTTCTCGGTGGAGTAAGTTGCGTTGCCTGCTATCTGCTGCTTGATCGGCAGCGTGGTCGGATCCTGTCCGAGCGCGCGGAAATCGATCGTAGCTCCCTGCGCCTGGACTTGCAGGCCGCTGCGCACGCCCTGGCGTTCGAATCCGAGCAACCACTGGCTGCCATTGCCCAGATTCTGGTCATGGCTCGACGCAAGCTCGACCTTGCCGAGAAACTGCGCCGGCAGCGCGCTGGCCGCACCGAGCCACAGGGTTTGCAATTGTGCGGCAGCCTCCGCGCGCCCTTCCAGCGTCAACGTGTTGCTGTAGCCATGCCGCCACGTGCCGCTAGCAAAGCCGGTGCCGTAGCGGTTACTCGCGCTGCCCAAGTCGAGCCTGACGCTGCCCGCTTCCACGCGCCAGTCGCTAAGTCCCGCCGCCAGCAATTGCGTGCTCGTGAAGAACGGCTGGACCAGAACGGTTTCGCGGCCGAGGATGTCGCGCACGACCACGCGCACCTCGCCGCCGCCCGCCACTACCGGAAAATTACCGACGGTAAATGGCCCGGAAGGCACGTTGGAAACCTGGCGCAGCACGTCGTTTACGTAGAGTTCGACGGTCGAAGGCTCGGCGGACAAGCCTCTTAGTACTGGAATGGGCTGGCTGATGTAGCCCGGCGTCAGGGCGAAATTGGTACCGTATTGAACGCCGCCGAAATACACGGCGCGTCCGGCCATCGCCGGCAGCGTTTGCGTATCACCGAACCTGAGCGTGCGATTTTGCTCGGGATAATCTCTGGTGAACGTGGTTTCCAGCCGCGTCCAGCTGCGGCCCTCTCCTCCTAACACCGTGTTGCCAGTCAGGTTACGCCCCACTCCCGTGTTAGTGAACACGCCCCAGCGGTTGGATATTCCGAATTCGCTCAGCATGCCAAGGTCCTTGACCGATGGAGCATTGCGAAAGGTCGAGTCCGTGTAGTTCAGGTCGTAGTTGAAAAATACACTTGGTAGCACGGGGCTGACGACCGGTCGCTTGTACAACTCCTGGGTCAGCTTCGTCGCGGTAAACGCTTCGGGCGAAAACAGCAGTTCAACCGACTGGTTGGCGAAGTCGATTTTGGACCTGTAGCCGGGCACTGCCGACAACGGCCAATAGTCTTCGCCTTTGAACTTGATCGACGGCACATCAGCGCGCTTCTGCACCCGCCACTCTTCAAACGCTTCGCGTGGCGCATGCAATTGACCCGCACGTTCGACCAGCAACCAGGTGCCGGTTTTGGCGCCATTTACTATGACGTCGAGCGACAGCACGCGATCCGGCGTCGGATTGTCCGATGACGGCGTCATGCCGGGCTGCGGCAGGGGAGGTAAGGCGCCTGGGGGAGGCTGGAATTCGGGAGGAAGAGTGGTTTGCCCCTCTGCCTTGCCGGCGCAAAAGCTGAGGGCAATCACGAGAAAGATTAGGGCCGGGGGAAGAATAGGATAACCACCGGCGATGGTGGGCTACTGCGGAATCGCGACATCAAATGTTTGCTTGGTTCCGTCGACCAAAGTTGCCACGAGCTTCGCGTTGCCGCCCGGAATGGTGGCGCCATCGCGCTTGATGTCGAAGCTGCGCTTCATGCCGGACAAGATATAGCCGCCAGAGTCGCGGCTGGCGATGTTCTCTCCGGCGCTGCTGGTCAGCTGTAGCGCGACCGGGTAAACGTAGGCATTACCCGAGTTCTGGCAGAGGGTTTTAACCGTATCCGCCGCCACACGCTCCACCGCGCAATCCAGTTTGGCTTTGACACCAGGCGGCGAAATGAACACCGGAATCGAGAAAGCCAGCGCGATCTGCAACTGCAGGTCCGGCTTGGCCGGTTTCGCCTCGGGGACTTCACGCACGATCATGCGGTAAGTCAGTTGCTCATTGGTGCTGGCGGCCTTCATGCGCGCGAGCCGCACGACCTGGCGCGCGCGAGGGGCCAGCTTGATGATAGGCGGGGACAGAAACATGTCTTCGGTGAGCGTCAGATCGTCCTGCCCGTCCGGTTTCTGTTTCCAGAGGTACAGATCGGCCTGCATTACCAGTTGCTCATCACCCTCGTTGGTGATGGTCACGGCGACGGCGCGATCCTTGGTTGCCATGAAAATACGCACCGGGGTGACGGAAAACTGGCCCGCCCATGCGGGAGCAACAAGGAGCATTGCGGCGAGCAGCGGAGCCGCATTCCGCATCAGCATTTTTGTGAGACGCTCGTGTGCCGTTGCTGTCGG